>SMVA01371777.1_pt1 | contig 14428 bp, 14 predicted proteins | sample 2456451 | NCBI WGS metagenome assembly SMVA01 (sample SAMN11095933, study PRJNA526329) | marine sediment metagenome | biome: Marine sediment; feature: Surficial sediment; material: Deep marine sediment; isolation source: Hadal surficial sediment | place: Pacific Ocean | collected 2014-05 | depth...
CGAACTCAGTGCCGAGCAGATCCTCGCCATTCTTGCAACCACCCCCAAGAAAACTGCGGAAACCTCAACCGCCACGACCAAGACCACCGAAACCGGTGACGCGGCCTCGGATGCGGCCGTTGCGGCGGCCGATGCGGCGGTGATCAAGGCGCAGGCGACCGCCACCCAGACGAGGGAAGCGGTCGCGAAAGGTCCGGATCACTTCAAGACGTTCATGGACAAGGACCCGCACCCGGATGTGGGCGGCGGCGACGGCGGCGACGGCGGTAACGAGACGGCCGAAGCGAAGGCCCAGCGTGAGGGCAACGAACTTCTGTCGGCCTACCGCTACGCAACCGGATCGTCGGTCGGGCTCAAGGCCGATCCCAACGCCACCAAACACTGAACTACGAGCAACAAAAACCGGCCGAATGCAGGCAAACTACGGAGTGAGAGGACGAACAGATGTCGCACACGAAAATCCCCTACGGTGATCCTGGCGTTGCCCAGCTTTTGACCGAGGACTTCGGCCAGGTCGATGTCTGGACCGGTCCGATCCCCACGAAGACCACCAATGAGCCCATCGGGCCGAACACAACTCTGGCCCTCTACGAAGTGGTCGGCAAGGATGTGAACGGCGACCTCAAGCCCGCCACGTTCGGCGGCGCGGGTGCAAAGGCGCGCGGCGTGCTGGTCGCCACCGATGTTTTTCTCGACGGTGAAACGGTCACCATCGGCACGCAGGTCTACACGATGGTTGACGTTCTGGCCTCCGCTGATGACGTGTTTATCGGCGCGACGACTCAGGCTTCGATCGACAACCTGATCGCCGCGATCAACGCGGGAGTGGGCGAGGGCACGGTCTACGGCACCGGCACGGTCCAGCATCCGGCGGTCAGCGCGGCGCAGGGTGTTGTGGATGCCATGGAGGTCGAAGCGAACCAGCCTGGTCAGGCCGGGGAGATCGCAACGACGGAGGCTTCTGCGACGGCCGCTTGGGGCGACACGACGCTGGTCGGTGGCGCGGGTGGCGTTGTTCCCATCGGCATCATGGGCGGCAAGGCCGTCACGGCTGGCGGTGAGAACATCACCATGGACATCTGGCGCGATGGGACGTGGAATCCCAAGGCCCTGGTCTGGGACGCCAGCTTCAACGATGACGCCAAGAAGAAGTCCGCCTTCGACGGGGCACCTACGCCGACGGCGATCATCGTCGCGAAAAACGTTCACGACACCAACTTCGTCTGATCGGGAACGTCGAGCAGTAAACAGAGCGAGAGGAACCTCCGATGCCGATCACTTATCCCATCTACGACACAGCCAGCCTTCTGGTGGCCATGCGCGAATTCGAGCCAGTTCCGAATTACTGGTTGAGCCTGGCCTATCCGAACACGATCAACTTCGACGACGAGTGGATCGATTTCTCGAAGATTACCGAGAACCGAAAGCTGGCTCCCTTGGTCGTTCCGACTTCCCAGGGCAAGCCGATGTATTCGGCCGCCGAAACGGTGTTCCGGGTCAAGCCCGCATACCTGAAGCCCAAGGATGCGGTGAGTGCCTCGCACATGCTCCGCAGGCGTGCCGGTCTCCAGGGCGGCGAGCTGCTCATGCCGCGCCCGATGACGCCGGATCAGCGCTACAAGGCGACGATCGCGGATATCCAGCGACAGCATCGTGACGGCATCGAACGGTTCTGGGAGTGGATGGCGGCGGAAGGCGTGCAGAACGCCACGATCACGCTGGAGGACGAGACCTATCCGAAGACCGTCGTCGATTTCAAGCGGGATGCCGCCCACACGATCACCCTGGTCGGCGCGGCGCGGTGGAGCGAGACAACCTCGACGATCATCGAAGACCTGGAGGACTGGTGTCTTCTGATGATGGACGCCAAATTCGGCGGGCCGTGCAATCGCATGACCATCGGCCCGGCGGTCTGGAAGGCGATGCGAGGGCATCAGCAAATCCGAGACCTGCTGAACCTGGACTTGCGGAATACGAGCGGCACCGAGGTCGATCTTGGCCCCTTGAGCGGTTTGCGCGTCCAGCGCGTCGGCAGGCTCAACGGCGCGATCGATATCTGGGTCTATTCGGACTTCTACCAGTTGCCGGATGGCACTATCGTTCCGATGCTCGATACCCGCGATGTCGTTCTGACCGGGCCGAACATCGAAGGCACCAAATGCTTCGGCGCGATCCTTGATGTTGGGGCGCAGTTCCAACCGCTCGCGGTCTTCCCGAAGATGTGGACGGAAAACGATCCCAGCGCCACCCAGGTTATGAGCCAGAGCGCTCCCCTGATGGTGCCGGTGAACCCGAACAATACACTCAAGGCCCGTGTGCTTTCGTAACTGCGCACCCACTCTACGCTATTGGTAGCGGCTCTGCGGGGCCGCTACCTCTATAACCCCAGGAGACCACTCAGGAGACCACCCCTCATGGCCAAATCAGACTCGAAGACCGTCACGAAAAAAGCGGTCCATCGCATCAAATTCTCTCCCGATCGCATCATTGAGCCGGGGACAACCTTCGCCTGCCCCGTGGGAAATGTCGCGGAGCTTGAGGCGGCAGGCGCAATCACGGACCCGAAGACCGTGATACCGGCAGAAGTGCGCGGAGAGGCCCCTGCTTCAGTTCCGGCCCCAGCGGCTCCCGAAGTAGCGGCACCGGCTCCAGCGGCTCCCACAGAGCCGGTTGCCGATGTCACGCCGAAGGTCGCGCTGAAGGCGGCGCAAAAGAGAGCGGAAGCCTTGGGCATCGTGGTGCGGAAGAATTGGAAGCTGACGACGATCCAGAGCAAGATCAGGGACGCCGAGGCGGGCCGCTGATATCCAGTGAGGGCTGAATGGGATTCCGGACGGTAAAGAAGAACGGACGCCGGGACCTACACGACGCAATGAAGGTCCCGGTGCTCGCCTACCGTGACGGGATCGTCAGTGAAGCCCTTTCGATCAATGTCCGCGTCCACAGCAAGGTCGCCGATTTGGGCGGACTTGCCGGGACCAGTCTTCAATACGCGGAAATGCGCGAGCGCAGCCCCCGGCTAATCTTCGACACCTTGGAGTTCACGCCCGGATCGGGCGATGTCATCGCGGTGAGCGAGACCGAGGCATATCGGCTCGGCGCGATCGAGCCCATCGACGGCGAGTTCCAAACGGGTGAAGCCATCCTGCTGTCCAAAACACAAGCGTTGGGATATCCGGGGCCGTGACCGAGTTTTCAATTACGACGAACGGTTTGGAGAATCTTAAAGGGTTCGAGACTCTCGATCGCAGGATCAACCTTGCCGCCGTTAAGACCGTCAACAAAGGGGCCAGGGATGGTCGAGCTAGGGCGGCCCGGTTGATCCGGGAACAAGTTGCATTCCCCAAGAGCTATCTTCACCCGTCGGGTGGCCGCCTGGTTGTCGCGCAGAAGGCCCAGGGCAAACGCTTGACTGCGATCATCCGAGCCAGGCACCGACCGACTTCCCTGGCCCGGTTCATCACTAGCAAGGGGCGCGGCGGGGTGTCTGTGGAGGTTGCCCCAGGCAGAACGAAGTTTCTGCGGCGGGCATTCGCGATCAAGCTTCGGCGCGGCACTGCTTCCGTTGACACGCAATCTAATCTAGGGTTGGCCATTCGGCTTCGTCCGGGTGAACGACTGTCGAGAAAAATACGCCAGGTTCAGGGTGGGCGAGGATTGACCTATCTGTATGGTCCGAGCGTGCAACAGGTTTTCCTGGATGATAGCGGCAAGGGCGTAGCCCGTGATATCGAACCGGGCCTCTTGCGAGATATGGAGCTGGAGTTCTTGCGACTCCTGAAATTATGATGGTTGAGCCTGTCGAACCGTTTCGTCTTCGTGTGCAAAAACGCTTAACGTCGCGGCTGGAAGAAGTCATCACGACACGGGGCGCTATTCCGCTGGTCGATCGAGTTTTCCGAGGTCGGATTGTATTCGGCGATGATGACCCGCTTCCTATGCTTTCGCTGCTCGAAGAACCCATCGCGGAGGATCAAGTTGATTCGCCATTGGGCGGCGCTGCGAGCACCGGTTTGTATCGCCTGGTGCTCCAGGGTTTCGTCGATGACGATCCTGTGCATCCGACGGACCCCGCGCATTTCCTGATGGCGGATTGCAAGGCAAAACTTGCGGAGATCAAACTGGAGGAACCCCAGCGTAATCGGGTCTTTGATTTTGGCCCGAAAGCGCCTACAGTGATGACGATCGAATTCGGTGCTGGCGTCGTTCGTCCGCCCGATGAACTGTCAGCCAGGGCTTATTTTTGGTTGACTATCGAACTGGGGCTGGTGGAAGATCACGATGCACCCTACGCCTGAACGAGGGCGGACGTAACATGAGGAACGAGCAATGGCCCACGCGACAGTGACACCCAACTATACCCTCGGTCGAGGCGAGGTCTGGTTCAGCCCTTTTATCCCAGGCACCCAGATTCCCGAAGGCTTCCGGTATATGGGGAACACCCCCGAAATGAATCTCACCATTGATCAGGAGACGCTGGATCACTTCAGCTCGGATTTCGGTATCCGGGAGAAGGATGACTCGGTGCCTCTGGAGGTCAATCGAACGGGGACGATGATCTGCGACGACATCAACAAGGAAAATGTGGCGTTGTTCTTTTTTGGCACGGCCGCCAGTCTCACGGTGACTCTGTCTCCCGCTCTGCAAGATGACACTATTGTCGTGAAGCAGGGCTTGACCTACCAGATCGGGCGGTCGGCGGCGAATCCGACAGGCGCACGGGGACTCGGGACGATAATTGTCAAGGATGTCACCGATGTCACGACCTATATCCTGGGCACCGACTACGAGGAAGACGAAACGCGCGGCCTGGTCACCATTATCGCTGGTGGTGCCATCTCGGATGACGACCTTCTCCACATCACCTACGATCAGCTCGCCTACACGGCGGACCAGGTTATCTCGGGGGCCGAGCCGGTCGAGGGCTCGATCAAGTATATCGAGTATAACCCGCGTGGTCAGGATCACGATATCGAGATTCCGCTGTGCCGGATGTCGCCCAACGGCGACCTTTCCCTGAAGGGCGACGACTGGCGGCAAATCCCGTTCAACATCGAAATTCTGAAGCCGGTGAGTTCGGAGGCGATCTACCGGAACGGGACACCGCTTCTGACCTAAACTACCACGGCAATGGAGAGCGCTAATGGGACTGCGTGACCTGGTATTGCCGACCGAAAACATCAAGGTTCCCGGCGGTGGCGACTTCACCGTCCGGGGACTGTCGATGACAGATGTGTCGGCGATCTTGAAGCTTCACGGAGCTGCACTGGAAGTAGTGTATCTGGAGCGAATCGTGCGCGGGTCGGAAGACCCGGAGAATTTCAACATGGCGGCTCTGGGGCGAGCTGTCATGGAGGCGGCTCCGCTCGCTGTCGCCCAAGCTATTGCACAAGCGGCTGGCGAGCCCGACGAAGCAAACAAGGTAGCTTCATTGCCGCTGCCCGTTCAGGTTGAGGCAATGGATAAAATCCTGGCCTTGACCTTCGATTCTTCGGAAGCGGTAAAAAACTTTCTCGGGACCGTGATCAGAGGCAGCGACATGGTTCAACGGCTTCTGCCCGAGCTGCCAGACCTAGTGACATCTGGGCCTGGGCAAGAGGACAGCGACGGCAGGTAAATCTTCTGCTCGCTCACGGGCATTCGTTGGCGCAAGTGTATCCGCTCGGTATGGTGCATGACGAGTCTGCCCTTGTGGTCGAGCGAGTAAACGGTGTGATGGCAACAGAGGCGATACTGATCCAACAGGCGATTGCGTCGGTGCTAGACAAAAAGGCCGCCAAACTGTTTACTGAGACGGTGAAACGGTTGACCGACGGAGACTGATGTGGGGCGGAGAGACGTAGACCTTGTAATCCGCGCTCGCAACGAAGCGTCGAGCGCCATTCAGGCAATCAGCAAAGCCCTGCAAGAATTCTCCGGCGCGCAAGCGGACATCAACAAACAGGCGGGTAAGACAAAGACTTCCCTCACGCAGGTAGGGGAGTCACTCCGCAAGCTGTCCACGGCACTGGGCGGGGATGCGACCCGGAAGTTGGCCCAGGGTTTGGGCAATGCGGCGACCCAGGTCAAACTGGTCGGTGCGGCGCTTCAGGCGGCTACCGGAGAAGCGGTTGGATATACGAAGGAAGCCAGGGCCGCAGCCGAGGCCACGGCCAAGCTCCGCACGGAGTCCGATCAAGTCGCCGCCTCGATCCAGAAACAGGCAAGCGCGGTTCAGAAATCCAAGGCGGCGAACTCCGAGCTTTCGAAGATCATTGCGAAGGCCGCGACCGATCGTGCGAAGCTCCAGGCCGCAGAGCGAAAGCTGTCCGAGGAAATTGAACGACAGGCCCTTAAGCTCGCCTTGGCGCGGGGGGCCTTTCAAGCGCTTCAGGCCGAGATTGCCGAGACCGAGAATCCGAGTAGGAGACTTGAAGCGTCCTTTCTCAGCATCGGCAATGCGATATCCAAAACGGTTTCGAAACTCGAAGAACTGCGGACCACGCAGGCTGTGGTTCGAACCACGATCGATCAAACGGCGCAGGCCGTCGATCGGGCAACGAATAAGCTTTCAAGTCAGGCGGGGGCTTTCGATCGAAACGTCGCGGCGCTCTCCCGGCTGGAGCAGAAGCAGCGTGATCTGAAGATCGCAGTTTCAGCGGCGGCGGCCGAACAAAGTAAATTGGAGGCGTCTTCGCGTGACGCGGTTGTGGCGCTGGAACGCGAAGACGCGGCCTTAGTGTCGGCCACTGCGGAACTCCAGCGGCTACAGGCCGAGTCGAATGAGACCGGAGCGGCAATCGGGGCTCTCGCGCAGAAGGTTCGTGGTCCGCTGCTGGTTGCGTTTGGTCAACAGCGCCAGGCGGTCATCGGTGTTCGAGCTGAATGGGCGAAAGCCCAGGAGCGGGTCAAGGCCCTGGCCTTGTCGATGCGCTCTGTTGAAGAACCGACCCGTGAGATGGCGGAGGCATTCGAGCGAGCCAAGGCGGCATCGGCGGCGGCGAAACAAGAGTTCATCGCACAGCGCGATGCCCTTCATGCGATGCGAACGATCCTCCGGGAGAGCGGCGGGGACTTGGCCGTGTTCCAGGATCGGCTCGCACGGCTCGCGGCGATCCAGAAGAAATCTGTTGGGTCTCTCAAGGAACACAGGGCGGCCGCGAAACAGTCGGCCCAGGCGGATCGGGAGGCGGCGGCTGCGGCACAGCAGGCAGCAGGCGGAACCAGAGCCTTGACGGTCGAAGAACAGCGGCTCGCGGCGGCAGCGCGGCAGGCCGCGACGAGCACACATACCTTGGCCGGGGCGTTGCGTCGGTTCTACGGAAACAGTCGAACCGCGCTGTCCTTTACGCAGCGACTTCGTTCGGAGCTTCTTGCGCTTACGGCGGCATACGCTGGCTTTTTCGCGATCTTCGCTGGTGTGCGGAATGTCGTGCAGGCGTTCCAATCTTTGGAGGCGGCTCAGTCCCGACTGAATGCTGTTTTCTCGGGCAATCAGCTAAAGGTTGCCGCCGAGCTGGATTTCATTCGTCGGAACGCCGCGCGATTGGGCATCCAATTTGGTATCCTGGCCCAGGAATACACCAAGTTCGCCCTCTCGACGGTCGGCACGAATCTGGAGGGTAAGGAAACTCGGCGTATCTTCATTACAGTTGCCGAAGCCGCCCGAGTGCAAAAGCTTTCGATGGAGAATTTGAAGGGTGTCTTTGTCGCCCTGCGTCAAATTGTTTCGAAATCCGTTTTCAATATGGAGGAACTCCGGCAGCAGCTCGGCGATCGTTTGCCAGGTGCGTTGCAAATCCTCGCTGACGCTCTCGACGTGAGTGTCGCAGAGCTTGTTAAACTCGTTGAAACAGGAAAGGTCAGCTCGGATCGATTGTCGGAATTTGCCGATGAACTGACACGGCGTTTCGGTTCGCAGCTCGGGGCGGCGTTGAAGCAGACGACGACCGAAATTGGTCGGTTCCAGAACGCGCTGTTCCAGGCGCTCATAACGGTTGGCAAGTCCAATTTCATTGAGGCGTTTACGAAGTTCCTCAGAGACTTCACTGAGGTCCTGGGAACGGCAGACGCGCAGACGTTTCTTTCGAACCTCGGGACCGCACTTGCCGGTGTGACTACCATCCTGGCGGTCATGGTTCGTAACTTCGATTTGGTGGTGATCGCCGTCACCGGCTTCATTGCCTCGCGACTGGCTCCCTTCGCTCTTGTTCTGTTGACCCGTTTCGGGAGACTCAAGGTGGCCCTGATCGGTGCGCGCATCCAGATGACGTTGGCGGCGGGATCGGCGCGAAGCCTGGGTGTCGCCGGAGCCTTTGCAGCCTTGTCCGTGGCCAACCTTGGGAGGGCTTTCCGATTGCTGCTGTCTTCGACCGGTATCGGGCTCCTGATCACTTTGATTGGCGTCGGTATCGGGGCTTGGGCGACAAGGGCGGACGAAGCTACGGAGGCGATGGTCCGTCATCGCAAGATCATCGATACGGTCAAGAATGCCTACGATGCCGCTGGCGGCGATGCAGAGATATTCGCGGAGCAAGTTGAGAATGTCTCCGACAAGAGCGCGATCGCCGATCTTCGGACACTGGAGAGGGCCGTCAAGGCCGCTCGCGACGAGCTTCGAAGCGCCATTCCGCTAAGATCGTTCCAAGCGGCAAAGGGCTTCGTCGAACAGCTTAATAAGGCATTCGCGGATTTCGAATCCGGGGCCATACCTTCGACAGCAAAGCTTGTCGAGGTCCTTGAGGAATTAGTGGAGACTGCGGAGCATCCGGGTGCGAAGGTTCTGGGCGGCAATGTAATCGAGGCCGCTAAAAAGTTGGACACGATGAAGGGTCGTGCGCTGGAGCTTTCGAAGGTCGTTCTTGCCCTCGGTGGAGATATAGGCGCAGCCGCAGAAATCTCTGGTGATTTTGCGAATGAGACCGATGCAGTAGCGAAGAAGGCGCGGCGGGCGGCGCTCAACCTGACCAAATACGAAGCGGCTATGGCCGAGTTGGCGAAAGCGGTTCCCAAAGTCTCTGATGAACTGGAGCGTCTGAACAAACTAGCGGAGTTGGAGGACGCCTTTAAAGCTGCGAAGGCGGCGGCCAGTGGCTACGATCAGATGGTTGCTGCGATTGCACGCTATAGGGCCGGGCTTCAGGAGATTCGCGACGAAAACCTGGAGAATGTTTTCGGCACCGGGTTTGCCGATCGCATTGTTCAGATTGAAAGCAGTGGAAAACTGGGACAAAAATCTGGTTCCAGCACCGCCAGCGGTTTGGGTGGGTTCATTGAGAAGACTTGGCTCGATCTGTTCAATAAGCATTTCCCGGACCAGGCCGCGACCTTGACGGAGCCTGCGATCTTGGCCTTGCGGGATAATCAGAAGATCGTTCGTGAGTTGATCGAACTGCTGGCTCGGGAAAATGCTGCAATCCTCCGCCAGGCTGGCGAGGCCGTGACGGATGTGGCTCTGCAACTCGCTCATTTCCTGGGTCCGAGAGGCGCGATCAATGTGTTGCAAGCCGCTGGTGATACGCCGCTTGCGGACCTGTTGACGGATGCCCAGATCGAGGCGAACCCGCAAACCCTGGGCGGCGACAGAACGGCGGAAGACCTGATAGAATTCTCCAGGCAGAAGTTGGGTCTCACCAAGCAGCAGGTTGCGGTCCAGGCGGAACTGTCTCGGCTTAGGGCTGTGGAGGCAACCGAGGCCGAGCGTGATGCGAAGGCCCAGCAGAAGCGCCAGGACGCCACGGCCCAGTCTATCTCTGATGGTTCATTCGCCATCGAACAGCAGAAGTTGCTCAATGCCGAGCGCGATCGGGAGGCGGCGATTGCCGAAGCCGTTCGAGCCGCTCGGGAGGCAAACGCCGAGATCAGTGCGGGAGACCTGAACCAAATTCGGCAACAGACTGCGGCACTGTTCGATCTTCAGAACCTTGAGCGTGAGCGAGAGGCCCTAAAAGAGCAGGCACAGGAAGCCGATCAAGAGGTCAACAATCTGCTCTCGATTCGAGTGGCGCTCACCGAGCAGTTGAAGCTGTTGGAAGAACAGGGGGGCAGCATCGAAACGATCGTTGCCACTCGGGATGGCATCTTCGAAATCAATGAGCTGCTTCGCACTGCGATCGAGCAGACGATTGGGTTCTATGAGGCGCTCGGCGGGACCGAGGCTGACGCAGCGATTGCAAAGCTGAACACGCTGAAGCTGACTCTGGATACCGGGTTGAAGAAGTCGTTCCTCGACTTCACGAAGATCGGTCAGGATTTCGCGAACGGCTTTGCGGGCGCGATCGATAAATTCGCTCAAGGTCTCGCGGCAGGGGAGAGCGCCGTCAAGTCTCTGTCTCAGGCGTTCCTGCAATTCGCGGCTGATTTTCTACGTTCAATCGCTCAGATGATCCTGAAGCAGATTGCGTTGAACGCGGTTGCTCTGATCGGTAAGGCCCTCGGGGTCAGCACTGTGCCGATCGCGCATGGTGGCGGCATCGTGGGCTCGGTAATGAATCGACGCCGCAAGGTTAATCCTGCGGTCTTTGCAGGGGCCATGCGGATGCACGTCGGCGGTATCGCTGGTCTCGCTCCCAGTGATGTTCCGATCATCGCTAAGAAGGGTGAAGAAATACTAACCGACGATGATCCGAGACACCGGACAAATCTCGGCCGAGGCGCGGGAGGCGGCGGGTCGGAGGGTCGGGTGCCGAGGATCATCAACGCCTTTGACGGGCAGAGTTTCCTGGAGGAAGCCTTGGCCACTCCCGAGGGCGAGGAAGTCTTCCTCAATTTCGTTCGAGCGAACCCCACTTCAATTCGCGCCGCCTTGGGGGTCTAGCATGGCCGACCAGAACGAACTCTGGCCGGTGTCGCACAATTGGCGCAAGAGCTGGTCCGAAAGTTTCGAATTCAAAACGGAGGTCCTCACCTCTCGCGATCAGAGCGAGCAGCGTCGAGCCCTTCGTTTTCTGCCTCGCGTGGCCTATCGCTTCCTATCGACGCTTCAGGGAAGTTCGGCCCCAGCGCGCACAGCGCGTCTCTCAGCGCGACAAGCTCAGTCCTTCGTCATACCCCATGCAAGACTGTCAACGGGCCTCACGGCCGATATTTCAGGGGGCACAGCGGCATTTACGCTCGATTCTGACGTTGACTGGGGCGAAATCGGGCGCGATCTGGTCTTCGTGCGTCCAGATGGGACGATGGAGTGGGGTCGGATTCTCACTTACGCAGCCGGATCGGGCACGCTCGAAGACAACGTTCTCGTGACCATTCCCGCAGGCTCGACTGTCCGACACGGAATCCGCGGACGGTTCAATCGGGCGACCCAGTTCAAATTTGCGACTAACTACGTCGGTGAAGTGCTGGCGGATTTCTTGGCAGAGCCGGGCAATGTCTACCGGATTCCCGCCGGGACGGACACTGAGATTTATCACAGTCGGCCCGTTTGGCAGTTGAAGCCCAACTGGGCACGCGCACCCGATTTGCGATGGGATCAGTTCCAGGATGTGATTGACGTGGGCTTCGGCATCCGAGGCTACGTGGACCCGGTTGATTATGTGGCCCGGCGGACCAATGCCCAGTATCTCATGCAGGACGCCGCCACCCAGGATCAACTCTACGGCTTTTTCAATCGGCGCTTCGGGAAACGAGAGAGCTTCTACATGCCGTCGTGGGTTCGGGAATTCCTGGTGACGGCCGTCACGACAACAACGCTCACTGTTGCGGGTCTGGAGACTTTCGAGCTGTTCTCGGGCGATCCCGTCCATAAGCATGTCGTGCTGTTTCTGAAGGATGGGACACGGGTCTACGCGGAGGTTGCGTCAGTCGCTTCGGCTGCGGGGGATAGCGTCATTACGTTCTTGGCTTCGATCGCCGCAATCGCTCTGACCGACATCGCCTTCGCCACCTGGCTGCTCCCGTCTCGGTTTGCTACAGATCGATTGGAATTTACCTGGATGACGAACACCGTTGCCCCTGTTAATATCGCGGTTCAGACCATCAGGGATAACATCTTCTCGGGAGCTTAAGAATGCCTCTGGTCACCGACAACGCATATGACGCCGGGCTTAACTACATCCTTTCGAAAGTCGATCGGATGTATCTGTGCAGCGCGGAGCCAACGACCTTCCTGGAGGCGTCATCTACCTTCCGCCTGGGTGTGAAAAACAATCCGGTGATGCTCGGCCCTTTGAGCGGGGCAGTCGATGGTCGGAGAATTCAAATCGATACCTTCCTCGACGGCCAGTGGGAGATCACCGGGGACGCCACTCATTATGCTTTGGCGGATTCGATCGGTAGCGAGCTGCTTGTCGTCGAAGTGCTGACCACTGCGCCGGAAGCCGGAATCGCCCTTGATGCCTGGACGGTAGGTGGCGTGATTTCCATCACGTTGCGAGACGCCATATAAAATGGGAGTTGGGTCATGGCCGTAATCACACCCGGCTTCAGAGATGTCAACGTCGTCGTCGAGGCTAACTCGTCGGTCACGTTCAATCTCGTATCCAGGTTCGCGAACTTTGAAATGAGTCGGGAGGGGGGGCAACCGGTCTCTCTTTATCTGTTTCGCTGGGGCGCTCACGAAGACAACATCTACGCCTACACCGACGCCGAGGAAGAAATCGTTCACGACGGCATCACCTATCTGCCAGCAGTTATCGGCCGGGGCAAAATCAAGGCATCCGGTAGCCTGGATCAAAAGACCCTCAAGATCACAACTACAATCGATTCCGATATCGCGATTCTGTATCTGACCGGGGGTCCGTCTTACCCCACGACGCTGACCATTTGGCAGGGGCATGTTGGCCTTAGTGAATTCTTTTGGAAAGTGGTCTGGATGGGGCGGGTCGTCGGGGTGGACCCAAGCGGCCCCATGATCGAGATCAGTGCGGAGCCCGCCTCTACAGCCATGCGGGGTCCTGGTTTACGGCGGCATTATATGTATGGGTGTCCCCACGTTCTCTACGGGAAGGTCGGGTGTGGCGCGGACCCGTTTGCAGTTCAAAAGGTTGAGTTGGTTGTGTCCCTCGGCAAGGCGAACCTCGATATCGCGACGGGATGGAACGAAGCGATCGCCCTGGAGAAGTTCCGCAACGGCTACATCACTTGGGTTGCTGTGGCTGGGCAGACAGAGATTCGGACGATCATCGATGCAACCGCGACAAATCTGACGTTGAACCGGAAACTCACCGACATTCTGATCGGAACCAGCATCACGATCTTTCCCGGCTGCAATCACCAGGTTGACGATTGCCGCGACCTCCATATCGAACTTTCAACTGGGCAGTCCAACATCGTTAACTACGGCGGGCAGAAGGACATACCGGTGGTCAATCCGATCGGCCTCACTTCGCAATACTACTAGGAGCCTGTCATGGGCAACGTCCTCTGGATGATCTTTTTTAGTCCTGCTGCCCTGGCGATCGGCGGGGCGATGGCGCTGTGGGAATGCTGGCGATTTTGGAAGTGGTTCCGGAAGTCGAGATATCGCCATGACGTATGGTGTGTTGCATCCTGGCCAGCGCCTCGGCCGCGCGAACGTTGGGAAGGGCTGCTAGAGGCGAAAAACCTCCACATCTGGTGGACTCTTATTTATCTCGTCGTGGCGATCGCCCTCTCGGTCCTGGCTTATGTTCTGACGCCGAAACCGAAAGCCCCCCAGCCGGATTCAACGAAGGACCTCAACGACCCGGTGGCCGAGGCCGGTATGCCGATCCCTGTGGTTTTCGGGACCATGACCGTCAAAGGGTTGAACTGTCTGTGGTTCGGCGACAAGCGGCGCATTCGGTATAAGATCAAGCCATGAGTGTGGACCTCGATACCATCATCATTACGGTGACCGACATAAAGAAAGCGGGCATTTGTCTCGGCCACGGCGCTCGTCCGTTCTTTGCGGCTCGGGGCATCGAATGGCCCGAGTTCATGCGCAACGGGGTCACGGCGCGTTGGCTTTGGGATACCGAGGATGGTTACGCGCAAATGATCGTGACTCGAAAGCTGGAACGAGAGGGTCTATCGGATGGGTAAGAAGAGTCCGAAAATCCCGATCAATGTCTACAAGATGTCGATTACCCACGGCATCTGTCATGGCATCGTGGATCGTCTGCATCGACTGTTCGTTAGAGAGAAAGTGGTTTGGTCAGGCCGACACTGTGGACCGGATCAGCTCTTTATCGATGAGGCGGAAATCTTTGGCGGGCTCAAGCAGGAAGGTGGAGTTCAGGGCGGGGCCTATCTGCAAGCCGGGACGGCGGACCAGCTCCTTCATCCTGCGGTCGCGACGAAGCACGGCGGGCTCCCTAACGAGCTTCCAGGCTTCAGGGGAATTGCGACGATCACCTGGACCGAAGCTGGCGACGGCACGGGCGGCGGCAAGAATGATCCCGGCTTCGACGGGCCGGGTTTCTATTGGGTGGCCGGTTCACCTTATCTGCCGGGAATTTGGGCGATGGTTGAGCGCATCTCCCGCCCATTC
>SMVA01069134.1_pt1 | contig 14423 bp, 13 predicted proteins | sample 2456451 | NCBI WGS metagenome assembly SMVA01 (sample SAMN11095933, study PRJNA526329) | marine sediment metagenome | biome: Marine sediment; feature: Surficial sediment; material: Deep marine sediment; isolation source: Hadal surficial sediment | place: Pacific Ocean | collected 2014-05 | depth...
ATCAGTACAAACAGAAGATTTACCCGACCCAGGTCATCGCCGGAAAGCACGCCATAGCCGAGCAGAAAGCCAACAACCAGGCCGAGCAGGCTGAGGCTGACGCTAATCTGGTCGAGTGTTCGCTGTGACTTCGTATTTTTCAAAAGATAGTTTTCAAAAGATAGTTTTCAAAAGATAGTTTTCAAAAGATAGTATTCAAAAGGACTGAAAACAAGGTGGTAGCAGAACATCCATTATAGGCAATTTCGAGGGGAAGGGTCAGGGCTCACTGATCGTTGGGTCTTAATACAAATACGGCCCAACCCAGGTACCGGCGTCCATATCTGAAGTAGGCGCGTTGATTCTTACTTGCCCAGTCAGACAGTGCTGCTGCTTCGGGATCATCAGGATTGCTGGACAGGAAATCATCGATGGCCTGCCACTGTGGTGCCTCGTATCGCTCCCAACCGAACTGGTCGGCAGACACCATTTCTACAAGACGCATGCCAGCAGTCTCTAGACGATCCAATGTTGCCTCAAGGGAAACATAATCATCCTTTGCGAAATCCAGAGCCTCATATACGGCATCCGGGGGTGGCTCGATCCAGAAGGGTTCGCCGACCAGCAATGTTCCACCGGGTTTGAGTGCTTTCTTCATTATTTCCAGCGTACCGGACAAGCCATTGCCGATCCATGTTGCACCGATGCATCCGACCAGGTCAAAATCATGTGTCTCTTCGGGATATTTACCGGCATCACCCTGAACATAGCTAATCTGCTTATCTACGCCGAGTTCATTGGCTCGTTCACGAGCAGCATCCAGAAATACGCTACTGATATCCACACCGACGGCACTAATACCGTACTTCTTTGCCCAGCGACAGATCATTTCTGCCTTGCCACAGGCGAGATCAAGCATCTTGTCACCCTGATCGAGTTGACAGATTTCACCCAGCAACATCAACTGATCTTCAGTGATGGGATTGAGAATGCGGTGATAACTCTCGGCAATTTCATGGAAGCGAAGTGACATAAGGCTCACATCTGGATTTAGAGGACTGAACTGTTATACATTAATTCATGTTTTCCGCAAGATTTTCACTACCATGATCTGATGGTCCCATCCGACCCGTTTCTTTTCCAAGGGAACCGGGTTCTGTTCTTTACCTTGCGTTTCAGATCCGACAACATGTGTAAATACCTGGCTTGAGGCAACCTAGATTTCATGGATAGATTTCATGGATAGATTTGTTGATTCAATCGTTACGACTGCGGACCCACCACCCAGCGGGGTACCAAACCCTATTCATGCTGCCAATGGCGCAGACGCTGCCGGTTACACGGGAGCGCTAGTTGCAGGTGTACGCACCTACGGCTGGGCCGTGGATACTATCAGCAAAGCACTCGGTGAAAGCTGGCTCGACGGTGGTTGGATTGACTACAGCCTTCGCAGGCCACTCTTTGCGGGTGAAGTATTAACCATCGTCGTCGAGCAAGTCGGTGACAGATGGTCGTTAACCTGCACGGCCGCAAGGGAGGCAAAAAGAATCGTGCTGGACGGCTTCGCGGGATTGGGAGATGCAGTCTGGTTGAATGAGCTTGAACCCCCGCAACAGGCACCGATGGCGCAACAACCTGAGGTGTTACCGAGTTACGATCTGGATCATGTTCCACTCAGGCAGCCACTCAATCCACTGACAGTCTATGTTTCCTCAAGCGCTGCCAGGACGATGGTTACAGAAGATCTTGGTCTCGATAGATCGCACTATCTTGCAACAAACGATAAACCAACGTTCATTCACCCTTACTTTCTGGCGGGCCGTATGGCGCCCCTGACGAGACACAACTTTGTCTATGGTCCAACGATTCATGTACGCAGTCAGATTCAACACCGGCGTGAAGCCCAGGCGGACCAGGAAATCACCGTTGGCGCACAGATTGTCGATGCTTATGATTCCAAGGGGCACTGGTACCAGGTACTCGATGGAATGGTGACGGACAATGGCGGCGAGGTTGCATTGATTCGTCACCACACTATTTTTCGACCACGCGGGACCTGAAAGTTTTTGGGTCGGAGTAAAGTGCCAGGGTAAATCACCGTCGTTTACCCTGGCACTTTACTCCACTCGATTATCCCATACGCCATCACTGCATGAAAAATAGTAAGCGCTACTTCAGGTTTTCTTCCGTGTAAAGCGATAGTTCGATCATTCGCTCAAGCATCTGGTCAGACGGCAGCCCAGGGAAGTTTCGGAGGACTAGTTCCTTCACAAACAAGCGTGTTATGTAGCGCGTCTTCAAAGACCGGGTCTTCGAGGCGTAGACGAAATCACGGTGGCCATTGTTAATGACAACCAGATTTTGTTCTTCGTTATAACGAGATCGCCACAGCTCCCCTGCAGCGTGTAGATAAGTGTAACCCGGTAAACCTGCCCGGTTTGCGTTGCCGGAATCAACACTGGCATCCAACGAATCTGTCATGGTGATTAGTGCAACGGCTTCACAATGGGTCTCTTGCTGACTAATCGTTAGCTTGATCTTCGCAAGTCCAGGTTCTTTCCCCGCGACCACAGTCACGATCTCGCTGCCCTCATCTTCCAGGGACATGGCGCCTTCGATCACTTGCCAGCTAAATTGAATATCATGCTCTACTGATCGACCTGCTTTATCCCTGGCGAGACCGCGAAGGATGCGCGACTCACCTACTTTAACCACGCAAGAGGAAGGCGTAATCCTGGCACTATGTAATGGTCCGGCGTACTGGAAGAAGTCCTTCTGCGCCAGGTCATCCTCTGGTTCATCTTGATAAGTGGCGGCTACACTATCACCTGCGAATATCGGTTCATGCGCAGTCGAGGTATCATCCGGCTTTCCCTCCTTTTTAGATTCCCCGATCCCTTTGAGGTCAAACCAATCGTATTCCTCGGGAGGCAATGCCAGAAACGCTTCACGGAAAGCCTTCTGGATGGATTTGAGCAGCTGTTTGCTGGCGCGTTCCTCTTCTGCTTTCTGCAGTTCTTTAATAACAGTTTCAAGATGATCTTCCACCTTACGCAGTGCATACCAGGCGCGAGCAAATTTTCCATCACGAATAACGCCAAGCCTTGTTCCTGGTGTTAAGTTAAGAAAGGGAATATCCACAATTCCTTCAAGGTATCCAGAAGACCAGACGTTGGTTTTGAGGCCTTCCAGTTCCACAATATCTGCCAAAACACGTGTCCCATTACGATATAGGCCAACCTTTCGCTCTGGTTTTGAATCCCCGAGGTAAAGCTCAATGTACAAATCGCCATCAATAGATTTCGTTGGAGGTAGTTCGCGGATCAGCTGGCCACTGAACTCACGCGGTCGAACCTTGAATTCTTTGCGCGCGGTTCTATCACGAACGGTTACCTGGATATTGTTCTTGCGGATTCGATCTCGTAATTCCGACGCCAGGTACCACTGGATTTTCTCGCCACTTAATTGCCGCATTCCCGGCAGCAATGGTTTTACCTTTAGCTCAGTGCCCCGCGTTGGAAACAAGGCACGACTTTTTTCCAAATGATAGTCGGTATCACCTTTGCGCATCGACATCCGGTAAGTCTGATCGTCATCACCCGAACAGGTGAGCGTAAGCTCTTCACCCAGTGTCCAAAAACTCAGCAGGCCAATACCAAATTCACCCTGGACGCTGCTCTGCCCTTTGACCTTGAGTCGTCGCTTGACTGAATCGCATATATGCGTCGCAACGTAATGGAAATCAGGAATGCCGTCCTTGTTCTTGGGAATACCCTCGCCGTCATCCAACACGGTAATATAAGGTTCACGTTTTTCCTTGCCGCGAGTGATCGTAATATTCTTTGCGCCCGCATCAATGCTGTTTTCAACGAACTCTGCCAATGCCTTGAGAGGATTACTCTGTGACAACGCAATAATCTCAATTGCGCTCCAGTCGTTACCAATCCGAAGTTTGCCGGTGGTCGCGCTTTCTCTCGATTTATTCCTTTCGTTCACCTGAGTTGCCTGGCCACGTGTTGGCAGGAATGATAGCACTTTACAATTGTCATTGAGGTTGGCTGAATTTGCCCTGAACATCTGGCGTAATTGACTTAACCGTCTAACAGAATTCCGAGAGGGTGTGCCTCTGCTGCACTGAACCCTGGGCGAATTTAGAAAAATCTTGCTGCCATGATCGCCAGACCTCTGTCGAAGGTTTTAATAGTGGAAACACCTCGCCTGCGGCAGCTTGCCAGATGGCACAGATCCCTGGCGCCAAATTCGGGATATTGGCCATGTAGTTGTCGGGCCAGAACAGTGTCGTCCGCTTCCAGGGGCCAGACTTCGATAATTGTCCGGGTGATCAAATCCAGGGCGTTATCCAGGGTGGATATTCGGTTTACGGGGAGGTAGGCGTGCAGTAGTTCCTGCATGACCTCGGATGATGTATAGAGTGCTTCCTGGTCGGTGGCGGCCGAGGAAAAGAATGTCCTTGCTTCCTCCTGCAATGGATGACTCCGCCCCACGGCATACATAAAGACATTAGTATCAACAAATATCATGTATCAGATGTACCGTGCCGACGTGAAGCATTGATCACTGATTGGTGTTGTTCCCAGTCAGGTTCGATTCCTTCTTCTTCCATTGCGTCGCAGGCTTCAAAGAAAGTTACTACCTCTTTGGTACTACTGAACCTCCTCAGGGTAGCATCACGCGTGGCGCGGTCTCGGCCTGCACGCCGGAGCCATTCGCTCAACGAGATACCTTCTTTTTGTGCCTCGTGGAAAAAACGATCCCGGTCTTCGTCCGGCAATACCAGTTGGATTCTTGCCATTTGGTCCTCGTATACGAGTCAGGTAATAATATACGTATGTATAACATACATGCGCTTACACATCAATAGTGTGTAACGTATGTGGATCCAATCAATACATCGGTCTCTGTTGTCTCTGATGCTTACGAAATGGTTGGCAGATGTGTATTCAGGTAAGGATTATCTAATTTTACGATTTAGTAAAAATTCAATTAATATCCATCATTGTTTGGTTAAAATTACGGAACAGTAAAAACCTGGGAAATCAGTGCTAGAAGAAATTACGATTTAGTAAAATATACTTAAATCTGATACCTGCGACTCAATAATTGCGCTTAAGTAAAAATATAGTGATTGGACAATATGAGACCTCGACAACGATTAAAAGAAAACCGCATCCGCTCGGCTTCTCCGAAGTATGGACGTGTCCGCACATCCTCCGAGCTTGGGAAACTTGTACGTGAAGAAAGAAGGCGCCAGGGTTTAACACTGGAAACTTTCCATGAAGCGTCTGGTATCACGACTCGATTCATGTCTGAATTCGAGCGCGGTAAGTCTTCAACCAGTCGAGTTTTGGAAGTACTCCAGATGCTGGGCTTGGAAGTACTGGTCGTTCCTCGGTCAGAAGCTGATGCGTTGCTTGGGCATTTGAAGCGTCATTAGCAATATGAATAACCGTACAGCACAGGTCTGGTATGAAGATCGTTTAGTGGGTAGGTTGAGAGTCGACGACAATCACGAACTCTACCTTACCTATGATAGAGATTGGCTGAACAGGGATCCATTTCCGATCTCAATTTGTTTACCACTAACAGATCAAGAGACGCTTGCGCATCCGTTTTTTTCAGGACTGCTACCTGAATCGAGTGTTCGTGAGCGTCTCTGTCAAAATCAATGGAGGTACAATTCAGTGGAGTTGGATGTCTGTTAAGCGACCACATTTTTCAATCCCAGCACGCGAGTAATGGCTCGCCGCAGCGAGTTGCAGACATGGGCAGGATTTAATGCGTGTGTTTCAACACAAGGACTGATAGAAAGGGGTAATCATCAAAGGAGGACTTTTGTTATGCCTGCCCGACTAAAGTGGCCGATCATTATCATATCAGCGTTGGTTGTGCTGTTTCTTGCCTATCGATTCTACTTCGTGACATTCGTAAACCCTCGTGTAGTTGAAGAACTTCATACCGACCCTCAGGGAACAAGAGCAGCACGAGTGATGCTACTTAGCCTGCCCGATGGCAAGCAGATTCCCGTGAACTATCTATTGGAAGGCAACAAGGTATTTGCAGGCGCAGATGGCAGGTGGTGGCATGTCTTCACCGGCGAAGGTATCCCCGTCACCATGTTAATAAAGGGGCAGGAGTTGAAAGGCCACGGCATTGTCATCCTGGATAATCAGCCCTATGTCGATGATGTGTTCAGCCGGCTCAGGCCAGCGGCACCGGATTGGCTGCCGGACTGGCTGAATGGAAAATTAATTGAAATAACGATAAAGGAAAAGGATGCAGAGCATGACTAAACAAACTGTCTGCATCGAGCCACTGGAGAACCGTTGACGGAAGTGACCGAGCGTCCCGTATCACAAGCAGGTTTACCCAATGAACGCTCCAGCACAACGCAACCGTTTTCAACTGGCATGCCCTCATTCGTGCGCCCACACACAGGGCAGTCCTCTTGAGAACACAGAAGGATCTAGTGAAGGCATAGAGCAGTCAGGTGGCAAAGTGATTGCTTACTCACTGCCACAATAATGGGATCAGGGTTCTACCACTACCTGAACGCCTGATATGTTTCGAATGCTCAAAATCAAATCTTGCAATATTGGATCGATCGACCAGGCGCCGTGACCTGCCGCGCCCTCAATGACGGCAGGAACACATCTCAGCATTCGATAGTAGTCCAGGCAACTGGCATCCAGGGGTCGCACGTCGGTGTAAGCCTTCAAGTACTGCGACAGCGTGCCATCCTGTTTGGCTTCCGGCATCAGGTGTTCAAGGACAACCTCAAACAGAATCATTGTCGCCGCCACATCCATAGCTGCATCACCCATCATGAATCCAGGCCAATCCAATACCGCAGTAAGCTGACCATCACGCACCAGGATGTTCATGGGATGGAAGTCACCATGGCAGATGGACAGCCGTGAAGGTTCAGGCGGCTTATTGTCGAGAAGCCATGCAACGGCATCTTTGATCCAGGGAAACTCCTGCCTCTGGGCGTCAAGCTCATCCAATCGACCATTCAACCGGAAGTGCTTTTCATCGATACCCTGATCGGTCAGTTGCTCTAACAAGGCAGTCGGTTCTTGTTGTGCAGAGACGCATGTGTCTGACCTAACATAGCGGGTATGTGTTCAAGTTCACCAGAAATCATCATGTCGCCCTCAAGGAAGGCCATGATCATAAAGGCGCCATCAAGAAACCTGGTCTCGGTGCAGGTAAAAAATACAGGCGGTGCAGGGTAATCCTGCGCAAACAAAGCGTTTTGGACCGCACTTTCAAGAATTACCGTCTGTGGATTTCGCCCCGGCTCATACAAGCGAAGAATGAGAGGTTCAGACTCTTCTCGCTGACGCCGTTTAAGTGAAATCTATACGTAAACGCATCTTATCCACCGATGATTTGAGTCAACGGCTGGATAAGGCCAACGTTCTTATAACCCTGAATTTTAAGGTAATTAAGCAGCCCCTCTGAAACGTCTTCCAGAGAACGATGTGAATCATCCATCAATGTACTTCACCAAAGGTCTGGATTAGCAGTGAATAGTACCGCAATCAGATGCCACCACCTGTCCTTTGTGCGACGGGGCTGAAGAGGGTCGATGCGCCCGATGATCTGCTCGATCAACGTCTGGCCCAGTCACCATGTTAATCAACGAAGCACCAGGGTCGCCCCGATCACCTGATGATTAGAACGCTTCAAGCCAATACTTAACACGCATCGCCTACCGCTACAACGGTGCCGGTGGGAGTGGGTGAGTCGTATGGCCAGACAAGTCCATAGATCGGATGTTAACCAATGAGTTAGTCTGTCCCGGTGTTGGAGATGTCGAGGGATATGATTGACCAACGCTAACTACGAAGCAACTGATGAACGGGGGTGGCCTCAATATCGAATAGGAGCGCTCGGCCGCCGAAACTGATGAACACATGACTTAGAGTGGTTCATGAATAAATCGAGATCCACCTTCGTGATTGCGGCTCTCAGGATCCGTTGGATCGCACGAATCGGCAGTACTGTCAGCATTTGGATTATGCTGTTGAGTTCTCTAGCTATAGCGATCTCATCCATATCGACCGCCTGGCAAGACTGGGTAAGTTATCTCACCTGCCCAATTGGAGTCACGATAGGACTGATAATAGCGAAGTGGCATGACGGAGTTGGAGGTGCCATCGCAACAGCCAGTGGTCTGGCGTTCTACGGGACCTATTACCTCCTTGGTGGCACGATCACTGACGGGAAGGAATTCGCGGTTGTTCTGCCAGGTATGCTGGCATCTCCCGGGATCTTATTCCTCGCATTCTGGCTATTGATGCGTCGCCGACCGGAGATTGCTGACTGCCAGAATGGCCCCGAGTTTGAAACCACTAGCGGAAAAAGTGGTGTGAGACATTGGATAATGTCTTTTATGAAGGGGCATTTCGGCATTACATCCTTTTTGGTCATCGTCGTTGGTGGTTCCTATGTCACGGATTTTGCTGGCCGATGGGACAGTAGTGATGGTACGCCACCCCCTTCGCACTTAAAAGTGTTGCGCTACTACGAGGCGCTCGATGTTGTCAGCAGCGGCAGCTACCTGCTTCGTGAACTGTCAGTTGACGATGCTCCAAAGCACAGCAACCCGTACACATATCTACTCCCCTGGGATGGCAAGCGCGTCCGTCTGAAACATGGGGATGGGTCCTATTCGGTTGTAAGGTTATCTGAGCATGAACAGATAGTTACGGTGAACTATGAGTACGCGATGGCTTCTGACGGAGAAAGCATCTACCGGGCTACTGACCAAACGATCGAACCGATCGCAGCCGACATCGATTCCATCTTCGATCACCTGATTCCATTTCTCGCATGGCTGGTCGTTATGTCGCTGCGCGTTATAGTGACAGTATTCATGTTGCTCACCCAGAAGTATTGGGATCAGCGTAGTGTACCGGAGTAAGTCAATGTCGTTCAGCCATATGCTTCGCCAGGTGGAATAGAGAAATTAATGGACAAAACAATCCATACAAAAATTGTTCAAGGGGTGGATGATGTCATTTAAACCAATCAGATGTACAAATTAGCGTGATGGGAAGGTACGATTGTAGTGAATGCAACTTCGAATGGTTGGATTGACCTTGATAGTCATAACCAGACTAGTTGCTGATCGACATTTGATAGAAAAGCTTAGCTGTTTGTGAAGTGTGTTGTTCATATATTGATATTTGTTGTCTAAGGATAAGGTGTGTGCAATGGCAGTTGATCCAACAAAGGCTAGAAAGATACTGATTGTTCATGGTGTCCAGACTGGTACAGATGATGACCAGGATCAGCATGAAACGATATCAGAGCTGGTGAAAAATCGGTTAGGATCAATACCACTCGACTTTAAGGCTGAAATGTATCGATACGAAAACATTAACGATGCAGCGCAAAAGAAATTTAAACGGGTAATCAAGCTTATCGCGAAAACCCCGGTTGGGGGTATAGTCGCTGGCAGTGTGATAGACCTGGTGGGTGATGTCGTTATCAGTTTAAAAGATGGCGCAACTGCAGAAAAAATCAGAAAGGGATTGAAGCAACAAATAATGGATTGCTACAAAGCCGGGAATCCATGCTACATAGTCGCCCATAGCCTGGGTTCAATTTATACATTTGACGTTATCAATGAGCTGATAACAGAAGATGGAATCTTTGATCGCAATTCAAGAAAAACCTGGCCAGTGCAAGGTTTATTAACGCTCGGATCCCCCATTGGGTTACCCATGTTCAGAACCGCTGGCCGAAAGAAGGTGAGCAATCTTGGATCTGGTACGAAAAGATTCCGCTGGATAAATTTCTGGGACCGAACGGATCCGATTGTGTCTGGTAATATTTTTGGCAAACGACTACCAGGTTTTGATATAGCTGAAAAGTATCAATCTGATTCGCTAGATCAAGGTTGGGTTATCCGGGATAAGTCTGTTGATACTGGCAAGGTCTGGCTCGCGGCTCATGTGAGTTATTGGGACAACCCAATTGTTGGTGATGTTCTTGTGGATATGATCACGAATTAAACTGAGTGTAATATGAAAAAAGTGATTGTAATTTTTCAGCTGTTTGCTTTGACTGGCTGCACCAATTATCTCTATCAGGGTCAGATTAGAGCACCGGATAGTCAAGGTGCTGAGCGAAATGTTGTACTTTACTGGAGCAAGACTGACCCGCTCTTTGGTCGTGATAAGGCCGGTCCTATAAGCCTGTTAACGCAGTGTGGCTCGCTCATAACTTTTGATGAGAGAATTGAAGGTATTGTATTTAGAGGTGAGGCAGGTCGAGAGACTATTGCGAGTACCGGTGAACCAGTAATTGATGGCCATATCTGTGGACGAGTTCTGAACGAAGTTCACTTCACTGAATTGGGCGAAGGTGATCTGGAGTTGACGGTACTATGTAACCCTGCTGCACCCGATGATGAAGGCTTCGGGGTTGTAACCAGAAGGTACATCAGTGCTAATCAAGAGCCCTATCATTTTGATATTCGGGCAGTAAAGAAATGGAGTCTATTTGGAAGTATTCAAACAGCACCTCCTCCGCCAGACTGTTAGTAGCAGGTGTCAGCTGGCGCAAGTACAACCAAGCGCCGCAACACTTTATAGTGAGAGGACAAAGATCCTTTTTCAACCAAACCCAACTACATCGTGATTAACTGAAAGCCCTTTTTGGGTTGGAGAAGGAACTTTGAAAAAGCTGTTGTTTGTATTCTACCTGTCGCTATTCGCTCCGCTGGTGGCCATGGCGGAAGAAACCGCATACACCGAAGGGGCCCCATTCTCGCAACTGCGGGTAACCTGGTAAGAGGATTCCTCGTGGCTAGTCGAACGCGTCAGGCGTATTGGCTTTGAACATGGCAAGTGAACATGATCTGATGTGGCGGGTAGTGTACTGACGAACCTACTCACTCGGACGAAAAATAACGGCTAAGCTTCGATCTGCGACTCTAGTTGCTGGTGATGCGAAGCGGCCTATGGGACCGATATAAACCCTTTTAATGCAAATCCATCTCTAATGTCTTCCGACTAACAGATCAATGACAGAATTCAGAGATAGCTACCGTCTTGCCAGTATTGTCCTTGTCAACAATCAAGGCGAGATACTTGGACAATTGCCCCAGGTGCGGCTTGGATCGCCATGGTTTCAGGAAATTCGTGAGCTGATAGAACTTGTTGCGTCTCAGTTCGGCATCAACGTCACCATCCTGAGATTGTTGGAAGTTGATGACACCCATCTCCCTGAACTGGAAGTGAGTTATCTGGCCCAGACAGATGCTGCTGACTTTAACAGTGAACAGTTACTGGACTGGTCAGGCCAACTCGATGAACAGCCATTGCGATTACCCTACGCACGTCCTGGTGGACCGGACAGGGAACTCTCCTGGGCACAGAGACAACTGGCGCAACAGGGACATGGTGATGTCGTTGAGAAGGTACAAATCAGAACCTGGAACCTGTCGAGTATCTGGAAACTGAAAACCAACAGCGAATCCTACTGGCTTAAATCCATACCGCCTTTCTTTGCCCATGAAGGCAGGGTCCTCGAGTTATTTGCCGGTGAGTCTGTCCCTGAGGTGGTGGCCTGCGATACAAAACGGATGTTGTTGCGGCATCTTGATGGCGAGGACTGCTACGATGCCGGACTGGAGCAGATGTTACATATGATCGACAAGCTGGTTGATCTCCAGTGGCGATGGAGAAATCGCCTTCATGAGTTATCTGAAGCCGGTGTCCCTGAAGTTCGATCAGACATTCTTGCGTTACGTATTTCTTCTGTCATCAATCAGCACCTGCAGAATGTGCAGGAAAAATATCAAGTCAAGCTGAAAAGGTTCGCGGATACGCTGCCTGCACGACTTACCGATCTCGATGAGTGTGGTATACCGGCAACGCTGGTACATGGAGATTACCATCCGGGAAACTGGCGAGGTACCGGAACGAATCTCAGCATCATGGACTGGGGCGACTGCTGCATTGGTCACCCTCTGCTGGATATTCCCGCATTGATTGTTCGAGCTGGTGAGCATGCCGAAGCATTAGTACTGCACTGGCAGCGTGCCTGGCAAAAAAGGCTACCCGAAGCGGACGTCGCTTCTGCAATTGAGCTAGTGATGCCCATCGCCCATGCGAGAATGGCCGTGGTATTCCAGCGCTTCCTGGATAATATCGAACCCAGCGAGCAAATATTTCATGATACTGATCCTGTCATCGCGCTTGAGAAAACGGGGAAAGTACTTTAGATCATGTTCCCGGGTTGGATAATTTTCTTACACCGTGTCGGGTTAGCAGAAGTGTCTCTTAGTGAAATTAGCTGTTTAGCACCATGGTGGTTGACGCCGCGCAGACTTACCTTGCGCACCTGGCTTTAGTATCCCTCCGTTTTTACTTTCATAACAGGCGTCTGTACTATCTCAGGTGAGCACACCGAGTGAGCGCTGCAACGGTTCTCACGTTACCATTTGATGAATAAGCATTAAGGACACAAAATGAAAGACAATGTCACGGCGGGAAGTTACGGTTTCCTGGGTTTTCTCACCCTGCTGAATGTAATGAACTTTGTTGACCGTCAACTGCTTGCGAGTTTTGCTAACTTCATCGTACCGGATCTTGGTCTCTCCAACACGGAATTCGGGTTGCTTACCGGCTTGTTTTTTCTGTTTTTCTATTCTGTGGCAGGTCTGTTCATGGGTACGCTGGCCGATAGAGTGCACCGCACGCGTTTCATTGCCTTCGGTCTGGCTGCCTGGAGCATTCTAACCGCAGCATCGGGCCTGGCACGTGGTTTTGTATCCATGGCGCTGCCCCGTATGTTCATTGGTATCGGGGAATCAATCATGACGCCCACGTCCATGTCGCTACTGGCCGATAGGTTTCCCAGTGATCGATTGGGGTTTGCCTCCGGTTTCTACTATATGGGTGTGCCCATCGGGGTTGGCGCCAGCCTGCTGGTCGTGGGTTATCTGGGGCCTGCAATTGGATGGCGCAACTGTTTTTACCTGTTGGGGCTGATCGGGCTTGTTTTTGCCATTATCATGTTCTTCATTCCAGAAACAAAACGCAAACACCTTATCGATACTGACAGTGATGCACCTAAACAGTCTTTTGGCACCATTATGCGAGCGCTCGTTGGCGCGCTTAAGGCTTCTCCTGCGCTAACAATGACCATTGGTGGTGGCGTTGCTTTCCACTTTATCCTGGGTGCGGCAACTTTCGATCAGCTCTGGTATGTTGAAGAGCGTGGTTTCGATCGGGCTGAAATTGCTCGGATTACCGGCTGGATTGGTATTACTGCGGGTATTCTGGGAAATCTGTTCGGCGGTATCGGTGGTGACTGGTTCCTCCGGAAGACCGGCATCGGGCGACCGATGTTTCTGTTCTACATCATGCTCACCCTTGCGCCGATAAATATTGCATACAGGCTGGTCGATCCTGGGACCATGTGGTTCTGGCTCGGTGTATTTGTTGGTTTCTTCCAACTTGGCTGCTTTTATGGCCCCACTTTCTCAACCGTACAGGAACTGGTGCCGCCACAGATTCGCGCAACGGTGGTAGCGTTTTATCTCCTGTTGCTGAATATGGGGGGTGTCGCGATAGGTGTGAGTGCCGCTGGTTTCTATATTGACTGGCTGATTGGCCAGGGAAGTGAGCAGCCGTATACAACGGCATTACTATGGTTCACCGTGATCTCATTCAGTGCCATACCCTTGTTTTATTTTGCTGGAAGGCGTTTTGAGCGGGATCGTAGAGCATTATTTGAGAGGGAATCCTCATCGACGCAGGAGGTTTAAAGTTTTGGGGTCGGAGTAAAGTGCCGGAGTAAAGTGCCGGAGTAAATCCTGTCGTTTAGCCATACTTTGCTACGCCCCTTGGTTTAGTGGTGACCGAATATGAGCTTATCCAGGAGCGCGATACTTACACCTATTCACCGGGTGATTGTAGAAACGCGATTTCGAATGGTCGCTGAGAAATTTCCTACGCCCGATGAGCCTTGCAGAGTGATCCCCAAAATGCCTTATATGACATAACGTCTTCATGCCTGGCTCGCCAATGCGCATCAATGCCATACCAACCAGTTCCTTTAAACACATGATCGCATTCTGGGCAAATCCGTGGTCTACTCACTTGTATCTGACGTTCACAACATCGGCAGCCACCGCGAGGCGGTTGCGCGACTTCTTTTATTACCACCGATGAATCGCTCAAACGCAGGTCAGGAATACCAACACGATCTACATGGGGGATCCAGATCACATCCTCCGGTGGTACGCCGCAAGCTTCCAGACCATCCGGATACAAGCTAGCGATCCACGCACACATGAACGCGTCGACCTGATCATGCAGAGGGCCAGGGACACACTTTGATAAGACTCTACGCAATGCTCCCCTCTCCCAACCCGTCTGGTCGGCAATTGCAGCAAGCTG
>SMVA01269857.1_pt1 | contig 14410 bp, 14 predicted proteins | sample 2456451 | NCBI WGS metagenome assembly SMVA01 (sample SAMN11095933, study PRJNA526329) | marine sediment metagenome | biome: Marine sediment; feature: Surficial sediment; material: Deep marine sediment; isolation source: Hadal surficial sediment | place: Pacific Ocean | collected 2014-05 | depth...
CACGGTCACCGGGAAGGTGTCCACCACCAACTGGTCGGCTAGTTCCTGGGTGGCCAAGTCGCGCGGCAGCGCCACATCGACCCGAACCGCCCCGGTCACCGGGGCGAGTTGGGGGGGGCGGGTGGAGTTGGGGTTGCATGCCAGGGCCAGCAAGAGGACCACAGAATGCCACGAATAATGAATGCCACGAATAATGAATAATGAAATTCTCCGTTGGCCATTCATTTCATTATTCATTATTCGTGGCAGTCATTATTCAATATTCTCCGCCGCACTCAGATCCCCAAGTCCATCACCGTGGGTGGCTCGGCGGAGTAGTCATAAAACCCCTTGCCACTCTTTCGGCCGTACAGCCCGGCCATGACCATCCGCTTGAGCAGTGGGGGTGGTGCGTAGCGCGGGTCGCGATACTCGTCGAACATGATTTCAGCGATCTTGTAGGTAGTGTCGTTGCCGACAAAATCCAGCAGCGCGAGCGGCCCCATCGGGTAGCCGCAGCCGAGCTTCATGGCGTTGTCGATGTCCTCGATGGAGGCGACGCCGGTTTCCAGTGCCCGGATGGCGTCCAGCAGGTAGGGCACCAGCAGGAGATTGACGATGAACCCGGAGCTGTCTTTGGCCGCCACGGCCGTTTTCCCCAGGCTCCCGGCAAAGGCAAACGTAGTGTCGAACGTGTCCTGGCTGGTAGTGATCGTGCGGACGACTTCAACCAGCTTCATCAGGGGCACTGGATTGAAAAAGTGGAGGCCGACGAACCGGTCTGCCCGCTCGGTGGCCGCCGCCATGGCCGCGATGGTCAGGCTCGAGGTATTGGAGGCGAAGATGGTGCTCGCCGGGCACAGCGCGTCCAATTCTTTCCACAGGGCATTCTTGATTTCCAGGTCTTCCGTGACGGCCTCGATGACGATGTCGCAATCCTTCAGGGCGCCAATGTCCGTGACGAACGACAACCGGCCCAGCGTGGCATCCCGGTCTTCCGCGGTGATCTTGCCCTTCTCGACGAACTTGGCGAGTGATTTCTCGATCCCCGCCTTTCCCTTTTGGAGCGGGGCGTCGTCGACTTCGCGTACCACCGTCGTGTAGCCGGCCGCAGCCGCCACTTGCGCCACGCCGCTTCCCATCAGGCCACAGCCGAGTACGCCCACTTTCTTGATTTCCGTCATGCGTTGTTATCCGTAGTTGGTGGTTAGGATCGTAATGCTTTGCGAAGTTCATCGGTGACCTGCTTCAGCAGGCTGGGTGATCGCTCGGGAAGTCGATGTCCCGGCTTGACGGTGCCACGCTCCAGATGGTCCAGGGCGCGCTCCAATCCCAGGCGCGTCCGTTCTGCGTAGGGGCGGTAGGTGCCCCACATGAGCGTCGCCAGCACGGCCCCTGCGATGATCGGAATCGGGACCAACACCAGCATAACGCCGGTACTAACCAGCACACCCGTGCCGATGACGCCGCCTCCGAGGAATGCGGCCCCCTCCCCGAGGTGCGTGTTCCGTACTTTCCTCAGATTGGCTTGCATCAGGACGTGGCAATAGCCCGCCTCGAGTTCGGTCACGATGGCCGTCACCAGGCCGGCCTTGGCCAGCATGAACGGTTTGCGTGAGCCCCCGAACGCCGCCGACGATCGCTTGAAGGCGACCTGGAGACCGGGGAGCGGCTCCCAGTCGATCCGCCCGGGCTGGTGCCGCTGAACCGTGAGTAGTTCCTGCCCCTCGATCCACCCCAGGAGGCTCTCCTCGAGGGCACCGATGGTACCGCGCACCACCCGCTCGGCCGTTACGGTGGCTGGTCCCACCAGCCGGTTGGAGAAGCCCGATACGGTGGCGGCCGGTGTCCGGTTCTGCTCCTCCAGCAGCGCCTGCTGTAAGAACCGCTCGGGAATGCCTACGTCTTTCCCCAGTTGGCGAACCTCGTCCCACGATAGGTTGTCGCCGATATCCCGGTCGGCCGTTTGTAGCTCGGCGGCCCGCATGATGATCCGCTCCAGGGCCGCCCGGTCGACCGATCGTGGGACGAGGTCGGCCATCTAGTCCTTCGGCTCGGCCGGTTCGGCGGGCTGGGTTTCCCTCGTCAGCTGCGGTAGCCCGCTCGACGAGGGGTTGGGCGCCGGCAGCGCTTCGGGCGCCCCGGCCACCCCGGCCGAGCTCGCCGATCGTTCTGCCAACCTGTCCAGGAACGGCGTAAACAGTTCGATGGGAATCGGGAAGATGGTCGTCGAGTTGTTCTCTGCGGCGATCTCGCTGACCGTCTGCAGGTAACGTAACTGGATGGCGATAGGCTCCTGGGCCAGAACCGAAGCCGCTTCCGCGAGCGCCGCCGAGGCCTGCAGCTCGCCTTGGGCGGCGATGACCTTGCCGCGCCGTTCGCGTTCTGCCTCGGCCTGCCGCGCCATCGCCCGCTTCATCCCCTCGGGGAGGTCCACGTCCTTGACCTCCACCGCCGACACCTCGATCCCCCATGGATCGGTGCGCTTGTCGATGATGGTCTTGAGGATGCCGTTGATTTTTTCCCGATCCGACAACACCTCGTCCAGCTCCACCTCGCCCAGCACGGCGCGCAAGGTGGTCTGTGCCAGCTGGCTGGTGGCGTAGAGATAGTCCTCGATGTCGATGACGGCTCTGGCTGGTTCGGTCACCCGCATGTACAGCACGGCGTTGACCTTCACCGACACGTTATCCCGGGTGATGACGTCCTGCGGCGGGATGTCCAGCGCCATGATCCGAAGCGACACCCGTTTCTGCGTGGCGAACCCCAGAGGAAGGAAGATCAGTCCGGGGCCCTTGGTGCGCTGGTACTTGCCCAGGAAAAACACTACTCCCCGTTCGTATTCTTTGAGGACACGCAAGCTGGCAAAGATGTAGCCTACGACGATACCAGCGGCCAACCAGAGTTCCATCATGTCTTCACCTCAGTCGTGATACGCCTCGACGATCACCGCCGCACCTTGGCCACCACCGATGCAGGCGCTGCCGATGCCGAACCGGCCACCAGTGCGCCGGAGGGCGTGCAACAGATGCAGGGTGATCCGTGTCCCGCTGGCGGCCAGCGGGTGCCCGATGGCGATGGCGCCGCCATCGGTGTTGGTCTTGCTGCGATCGAGGTTCAGTTCACGCTCGACCGCTAGGTACTGTGCTGAAAATGCCTCGTTGACTTCCACGAGGTCCATGTCGTCCAGGGACATGCCCGCCTTGGCCAGCGCCTTGGCGATGGCCGGCGCCGGCCCGATCCCCATGTACTTCGGCTCCACGCCCACTATGCCCCAGGACACCAGCCGGCCGATGGGCTTGAGACCGCGCTCGGCGGCGGACGTGTCCGAGGCGATGACTACGGCCGCGCCACCGTCGCAGATTCCCGAAGCGTTACCGGCCGTTACCACCCCGTCCTTCTTGAAGTACGCCGGCAACTTGGCCAGGCGTTCGATGGTAGTGTCGGGCCGCATGTGTTCATCGGCGGCCCAGTCATCCATTTGCTTGGTCTTGCGGTTCTTGATGGGGATCGGAATGACCTCGTGCTCGAAATGGCCCTCGTCCCACCCTGCCTTGGCGGCTTGCTGACTGCGGAGGGCGTACTCGTCGACGTCCGTGCGCGGGATGGAGTACTTGTCCGCCAGGTTCTCCGCGGTCTGCGCCATTGAGAAACCGCATTGCGGGTCGTCGAGTGATTCCCACAACATGTCCTCGAACGGCACCGCCGGGCCCAGTCGCAGCCCCCACCGGGCTCCCCGTACCACATGCGGTGCCTGGCTCATGGATTCGGCGCCGCCGGCAAGCACCGTGGCCGATTCCCCCAGGATGATCTGCTGGGCGCCCTGGATGATGGACTCGAATCCCGATCCGCACAGCCGGTTGACCGTGACCGCCGGCGTCTCGATGGGGAGACCAGCCTGCAGCCCCACGTGCCGGGCCAGGTAGATCGCGTCGGCCGATGTCTGCAGAGCGTTGCCGAACACGACGTGGTCGACGTCACCCGGTTCGACGCCCGCTCGCTCCAAGGCGTACTTCGCCGCTTGGGTACCCAACTCGGTGGCGGTCAGATCCTTGAGGGTACCGCCAAAACTGCCAAATCCCGTCCGGACGCCGGACAGGAATACCACGTCTGTATCGTGACCCTGGGTCTTCATGGGAGGTGAGGCTCCATATGGTGACGGATTGCCGTTGCTGAACCTTGAAATATGGTCGGGTAGGGGGGCGGAGACCAGAAAATTGGAAACCGATGGCTGGAAACCGGTTATTGGCACTGAGGAGCCGGTAATTCAGGAGCCGACGGCCTCCTCCAGGGCACGGGCCACCTCAGTGGTGCCGGACGCCCCGCCGATGTCCTCCGTCGTCGGTCCCCCGGCGATGACCGTGGTGACGGCCTGCTCCAGACGCCCGGCGGGCCCAGGGTGGCCCAGCGCCCGGAGCATCAGCGCTCCGGTCAGGACCGCGGCCATCGGGTTGGCCACGTTCTTCCCCGCCAGGGGAGGCGCCGATCCGTGGACCGGCTCGAACAGGCCCGGCCGGCCCGGGTGGAGGTTGGCGCTGGCAGCCAACCCCAAGCCACCTACCAGCCCGGCCCCCAGATCCGACAGGATGTCGCCGTACAGGTTGTTGGTCACGATTACCTCGAATCGGCCGGGATCCCGCACCATCTCCATGGCCAGGGCGTCGACATAGCGGTGCTCCCGTTCCAGGTCCGGGAAGCCGCTGCCGATCTCTTCGAACAATTCGCCCCAGATCCGTTGGAAGGGAATGGCGTTGGACTTGTCGCTCATGGTGATGCGGCGCTTGCCCTCGCGTTGGGCCCACTCGAACGCCGCCCGCAGGATCCGCTCCACCCCTGAGCGGGTGTTCACCTCTTCCGAGATGTGTTCCTCCGTGGGCGTCCCGATCCCTTCCGACCGGCCCCGCCCGGTGTATTGGCCTTCGGTGTTCTCGCGGAATATCACCAAGTCGATGTGCGGTGCGTGTTTCAGTGGCGTGAGCCGTTTGTGCCACAACCGCACCGGCCGAAAGTTGATGTACAAATCGAGCTTGAATCGAAGGCCCAGCAGGATGTCGCGGGCGTGTTCGTTGTCGGGCACCCGCGGGTCGCCCAGTGCGCCGATAATGATGGCGTCGCTCGCGTCGCGCAGTTGCTCGAAGGCGTGATCGGGGAGCGTCTCCCCGGTGGCGAGGAAGTGGTCGGCCGAGTAAGGCAATCGGGTTGTGGTGAGGGTAACGTCATCGCCGGCAGCCGCCTTGGCCACGACCGGCCAGGCGGCGTCGATCACCTCCGGGCCGATGCCGTCTCCGGGAATCAGCGCGATCCGATAATCCGGCATACGTTCGACGAAGTCCGTCGGTTAGGCGTCGGGGACTGGATGGCCGCAGACGATGCAGTGCCGCCAGCCGTAATCGAGTTCCGCGCTACACTGGGCGCACCGAATCACGGTGAGGTCCTGGCCGCAGTGGGGGCAGAAATTGGCTTGCCGATTTGCTGGGAGTGACCCTCCGCAGTAGGCGCATTGCGGCACCGGCTTAGCCTCCTCGGTCGTCGTCGGCTCGTCGTCCGGCGATAGCTCGAATGACGGCGCCGGCGTCTCGACCGATGGCTCGGGGTCCGGTTCCGGAATGATGGTGGCCTCCGTTCCAGCGTCGGCGTCTTCGAGTTCCTCCACGGCGGGATCGTGGTCCTCGTCTTGCGCCGGTGCGGGGGCAACGTCTGGCGGACGGTAGGCCAATTCCTGCTCCCGATCCGTCATCGATCTGTTGATGGCCTGATCCTCCAGTCTGACCTCGATGTCGCCGTACACCTGCAGCAGTCCGAGATCGGCGTTGATGCCTGCGGCTTCTTCGCTGAACGCCCGGCGGGCGTCCGCGTCGGCCAGGGTGAGGTAGCCACCTTCTCCGGCACAGAGCCTGAGGAGCAACATTTCATGGTCCTCGCTGCACGACAACTCCAGGGTGTGCCGCACCGACCGGTACGGCACCAGGCCGTACTGGATGTCCCGCAACCGATGCGGTTGGTGCAACCGGCTGGGATCGGATGCACGAATTGCGTTTACCAATTCGCGAAACAATCGCTCCAGTTCCATCAAGACTCCGGGTGAAGGAAACTATTCTGCGGCCACGAGAGGAATCGGCTTCCCTGCCTGCAGGTAGCGCTCCAGTGCCGCGAACGATTCATCAGGATCGTAGGTAAGATACTTGCCCGCTTCCTGCTTGTTGACGAACCACTCGGCAAACCCGGAGGCCACTGCACCATTCGAGGTCCGCTGTTCCGTCGCTGCCAACACGGCCAGGTCGTTGGAGTACTCGTTCTTGACGTGCCCGCGGTGGCCACGCACCCAGGTCCACTGAACGTCGTGTCTGGCCGCCGTGCGGTCCAGGCGCTGCCACAACTCGAGGTTTTCTATGGCGCCGGTCTTCCGTCGCCAGTTCCTCGCCTTCCAGTTTGGCACCCACTCGCGCATGCCACGAATGAGATACTGGGAGTCCGACACGATGACGACCTGGAAACGATGGCTCTTGCGGGCCAGGACGTCGAGCGTGGCGATGGCTCCTTCCAGCGCCATGCGGTTGTTCGTTGTGTCCGGGTGGTGCAAATAAATGTCTCGCCGTTCCACCCCGGTAGCCGTTCGCACCTCGATCAGCCCACCGGTGCCCCCAGGGGTTTGTCCCTCGCGGCCATTGCCGAGACAACTCTCGTCGAGATGCACAACCGCAATTGGGGAAGAGGCCGTCATCGCGCCGGAGCCGGTCAGGTGGTGGTGGGTTGCCTAGAGGGATGCGTCGTGTGGTAAAGATAGCCTCGATCCGGCCGGCGAAAAGGCGCAGGGCGTCCGTCGGGGTTACTCGAGAACCTGGAAACTTTCCAGGTCGTTGAGTACGAACGCCAACTCTTCCCCGGTCATCGGCAACCGTCCGATAAGAGACTCCATAGAATCCTCCGATCGGACCGCGACCGCGATCACGATGTACTCGGTACCCCGCCGAACCAGGGCCACTCGCTTGCCGCGGCGTGCCGCCGATTCGAGCTGATCGTAGCGCTCGGCCGACCATCGGATACTCACTCGGCGAACGGGTATCGACGGCGAATATCCACGGCGCCCGGCGGTCCGTCCACCAGCCGCCCAATTCGTGCCGCGGCGAACGTCCCGGCCTCCGCCAGTCCGGCCATCAGTTCATCCACGGCCCCCGGAGAGACGGCGAGCAGCAAGCCGCCCGAGGTTTGGGCATCGGCACACACCAGGCGCTCGGCCTCGTCGATGTCTTGCCAGGTAACTTGATCCGCCGCCAGCAGATTCCGCCGGGTGCCTCCGGGCACGACCCCCTCGGCGGCCAGGGCAACGACGTTCGCCATCACCGGGAGGTTTTCGTACCCGACCTCCGCCGCCAAGCCGCTTTGTTCGAGGATATTGCCCAGGTGCCCCAACAGCCCGAACCCCGTGACGTCAGTTGCCGCGCGGACGCCATGAGCCACGGCGACACGCGACGCTCCAGCGTTGAGGCCGCGCATGATCTCGGTTGCCTCGGCCAGTTCCGCCTCGTCGAGGCGGCCCTGCTTGAGTGCCGTCGTCAGGATGCCGGTGCCGAGAGGCTTGGTCAGGATCAACTCGTCGCCGGAGCGGCCGGCGGCGGTCGTCATCATCCGGTCAGGATGTACTTCGCCGATGACAGCGAGGCCGTATTTCGGCTCCGGGTCGTCGACCGAGTGCCCGCCCAGGATCAGACAACCCGCCTCGCCCGCGACCGCGGCCGCGCCGTCCAGCACCTCGCCCAGCATGCTGAGCGGGAGCGTATCGCGCGGCCAGCCCACAAGGTTCAGCGCAAACAGCGGCGTTCCACCCATGGCGTAGACGTCGCTCAGCGCATTGGCGCAGGCGATGGCGCCCCAGGCAAAGGGGTCGTCGACGATGGGCGTGAAGAAGTCGGTTGTGGCCACCAGGGCGCGATCATCGGATATGCGAAATACGGCGGCATCGTCTCGCGATGTAGCCTCAACGAGGACGCGCGGGTCCTCGACCACTGGCAGGTGACGCAGAACCTGCGTCAATTCGGCAGCGCCGAGCTTACTCGCTCAACCTGCGCCGTGAGCCAGGGTGGTGAGCCGAATCTTCGGGCGCTGGTCGGCGTGTTCGTTCATGTAGGAATGGTTATCCTCTGGTGCGGGCCCACAACAAGGCCCGCAGTCCGATCAGAGCGCGTTCCTCCGGGGCCGTAGAGCCGAAGCCGCCGTCGGCGCGCTGGTGTTCGAGCAACGCCGGCACCGCCTGGCACACCGCCAGTTTGGCGCTGAGGGTTCCCGCAGCCACCAGCGCGTCGAGAACGTGGAACAGGTCGGCATCGGGCCAGGTGCCGTCGGCGCTCTGATGTTGGGCAATGAAGCCGGTCAGGTCGGGGAGGAGGTCTCTGAAGGGAGGGGGGGCAACGGCCAGGGCGCCGAGGGCCGACACGATCGCGTCCGGAGTAAAATAGCCGTCCCAGGAGGTCCAAGTTTCCCGCAACACCGCCAGGCTCTCCAGGTGCCGCTGGATCGCCGGCCGACTCTCGTTCCCGGCCATCAAGGCGGCGCGTAGTGCCAGGCAACTGATGGCGAATCGCGCCGCACCCTCCGAACGAAAGACCTTGCCGCTGGGGAGCGACACCGGTGACAACCGCTCGTTGGGCGGAGCAGCGGAGAAGAACCCGCCAATGAAGTGCTCGCACACCTTGTTCCTATGGCGCTGGTCGGTACATCCCTCCCCGAACGCGCCGGGCTGTTCCTGAAGGTTTAGGACCCAGCCAATGACGCGAATGACACCGGCCTGATCGTCATGGTGGCCCAGCTCCATCAACTCGATGACCCGCCAGATGGTGGGAACCGCCGCACCCCCGAAACTCCCGTCGAGTCGCGTTTCGCCGCGCATTTCCCTGATCAGCCGATCGCGCAGTCCGTGATCCGAGTCCGTCAACCGGCCGAGCGCACGGCGCGCCAAGAGACCGGGGCGCGTGGTCCGGTTCTCGAAGAACCCGGACAAACGCCCGATCCCGTTGCTCAATCCAGGGATTTCCTGTTTGACGGTGGTTACCATAGGCCTCGTGCGGTGTCTCGACGGCACCGGCCGCCGCAATCCATCTCCCGAAAGGTTACTGCCTAATCGGCCGCTCAGCTAGACCGGAAATGTCACGGGCTGGACCAGCCTGCCCGGACAGCCTCGGCCAGCAGGAGTTCCCCGCGCACCATTACGCTCTCGATGGCGCGGGTATTCCGGATGTCCTGCAGCGGGTCCGCGGTGAGGATGATAAGGTCAGCTACCCGGCCCGGCATGAGGATCCCGAGTGAATCGGCTTCCAGCACCGCGGCATTGCCCGATGTGGCCGCCATGAGCGCGTCCATCGGGGTGAATCCGGCGCGTACCAGGAGCTGCAGCTCGGAGTGGAGGCTCGCTCCCGGCACCAAGTACGGCGCCGGCGACCCGGACCCCACGGCGACGACTCCGCCGCGGGACTTGAACTGAGCGACGAACCGGTCTTGCACCGGACGGCCTTGGCGGAACGCTCGCAAGTCCCGCGCTGACCACGCCCGCTCGCGGAGAAGCGCCCGGCTATCCCACCCCGAGGCGACTTCGGCCGGGATGGCGCCCGGTGCCGGACGCTCCAACTGACTGGGATCATCCAGGTTGGCGGCCGTCTCATGCATGATCAGCGTTGGGGTGAGAGACACGTTGGCGTCCGCCAACTGGCCGGCGATGCGGTCCAGGGTTCCCGCCCGAAGACGGCTCCAACTCCTCTCGGCGTACCCCCAACCTCGATAGAATCCCTGCCGGAAAGCCGCGTAAAAGGGAGCGGATGAGCCGGCCGCCGCTTGGGGCACACCGCTCAATCCTACGATCGAGCGCACACCCGCATCCGCCGCCGTCACCGCATCCATCAGGCCCAGCGACGCCACCACCGGCAGTTGGAATGACCGCGATTCGTCCACCACTGCCCGCAGCACAGTGAGGGTCACCCCTTCGGCAACCCCGATATAGTCCACCCCGGCGACGGAGTTGCCGTCCACCACCCGCCGGGCGTCCCTGGCGCTGAGCGCGGCGCCCGACTGCGGGTCGCCCACCGGTGTTCCGGTGAAGTAAATGCGGGGACCGGACACCTCTTTCCGCTCGGTCAGCTGGGAGATGGCCATCACCGACTCTGTGTCGCTGCGGAGATCTCGAATCGCCGTGATCCCGTAGGCCAAGAACCGAGTCATTGCCCAGGATTCGGCGCGGGCGTCGGCGTCGATCAGTCCTGGAATGATCCAGCGCCCGGTCAGGTCGATTTCCTGCGCCCCTCCCGGTACCGGTACTTCGCCGGCGGGCCCGATGGCTTCGATCGACGACCCGTTGATCACTACCACCGCATTGTGGATCGGAGCCCCGCCGGCGCCGTCGATCACAGTGGCCCCAAGGAGCACGATCCGATTGGCGTCGTCGCTGGCACACGCGGCAGTGAGGATGGCTGCCAACGTCACCAACCGTCTACTCAACATTCCCAGTCCGCGTGCCATGTGCCGTTCCTGATTCGAGTACGGTTCCAGATATGAAAACGAGGCGCCGCCACCGTGGTGCCAGCGCCTCGTTAGCATCCGGGCCGGTCTATTTCTTTCTGGTCGCCCGCTTTGCCTTCTTGGTGGCGCGCTTGGCCGCCTTCTTGACCCGGCGTGTGGTCTTCCGAGCCGTGGCCCGTGCGGCCTTCTGGGCCCTGCGGACTGTCTTCTTTGTCTGCCTCTTGGCCTTCTTGGCCGTCTTTCTGGCGACCTTCTTGGCGGCTCTGCCCTTCCTGGCAACGGTCCGCTTGGTAGCCTTGCGCTTGGCTACAGCCTTCTTCTTCAGGGCCTTACCCTTCTTGGCGGCTGTCTTCCGGGCCTTCTTGGCAGCCTTCTTCACTTTCTTGCCGGTCTTCTTCAAGGCCTTCTCCACTTTCTTAGCCACCTTCTCCATTTCCTTGCCGGCCTTCTTCACTGCCTTCTCGGCGGATCGCTTGACCGGTTTGGTGGTGGGCTTCTTCTTGGCTGCCGGTTTCCGGGGCGCGGCCTTCTTGGGCGCCTTCGAGGTCGGCGCCGGCTTGGCTTCGGGGGCAGCCGGCTCCGGTGCGGCCGGAGTGGGCTCGCGCGCCAGTGGCATTGGGTCCATCCACCCTGAGCCGGACCAACCCGTTTCCGTATCGTTCTGCTCGGCCATTGTCTACATCCTCCACCACAGTGTACGGCGGCGATACCCGCCGCAGGTTTTGGGGCAATCCCGGAAAAGTATCTGGTGTGGGAAAGCGCCTATAACATGCAACCAAACTTAGCCTGTGCAAGGCGTTAGACACTGGTCTCGAGCCTGGATCCTTGGCTGCACCAGATTGCACGCTGGCAAGGCGTTTCCCAACAGGATCTTAACCGATTCGGTCCCGAACGGCGAACCCGAGAACTATTTCGCAACTTGCCCCTGTGGGGCCAAGAATTGAAAGTGTAACTACTTGTATGGCAAGTACTTATGGATTTTTGTGACGTGGCCCACACTTTGCCTTCTTTCACCGGCATCATGCCACCGTTTCCCTTCCGCTCCACTTGGTCCTCTCTCACGGTGGCAGTGTGCCTTGGTACTGTTCCTGGCTCCGCTCAGGTGCAGGAAGTCGTCGAAGTTCAAGTCTCCCCCGAGGTGCTGTCACTGGCGGTGGGACAGCGCCAGCGCTTGTTCTTCACCGCTTTCGACGCCAGCGGCAACATCGCGGACCATCCGGTAATCAGACTGGGGACCTCCAATGCGCTCGTCGCCAAGGTGGAACCCGACGGCACGGTTACCGGCATGGCGCCGGGTGTGGCCACGTTGGTCATCACCGCCGGTCGCGGGACGGCAATGGTACGCGTGGCCGTCAGCGAGGGCTCCGCTGGAGGAGTGAGTCCGGTTGCAGGGATCGAGGCTCTCCCTAGCGATACCCTGTCCCAGCGAGATACCTCGGATGGTGGAGCGCCAGCGGCCTCCACGGCGCCTGTTCGCCAAGTTGTCGTGTCGCCGCCGCCCAGCCCCGATCCGGTGGAACTTTCAGTGGGCCAATCACGCCGTTTCAGTGTGCGTCCGTTGGGGGCGACATATGCCGCGGCCACTCTGGCAACGTGGTCCCTGTCCGATTCGGCGGTGGCCCAGTTCGACGTCTTGAGCGGGGCTCTACGCGCCCTGGCTCCCGGAACGACGGACCTGATCGCTTCCGTTCAGGGGTTGGCGGATCTCAAGTGGCGTATCGTGGTCACCTCGCTCCACCTGGCAATCACGCCGTCCATGGTCACCATGGTAACGGGCGAGTCACGGTCATTGGACGCAGTCATGCTGAACGCCAGCGGTGAACTGTTCCGGACTCTGTCGGCCGGACGGTGGTCCTCCGCCAACCCGGCCGTGGCTACGGTCGATTCGACTGGGACGATCCGCGGCGTTGGCTGGGGAACCGCCACCATCACCGTCACCGGACCGGGCGGTGACAGTGCCGCGGCCGCCGTGACGGTCGTCGGCGATTTGCTCCTGTCGGCTAGAGGCCGCTTGGGAGCCGGCGCCGGGCTCTACCAGATGAGTCTGGACGGGGGTTCGATCGAGCCGGTGTTGCTCGACTCGGCCACCAATCTCTACCCGGTGCGCTCGCCGAGTTACCACGCCATCGCCTTCGCCTCGGATGCGAGGGGATTGTACGACGTCTACCGCATGGCGCCCGACGGGAGCGCACTCCAGCGGTTGACCGACGCCGAGGGGCACCACACGCAACCGGTGTGGTCGCCCGATGGCGCCAAGATTGTGTTCACCAGCACCCGCACCGGCAGACCGCAGATTTTCGAAATGTCGGCGGACGGCACCGCGGTGGACCAACTGACCCATGGCGATGCGCCCAGCCACTCCCCGGCGCTCTCGTTCGACGGTGGGACCGTGGCCTTCGTTAGCGGACGCGGCAACGACGAGCGGGTGTACCTGATGAGCCGCGACGGGCAGAACGTCCGCCCGGCGCGGTTGGCTGAGCCGGGCCAAGTGGTACGGTCGCCCCGCTTCTTTCCCAACGGCGACCTGGCGGCAGTGGTGCGGATCGGCACCCGTGCCACGGCGCTGGTGCGCTGGGATCGGCAGCGTGACGTACGGCTGCCCTTGGTGACGTCGAACGGCGCCATTCGGGAATTTGCGGTGTCGAGGGATGGACGTTTCCTGGTGGTGGTGATAGAGTCCACCACACGCGGCGGCAAGACTCCAACCGAGGTGTTGCTGGTCGATCTCGCCACCAGCGAGTCGACGGCGCTCGCCGTGCCGCTGGCACCCGAAACGCGAGTGACCAATCCGTCGTTCTAAGCCCCAACCCCGTATTGCTACATGAAGGCTTTGGTCCTCAAGGCATATGGCGGGATCGAACATCTCGCCGTCGACGATATTCCCCAACCCCGTCTCACCGAACCGGACCACGTGCTCCTGCGGATGCACCGGGCGGCGTTGAACCACCTGGACCTCTGGGTGCTCCGGGGACTTCCCGGGGTCGAACACAGCTTCCCCCACGTGATGGTGGGCGATGGCGCCGGAGTCGTCGCCGAGGTCGGGGCCGCCGTCAATCACCTCGGCGTCGGCGACCGGGTCATGATCAATCCGGGCGTCTCCTGCTACCGGTGCCGCATGTGCCGGGCCGGCGAGCACTCGCTGTGCGTCGAATACCGACTCCTGGGTGAGCACCTCTCAGGTACCGCCGCGGAGTACGTCGTGGTGCCGGCCAGGAACTGCGCCCCCGTCCCCGACGGCATGCCCTGGGATCAGGCGGCCGCCTTCTCCCTGGTCACCCTTACCGCTTGGCGCCTGCTCACCACGCGCGGCCGGCTGGCCCCCGGCGAGACGATGCTGATCTGGGGGATAGGTGGTGGTGTGGCCCAAGCAGCGTTGCAAATCGCCCGACTCCACGGGGCGCGGACCATCGTCACCAGCTCGTCGGACGACAAACTGGCCCGGGCGGCGGAACTGGGAGCCGATCACCTGCTGAACCACGACGACGTGGACGTGGTAAAGGAAGTCCGCGGGCTCACCGGCAAGCGGGGAGTCGATCTGGTACTGGACAGTGTCGGCGAGGCCACCTGGGAGCGGTCGCTCCGGTGCCTGGCGCCGCGCGGGCGGCTGGTGACCTGCGGGGGAACGACGGGGTCCAAGGTGTCGACCGACATACGCCGGCTGTTCTGGTTTCAGTACGACATCATGGGGTCGACCATGGGGAGCAATCGTGAGTATCGGGAGGTCGTGCGCCTGGCGGCCGAGGGGAAACTGTGGCCGGTGGTCGATAGTACCTTCCCGCTCGAGCAGGGCGCCCGGGCCTTCGAACGGCTACAGGCCGCCGATCACTTCGGCAAGGTGGTCATCGACATTTCGGGAGCCGCCTGATCCGGTTGCGGCGGTGGCTGGAGGAACTGCCACAAGCGGACGCCGTTCACCACCGACTGGACC
>SMVA01416015.1_pt1 | contig 14409 bp, 16 predicted proteins | sample 2456451 | NCBI WGS metagenome assembly SMVA01 (sample SAMN11095933, study PRJNA526329) | marine sediment metagenome | biome: Marine sediment; feature: Surficial sediment; material: Deep marine sediment; isolation source: Hadal surficial sediment | place: Pacific Ocean | collected 2014-05 | depth...
CGACCGCTGCCGCGCCGCGGCTCGAACGCCGCGCCGCGCCCGCTGCTACGCTCCCGCCGAGGGCCCTTAGCTCAGTTGGTTAGAGCAACCGGCTCATAACCGGACGGTCCCAGGTTCGAGTCCTGGAGGGCCCACCCGTTCGTCACCCCGGAAATTCACTCGGGATCGGGCGCCGTGCGGCCAATACGGATGGCGTTCCCTAGCATTCGACTCCCCTCGATGAAGACCCGCAGCGTTCTCCTCACCGGCTGCTCGACCGGCATCGGTCGTGCGACGGCCATCGCGCTGGCCCGGGGACGCTCCAGCCGCTGCTCCGTGCGCAACCGATCCCACGCCTCGAACGAAGTGGCCTGGTCGATGGCCTCGACCAGGTCTTTGGGTGCGCCGGCGCGCTCCGCCACCTGCTCGGCGGTGGGCTGGAGCGTCCCCTCACCCACCAGATCGAAGAGCGCATGCACGATCGCCTCGCGGCTGCGTTCCGAGCGCAGCAATCGACCGTCCTGGGTCGCGGCAGCGAGGTTCGTCGATTTCCCCAATCCGCGAAGATTATGGCAGAGTGCCTGCTGGAATCGACAGTGTCGCGAGGAGCCGATTGATGGGCCGCAAGCTTCTCCTCCGGCGAATTTTCCCGCGCGTCGGCATTGCGCTGGTTGTTTTTTCTGGTGCTGGGGCCGGCATTGAAGCTCGGCCGCTCGGGCGCGCACTCTTGTTCGATTGGCAGCGTAAATGTCAGAATGAGGCTTCGACCCACGCCGGGAGCATCGAATGAACGCGACGCCTTCCCCCTATCGCTTCGAGGCCTTCGAGGTCTCATACTTCTCGGCCAAGATCCGGCCAGCGCTTCGTTACAAGCAGCTCTGGTACGAGGAGACCCGAGCCGACATCCGCGACATCCTGCAGCGTACCGGCCTGGCCTACATCCCCGTCTTGTTGACGCCCGAAGGCGAGACCTGGCAGGACTCGACCGACATGTTCGATCGGCTCGAGGCGCGACATCCGGAGCCGCCGCTCTTCCCGACTTCAAAGGTGCAGCTCGTGGCCGCCCATCTCGTCGAGCTCTACAACGACGAGTTTGGACTCATCCCGGCCATGCACTATCGCTGGGGCAGCGAGCTGGGAGAAGCCAGCGCGCGGTCGCGCTTCATCGCGATGATCGGCAGCGAGGAGTTCGGCAACAAGGCAGCCGATCAGATGGCCGCGGCGCGCTTCGCCGTGGGCGCCAGCGAGGCAGCCGGTCCCGCCATCGAGGCCCACACTCGCGATCTCCTCGATGCCTTGTCGGTCCACTTCCAGAGCCAGCCGTACCTGTTCGGCGCGCGCATGACATTCGGCGATTGCGCGTTGATGGGTCTGCTGGACGGGCATTTCTTCACCGACCTGGTCTCGCGCCGGCTGCTCCTCGAGACGGCCAGACCGGTGGTCGGTTGGATCGAGCGCTGCAAGTTCCCCAACACGGACCAGCAGGGTGAGTGGCTGTCCGACGATCAGCTTGCACCGACGTTCCGTGAGGTGCTGGGCGTCATGGGTCGCGACGCGGCGCCCGTGATCGTCGACTCGGTCGTGAGCTTCGAGGCCTGGGCCGACGAACGGCCCGAGGCGACCCCCGAGCCTCCCCGAAGCACGGGATGGGTCGAGACGTCGCTGCGCGGAACGCCGATCAAGCGCAGGATCCAGTCGTACACGCTCTGGATGCTGCAACGGACGCTCGACGCCTACGCGGGGCTCGACGCAGCGGCGCGCAAGCAGGTCGACGAGGCCGTCGCGGGAACGGGCTGGGAGCCGTTGCTCGCCTACGTGCCCCGCCACCGGCTCGAAAAGGACGGCTACAAGCTCGTTTTCGTATAATGCGACAGCGCGCAAGCTAGGAGATTCGCCATGCCCCCCACCCCGGATGCTATCCAAGGCTCGGACTTCATCGTCGAGAAGACGAACTGGCGCAACACGAGGCTCGTTTCCTCCCCGATCGACGGATCCCTCGAGCCGGGTGAAGTCCTCTTCCGAGTCGATCGCTTCGCCCTGACCTCGAACAACATCTCGTACGCGATGGCGGGCGACATGCTCGGCTACTGGAAGTTCTTCCCCACCGAAGAGGGCTGGGGCCGGATTCCCGCCATGGGTTTTGGAGACGTGATTCGTTCGGAGCATCCAGACGTGGCCGAAGGCGAGCGCTACTTCGGCTTCTTCCCGATGTCCCACCACCTGGTGGTACAGGCGAGCTCGGTCAACCCGACGAGCTTTTCCGACGCGGCGTCCCACCGGAGTGACACGGCTCCGGTCTACCGCCAGTACATGAACACGAAGCACGATGCGATGTATCGCGAGGACCGGGAAGACCAGATGATGTTGCTTCGCGGCCTCTTCATGACGTCCTTCCTGGTGGACGATTTCATCGAGGACAACGGCTTCTTCGGCGCCCGGGACTTCGTGATCTCCAGCGCATCCAGCAAGACGGCGATCGCGCTTGCCAGTCTACTCGCGCAGCGGTCGCGTGGGCGCGTCATCGGCCTCACCTCACCGCGCAATCGCGACTTCGTACAGAGTCTGTCCGGATATGACGAGGTCGTCGTGTACGCGGACATCAAGTCGCTCGCGAGCGACGTGCCCGTTGTGTTCATCGACCACTCGGGCGATGGCGAGGTCGTGGACTCCCTGCACCACCATTTTGGCGACAACCTGAAGTACAGCTGCATGGTCGGCGGGACTCACTGGGACTCTTCCAACCGATCGAAAGATCTACCCGGCGCGACGCCCACCTTCTTCTTCGCGCCGGCCCAGATCCAGAAGCGCGCCCAAGAGTGGGGGCCGGCCGGCTTCCAGGAACGCCTGGGCGACGCGTGGCATCGGTTCGACGCTTCGAGCAACGCCTGGCTCGAGATCCAGCGCTGCGCCGGAGCCGCTGAACTCGAACGGGTCTATCAGGACGTACTCGATGGACGCGCCCAGCCGCGTGACGGACACGTGCTCTCCCTGTGGGACGCGTGAGCCTTGGAGACCTGATTCGACGTATCATGAGCGCCTGATTCGAACCCCAGAGGGCGCCACCGCCCCAGGCGCCGCGAGGTCTTCCGCATGCCCATGAACGTCCAAGCCATCCCGTCTCTCTCGGATCGCATCAATCAAATCCGGATTCAGACGGCCAAAATCGTGAACGACGAGATCCTGCCCAACGAGAACAAGCTCTGGGCGACGCGACGCGGCGGCAAGGTCGACGATGCGGAACACAGCAAGGCCCGGACCCTGCGCCACGAGATCCAAGCCAAGGTGAAGCAGGCGGGCCTGTGGGCGCCTCATCTCCCCGAGGAGTACGGCGGCTGCGGCCTCAGCTTCCTCGAGCATGCCTACATGAACGAGGTTCTGGCCTACAGCATGGGCGCGGCATCCCTCTTTGGCGTGGTTGCCCCCAACTCGGGCAACCAGAAGATCCTGCTCAAGTACGGCACCGAGGAGCAGAAGAAGAAGTGGCTGGTGCCGCTCACCGAGGGAAAGCTCGAGTCCGGCTTTTCGATGACCGAGCCCGACAATGCCGGCTCCGACCCGCGCTCGATCAAGACCACGGCGACGCGCGACGGCAACGACTGGGTCATCAATGGCCACAAGTGGTTCACATCCAACGCCAGCCGCGCGGACTTCCTGATCGTCATGTGTCGCACAGACGATCCCTCGGGACCCGCGGAGCGCAACGGCAAGATGACCCAGATCATCGTGCCGACCGACACGCCCGGCTTGAACATCGTGCGTGGCATAGAGGTCTGGGGTCGCACCAGCGACCACGCCGAGATCATCTATGACAACGTGCGCGTTCCCGTCGAGAATCAGCTCGGCCAGACCGGCTCGGGCCACCAGGCCGCCCAGGATCGACTCGGTGCCGGCCGCGTCTACCACTGCATGAACTCGGTGGGCCAGATGACGCGGGCCTTCGATCTGATGGTCGAGCGCTCCATGTCACGCGAAGTCCACGGCGGATTGCTCGAGACCAAGCAGTTCATCCAGGGCTTCATCGCCGAGTCCTACATCGACATCCAGGCCGCCCGACTCATGACGATCCACTGCGCCGAGAAGATGGACAGCGGCATAGATGCGCGCACTGACATTTCAGCGATCAAGATCTTCGTGCCCGAGGCGTATCACCGGGTGGTCGACCGCGCGATCCAGGTCTGGGGCGCCGCGGGCGTGTCCGGCGATCTTCCGTTGGCGGCCATGTATCAGGGCGCGCGCACGCTTCGTCTGGCCGACGGACCCGACGAGGTGCACAAGATCCTGATCGCCAAGAACATCCTGAAGCAGTACCACGCCGGTGACGGCTGGGACTTCGGAAACTGAGAACCGGCTCCACGCGATCCGAAGCAGCGCAAGGGCCGAAGGCCAAGTTGGCACGCCCAGCGATCCAAAGGATCGCGCCCGTGAGGGCGGAACGCCCTCACGGGCGCGCACTAGTTCTGCCAGTAGATGTACTCGTCGTCGGGCTCTCGGGGTCTTCCAGAGTCTTGTCGATGGAGACCGCCATCTCGACGAAGGACGGCCAGAGGGGCGACGCCTGCTGGGCATTGTGGACGATCAGGAGCGCCTCGAGCTCGCGCAGCTTGCCCGGTCGTTGGCTCGCCAGGTTCTTCTGCTCGGTGGGATCGGTGTTTGGGTCGAAGAGCCACTTCATTCGGACGCTTCTCTTCGCGTCGTTTCAGGGGGACGCCGCGATTCGCTCACCGGTGAACATGGGCTTGCGCTTCTCGAGGAGGGACAATCCGATCTGTCGGCTGCCAACTCCTCGATGCAGAAGATTGCGACGTTGTCTGTGGGGTCCCGGAGCAGGGCGACGTGCGATTTGGAGGGAAGCATCGTGCTTGGGGTCCCATGCGAATGGCACTGTGAATGCCAGGATATAAGGGTGGCGTCAATCCCGTCTGCTTCGACGGATTCCCATGCATCGAGGTATGAAAGAGAGCGCAGCGTGTGTCTCTCGCCAGTGTGGGTTTGACGCGTTTTTTTTCGTTCCCAGGATTGCGGCGACTCACATTCAGCAGTGGACTCGAGATTACCAATCGGTTTAGAGTATTGGTCGGACCAATGGAATCCCGTCCGGTGGGCAGGGTGCCGGCCGCGCGGAACCGCAATGGAGAACGACATGCGCAAACGATTATTTCTGTTAGTCGCCCTGTTGGTCGCCAGCGTCGCCAGCGCGGCCGGCGCCGCCCTCGTGAACTTCGAGTCCTTCTCGACCAACAAACTCGGTGACCTGCCTGCGACTGAACTCACGGGCGGTGGTGTTGCGACCCTCAACGGCTCGGGTGGGTTCGGACACCTGAGCACGGTGACCAATGTCGCGAGCCGCGGTGGCATCTCGGGGACCGTCACGACGCTCGTCACCGACCCCGATACCATCGGGAACGGCATCGCGGCCATCATCATTCAGGCCCAAGGAGGCAGCGGAGTGTTTGGTAGCATCTCGGGCGCTGTCGCTTCCACGGCTGTCCTGGCTCCGAATACGCTGCCGGTGCGTGGCGTTACGAAAATCTGCCTGATCACCACGGACTGTGGTGCGTTCCTCGAGCTGTTGTTGACCGGGCCGACCACGGTGAACGGCGTACCGGGATCGCTCGTTCAGGGTGTGGGCGTTGGCGGTCTCGTCACAGTCGGTGCCGGCACCTCCACGATCCGCGTCTCGTTGCAGGGCGCGCCCTGGACGGTGAAGACCGTCACGGCGATAGACCAGATCTCGACCGTGAACGGCAATACTACGTTCATCAATGTCACGGCCAAGGGCTTCGCCCATGGTCCGGCATCGGCGACGTCGAGTACTGCCGCCATTAGCGGCGTCCTCCAGATCGTCACGCCCGTTCAGGTCATTACAAACTTGAGTTTGGGAACCAGTAAGAAGATCGGTGGCTGGCTGAAGACCACCACCCACTATATTCCGGAGCCAGGTCTGTTGATCCTGCTCACTTCGGGTGTCATGGGACTGGCAGCTTTGGGCCGCAAGCGAATCTGCAAGTAGTTGCAGCTCGCTGATTCGAAGATCGGGCGGTCCCTCTCGGAAGAGGGGGGCCGCCTTTCCTTATTCAATCGAGAATGTTTTGAATCGAGAACAGCTTGAAACGAGGCGTCTTGAGGCGACGAGCTTCGATCAGGTCAATCGATTGAAGGCGATGCTGCCGCCACCGTCGAGAATGAATATCTGGCCCGTGACCCACGAGCTGGCATTGGACGCGAAGTAGAGGGCTGCGGCTGCAATATCCTCGGGCTCTCCCAGCCGCTTGAGCGGATAGAATTGAGCGACGCGGTTCCCGCCGCTGCCTTCCCAGAGCGTACGGGAGAAGTCGGTCTTGATCAGGCCCGGCGCGATGGCGTTGACCCGGACCTTGGGCCCGAGCTCGGCGGCGAGCTGCTTCGTCAAGTGGATGAGGGCCGCCTTGGTGACGTCGTAGACGCCCAGGATCGGGTTGGTGCCGAGCCCTCCGACGCTCGAAATGTTGATCACCGAGCCCCCGTTGTCTTTCATGGCGCTGCGCCAGGCGAGCTGGGTCCAGAACATGGGCGCCGTCAGGTTGATCTCGAGGGTCTTCTCCCAGCGCGGCAGGTCGACGTCGATGGTGGGACCTGCATAGGGATTGGTCGCGGCGTTGTTGACCAGGATGTCCAGGCCGCCCAGGCGGTCGAGCGTCGCGCCGATCACGCGCTCCATGTCCGCGCCGTGTCCGACGTGACCGGCTTCGAAGTGGGCGCCCTCGCCGATCTCCTTCGCAGCCGCCTCGCAGGCATCGGCCTTGCGGGAGGTGATCATCACCTGTGCGCCTGCCTCGGCAAACGCCTTCGCGATGCCCTTGCCGATGCCGCGCGAGCCACCGGTCACCAGGGCCACCTTGCCGTCCAGTCGAAAGTCCACGGGGGTTCCTCGGATGCGCTTCAGCGAAGCGGCCAGTTGGGCAGGGGGTAGAGGTTGACCAGGCGCCCATCCAGTCGCTCGAGGCCCGGCAGCCGCTGCTGCTGGGCCGGCTCGACGAATCGGTCGCGGCTTGCGGGCCTGGCCAGCTGGAGGTTGAAGTCCTGTTTGAGGCAGAGCACGGCAGCGCTCCTATTCAGCAAAATGGTTGGGAAGGTCCATCAGCCTATTCCATCCAATCGATCCCGGTCAATTGATGAAGCGATTTCGCCCGCTGATCCGACGTCTCGCAACGCAGCTCCAGCTGGATTGATAATTGGCAGTGGTAATGCCAAAGTGAGCCCGCTGGGGGATGAGCACAGGAGGTCTCCATGAAGCTCGGAATCGGCGCCATCGGCTTTGGCCCGAAGGCCAGGGTCAATCTCGACACGATCCGCCGTGCGGAAGAACTCGGTTTCGACTCGGCGTGGACGGCCGAGGCCTACGGAAACGACGCCGTTACGCCAGCCGCCTGGGTGCTGGCGAATACCACCCGCCTCAAGGTGGGTACGGCCATCATGCAGATCCCCGCGCGAACGCCGGCCATGACCGCGATGACAGCCATGACACTCGACCATCTCTCGGGCGGTCGATTCATTCTCGGCCTTGGGCCGTCGGGCCCCCAGGTCGTCGAGGGCTGGCACGGTGTTCCATACGGCAAGCCACTGACTCGGACCCGTGAGTATGTCGAGATCATTCGCCAGATCTGGGCCCGCGAGAAGCCGCTCGAATTCCATGGAACCCACTACGACATTCCCGCGTCCGGCGAGGGTGCCACCGGGTTGGGGAAACCGCTGAAGAGCATTCTCCATGGGAACCCGAAGATCCCCATCTACACCGCTTCGATCAGCCCGAACGGTCTGCGCTGCGCCGGTGAGGTCGCGGACGGCTTCTTCCCGATGATGCTGGACCCGGGGCGCTTCGACGAAGTCTACCTGCGGCACCTGGAGGAGGGCTTCGCCCGGGCCAATCAGCCCAGGAGCCTCGAGAACTTCGCTGTCGTCGCCAGCGTGAGCGTGATCATCGCCGACGACCCCGAGCCTGCACGCATGCCCGTCAAGATGGGGATGGCGCTCTACATCGGTGGCATGGGTGCTCGCAACAAGAATTTCTATAACGATCTCGCCAAGCGCCTGGGCTATGAAGAAGCCGCCGTGAAGATCCAGGATCTGTTCCTCGACGGGAAGAAGGTCGAGGCAGCGGCAGCCGTTCCCGACGAGCTGGTAGACGCCATACACCTGGTGGGACCGAAAGAGAAGATCCGTGACCGGCTCGAGGTCTGGAAGGAGGCGGGTCGCAAGGGCTGGGTGCACACCCTGAATGTCGGGACTTCACAGATCGAAACTCTCGAGTTCATGGCGGAAGAGCTGCTGTAGGCGCCGCACCTCGAGTTCAAAGACCAGCGGTGGAACGCGCGTCGCCGAGCTCGAGAACCGCAGCTGCGAGGATCTGCCTCGCTCGCCGTCTAGCTGAGCTTGGCGATGACTTCGTCGGCGAAACGTTCGACGTTTTCTTTGGGGTCGCCGGCGCCCAGGGCGAAGATGGGTACCACCAGCCGATCGACACCCAGGTCTTCGTAACGCGGTACGGACTCGATGCCTTCGGCGGCCGGAATCCACATGGCCGTGATCTCGACGGTCGAGCGGTCGCGACCCTCAGCGGCGCAGGCTTCGTCCAACTGCTTCAAGAGTCCGGCGAGCTCGTCCACATTTCCGGTCGGCGCGTACCAGCCTTCGCCGTAGCGAGCGATGCGCTGGAACGCCTTGCCCTTGGATCCGCCGATGATGACGGGTAAGGGCTTCTGGATCGGTAGCGGATGGCTCTTGAACCCGCTCCACTGGATGAACTCGCTGTCGTGCTCGACCACGTCGCCGGACCAGATTTTTCGCATGGCCTGGATGTAGTCGTCGAAACGGGCACCGCGGCGTTCGAACGGAACCCCCAGGGCGGAGAACTCTTCGGCCAACCAGCCGATACCGACGCCAAGCATGAACCGGCCGCCGGAGATCCAGTCGAGGCTGGCCGCCTGTTTGGCGAGATAGAGCGGATTCGTCTGGGGGAGGATGTTGACACCCGTAGCCAGCCGGATTTTCGTGGTGTTCGCTGCGACGACGGTCAGCGCGATCAACGGATCGATGAAGTTCGCCTCCGGGGGAACGCCCATCTTTCCATCTGGGCTGTAGGGATACTTCGACTGGTAGTCGACGGGAACCAGCGCGTGCTCGAACGTCCACAGTGAGTCGAATCCGCCCTTCTCGGCGGTGACCGATACCTCGACCATCTTCTCAACACTGCCGACGCCGACGTTCACAGGAATCAGACCGATCTTCATCAAGCACCTCCTGGCTGCAGATCAATGTTGACATGAAACGTGTCATCGGAGCAAGGCTGGACAAGACGGGCTAGCGCCGCTGCGCGACCCGGCTCGGTGCAGGTCGAGCGGCCGGAGCGTGGTGCCGGAAGGCGTTGGAAACCCCGGGAAGGCTCCGATCTCCGGTCCGGTTGGGTCGCCAGCCTACTGCTGCGGAAGCAGTGCGGAGACCCCGGGGTCGGAAAGAAGACGAACACGAAGAGGGTCGGAGCCAGCGACAGTGTGAGGGCGAAGCGGCGCAACAGCGCGAAGCATGCCAGCATGTCCAGCAGCGGTTGGGCCACCGCGAACGAGCTGAAGGCCAGCAACGACCGCCCGCGCCGGATGGGTGCGGCCAGCCTCATGTCCCCAACCCTCAGAATCAGGCCCGGCCGGGCTTCGGGTGGTGCAGCCTGTCACACCACGAGGCTCTAACAGCGTGAACGACACTGGCTGAAATCACGTAGAAACATCAGCGGCCTGCAGGCCGGGCCGCCGATTGGGTAACTTCTCCGGCATGGGAGGGGCTCGCGGGCAGGGCATCTGCCGAGTCTCAGCTTCCCAAAGGGCGAAACTCCGCAATGTCTTACCGACTGTTACTGCTCGGTGTCCTGCTCCTGACGCCGCGGGACGCGCAGGCCTACCTCGACCCGGGTAGTGGCAGTCTGATCTTTCAGGCGATCGCCGCGCTGCTGGCTGGCGTGCTGGTCGCTGTTCGCATCTACTGGACCCGGATCAAGGGCTTCTTCGGCAAATCGGCGACCGACTCCTCAAAGGGAAATGCCAGCGAGGATCGCAGCGTCGATGACGCTCGCGATGAGTGACCCGGTTCTCCGCTCCTCGTTCCGCGATCCCAGCGGTTTCGTGTTTCGCCATCAAGGTCGGATCCTTCGGCAGGTCAATCGCCTCCACGCGGCCGACTATGATCAGCTCATGTCGTCGGGCCTCTACGACGAGCTGATGCAGGACGGGACCCTGATCCCGCATCGGGAGATCGATGGTCCGCTGCCCGGAACGCCCCATCCCGAGCTCCATCATCTAACTCTCGAGCCGGAGCCGATCGACTTCCTGTCCTACGCGTACGAGTGGTGCTTCAGCCAATTCAAGGACGCTGCGCGGATCACCCTCGCGGTCCAGCAGCGGGCGCTCGAGTTCGGCATGACGCTCAAGGACGCCAGCGTCTACAACGTACAGTTCCATCGAGGGCGACCTCTTCTGATCGACACGCTGTCGTTCGAGCGATACGAGGAAGGCGCTCCCTGGGCGGCCTATCGTCAGTTCTGTCAGCACTTTCTCGCGCCGCTATCACTGATGAGCCGGGTCGACGTCAGGCTGGGCGAGCTGCTGCGCGTGCACCTCGATGGCATACCCCTCGATCTGGCGGCCAAGCTGCTGCCGTGGCGCGCGCTGTTGCGCCCGGGTCTATTCATGCATGTCTGGATGCACTCCCGCTACCAGACGCGCTATGCGAGTGCGGGTAGCGAGGCGGCCGAGGCCGTGTCGTCCCGAAGGCTGTCCGCTTCGGCTCTCAAGAACCTTACTACCGGCCTCCAACGGACCATCGAGGGGCTGGATTGGGAGCCGACGGGCACCGAGTGGGCCTCCTACTACGAGGGCGACAGCTACGACGACGACTCGTTCGCGCATAAGCGCGAGATCGTCGGTCGTTTCCTGGATCAAGTGGCTCCGGACCGCGTCTGGGACCTCGGTGCGAACACGGGCGTCCACAGTTGGTTGGCTGTCGATCGCGGCGCGCGCGTCGTCGCCTTCGACGTCGATCCGGCCGCTGTCGAGCAGGGCTGGCGCGAGGTCAAGAAGCGCAAGGAAGAGTGTCTCCTGCCGCTGGTTCTCGATCTGGCGAATCCGTCGCCCGCGAGCGGTTGGGCCCACGAAGAGCGCGATTCGTTGGTCGCTCGAGCCGACGCCGATCTCGTGATCGGGCTGGCCCTGATCCACCATCTGGCCATCGGCAACAACGTGCCGCTGGGAAGGATCTCGCGCTTCTTAGCAAGCCTGGCGCCCCGACTCGTGATCGAGTTCGTTCCCAAGAGCGACGCGAAGGTAAAGACAATGCTATTGACCCGCGAGGACATCTTTCCCGACTACACACCCGAGGGATTCGCGGCGGCCTTCAACGCGGACTGGGAGATCGAAGAGACGGTGTCCATCCAGGGCTCTGACCGGACGCTCCACCTGCTGCGCCGGCGCGCCGCGTGAATCCAAGCGGTTACGATCGGGTCACTCTCGGCTGCATTCTCGGTGTGTTCTGCTCGAGTGCCAGCTTCGGTGCGGTTCGCGACATCGAGATGTTGTTGGAATCCATGCGGCAGGGCTTCGGCGAGGTCCTCGGACTGGGGTTGTTGCCGGCTGCCAGCCGTGGGTTGGATCGTGATAGGATCTCGATTTTCGACGAAGGAGACCGAGATGGGTGCGCTGGTCGAGACGCGGAGCGGCAAGGTCGAAGGCATCGAGGACGACGGTCTCCACATCTTTCGCGGAGTTCCTTTCGCGAAGCCTCCGATTGGTGAGCTTCGGTTCTCCGCACCGGTTCGCGAGCAGCTGTGGGGAGGCGTGCACAAGGCCTTCGAGTTCGGAAACAGTGCGCCCCAACCTCCCATGTTGTTGCCCATTCCCGGAATGGAGGTGGGAGAGACGTCCGAGGACTGTCTGTTTCTGAACGTCTACACGCCGGGCTGCGATGGCGAACGTCGTCCCGTGATGCTGTGGATCCACGGCGGTGGCTTCTTCATTGGGTCGGCTTCCCAGCCTGCGTACGACGCGGCGCCGCTCTCCCGTCGTGGTGGCGTGGTCGTCGTGACCATCAACTATCGCCTCGGGGCCCTGGGTTACATGGATCTCAGCGGCCTCGGCATCGCGGCCGCGGCCGGCAATCCAGGCATGCGCGACCAGGTCGCGGCTCTCGAGTGGGTGCGCGAGTGCATCGAGGCCTTCGGCGGCGACCCCGACAACGTCACGATCTTCGGTGAGAGTGCGGGGGGTATGAGCGTCGGCACCATCCTGGGCATGCCTTCGGCCCGCGGGCTGTACCACAAGGCGATTCTCCAGAGCGGGGCGACCCACAACGTACACGAGCGAGACGCGGCCGCAGAAGTCACCGCACGCTTTCTCTCGAAGCTCGGCAGCACCTCCGACACGCTGCGCGAGGCCAGCGTCGAGGAAATCATGGACGCTCAGACGGCGACGAGCCAGAAGTTCATGGCGGCCGGAATGTTTCTTCCGTTCCAGCCGGTGATCGATCCCGACTCGATTCCGGTCCAGCCCCTCGAAGCGGTCCGAGCCGGCGACGTTGCCCACGTCCCGCTGCTGGTCGGAAGCACGCGCGACGAGTGGAGGCTCTTCGGCTTGCTGGACGCGACCGTGGCCGCACTCGACGATGCAAGCCTGATGGATCGGTTGCGGGGGCTGCATGCCGGCGCCGACGTCGATGCCTTGGTGCGCGTGTACCGGGGCGAGCTGGGCGACGCCGCGACTCCGACCGAGGTCTTCACCGCGATCGAGACGGACCACGTTTTTGGTATTCCCGCGATCCGGCTCGCGGAGGCCCAGCAGGTGCACCAGCGGCGAACATTCATGTACCGCTTTGATTGGGAGGCGACCGGACTGGGCGCCTGTCACGGCGTCGACATCGCCTTCGTGTTCGGCATCACCGGGCGGCCGGAAGCCGCCTTGTTCGCCAGCGGCGGACCCGAGGCCGAACGTCTGGCGAACCAGACCATCGACGCCTGGGTCGCGTTTGCGCGAGACGGTGAGCCCGGCCATGCGGAGCTGTCGAACGACGCCTGGCACGCGTACAGCACCGAGCTTCGCCACACGATGCTTTTCGATCGTGAGTGTCGGCTCGAGCGGAACCCAGGCGGAGCGCGGCGCGAAGCCTGGGACGGAATCCTGTAGGGGACGCGCTGAATCGTGGTCGTCGACCACGGTCGGAAGCTGATCGGTCGCCGTTGCGACTGCCACGACCTTACGCTGCGGGCCCTGTTGGGCCCGCCTCAGGCCCCCAGCGATGGGTGGCCTGCGGCGCTCCCCGCCTCGAGACCGGGGCGGGCTTCCGGCTCGAACGCCCGGTGGACTCGGCCGTTCGCCTCGAAGATCGCTTCTCATGTGCCGTCTGCGGGGATTGGCCATTCGCGCCATCGATGTCGCTCTCGGCGCGTACGCGTTGGCGCATGCTGGACCTGTGCTTCGGCCTGGGCGCCGGGATCGTCCGCTGGCTTGCGCTGGTCACTTCGGATGGTGGCACGGTGGTTTCGCTGCGCTGGGTCTGATTTCTGGCGCCCGCGGCGCTCGTGATCCTAAGCGGGCTCTGGAAGAGAGCAGAGCTCGACCTCGGCGGTCTTAGGCTCGAACCGCTCTCCCGACTCCAGATCGGGCTGCCGTCGTTGCTCGGGCTGTTGCTGTTCTTCGTCTTCGTGCAAGGGATCTTCCAGCCCCTGCACGGCTGGGATGCCCGAACGATCTACGCCACGACGGCCAAGATCATCTTTGGCGAGGGCGGCGTCCTCGTCGACTCGATCGCCGACGAGCGTCGCGTCCAGTATCACCGGAATTACCCACTGCTGGTGCCGCCCCAGCTCGCCTTCTGCATGGACGGGGGCGCGGTATCGGGCTACGCCGACATCCCATTCGCCTATTTCTGGGGCGGCGCCGTCTTGATGACGTCGCTCTTCATCACGCATCGGGATCTGCGCCTGATCGTGTTGGCCGGGCTCTTCCGGGGATTTTCGACGCTCACCAAGAACGAAGGGCTGGCGGTGACCTTGCTGCTGCAGGCCGGGCTCGCACTCCTGCTATTTTTCGATGACGACCCACGACGGCGGGGGGCCTTCTGGAAGGCCCCGATGCCGTTGGTCACTCTCGCCGTGCTCGTGTCCTTCCCGTGGTGGCCTCGTGCTGCGCCGTTCAGCTCGAGGGTCTGTGGAGGCGGAGTTCCGACGACACCGGTCTGTCGTCTACTTGACGCAGCCGAGCTGCTGGCGACCAGCCCGTTGGGCGCGTCGTGCCACTCCGGCAGCCAGCGTTGCCTTTTGCTTTTTCCATGAACACCGTGCACGTTGTCCGCTTGGCATCGGGAAAAGACAAAAGACAACTCAATCCCCGCCGGCGCTCGGTTCCCGATGGAATCGTC
>SMVA01311887.1_pt1 | contig 14394 bp, 9 predicted proteins | sample 2456451 | NCBI WGS metagenome assembly SMVA01 (sample SAMN11095933, study PRJNA526329) | marine sediment metagenome | biome: Marine sediment; feature: Surficial sediment; material: Deep marine sediment; isolation source: Hadal surficial sediment | place: Pacific Ocean | collected 2014-05 | depth 0-1...
TTTACTGGCATTACCCTCCAACTGGGCAGAATATACCTGTGGATTTTTTAAGCAGGAATGCCCCGGAATTCAGGCCCTCACTTTCGCTGGACCATCACAGGTCTAGTACACCACTACAGGTCTATCAATCCGTGCAGGAGTTGCTGGCGCGGACGTCGCTGTTGGTGGTGATTCCGTAGGACCCGTTCCCGCAGACGTTCCGACCCCGGATCAAGTACCAGTAGCCGTTCGCCGGGAGAGGCAGGGAAGAGTCGGTGGCCGTGGCCAGAGAGGTCCCATTCAGCAGGCAGGTCTCGGACGCACCCAGACCCACCGGGAGCTGGCTCAGGTCTCCGCGCAGGATGTCGTGGACGGTTGCGCTCCCGGATTCCGAAATCGATGAGTCCCAGATGAATGTGACAGCAGAGTCGGTGGCCTCGATGCCGGTGACTTCAGACGGAATCGAGAAAGCGCCGGAATCGAACGGGTCACAGTCGCAGGCGTAGGCCATGGGCGTGACGAGCAGTGACCAACCATTGAGCTGTCCGGTGTCGAAGATCTCGTTGTCCGCAACCAGCAACTGCCAGTCCCCCTGGGTGCTGGCGCCGGCATAGTGGCTCATCTGTCCCACGGCATCGTTGGGAATCCAATCCGGCGAGTTGAAGGAGGGCATCCAGGAGCCGGTGAACGGAGCCGAGGTTGCCGTAACCGTCATCAGGTCCCCTGTGGCATCGTCGTCAATCACTGTACCGATGAGGTTGTCACCGGTGTTCAGTCCAAGGGCACACCCGAGCTGCTCGTCGCAGTCGGGCATCCGGAAGATAAGATCGGCGGCGAATCCTCTGGGTGAGCGAAGCTGGATTGAAAGATCTCCCACTGCAGTGTGTTGTAGATCGTCGATCCGGAGATCGAGATCCAGGATCTCCAGGTCATCGACCACGGTCAAGGTGTCGAAGATTCCGCGCACGTCGGCCTCCGGGATTGCTAGCCCGCCACTGATGACGCGCGTGTAAACCACCGGCGCTCCAGGCCCCACAGGCTGGCCGACGCGCAAGGGAACGGGAACGGTGGTGGTCCCCAGCGTGCTGGTGGTTTCCACGGTAAGCCCGAGCGACTGCCCGCAGGTGGCACCGGTGCCCACTGTCAAACTGAATGGGCCGCCAACGGCCGTTCCCTGCGCCGGCAGCGCGCCATAGGTGGCAGACGAATCCGAGATGCTGACTGCCGGGCTGGACGTTTGCAGCACCGCACTGACCGAATCGACTCCCTTGGTCACGTTTTGCCAGGGGTTGACCAGCTCAATAGTAATAGAAACCATCTCGCCAGGATCGATGAAGCCATTGCCGTTGCCGGAACTATCATCCACCGTCACCTGTCCCGCTTCCAGATGGGGAAGGGAGAACGATTCCCGCACGCCGACACGTGTCGCGATCCCCAGGGAGGCTCCGGAACCGTACCCCAGGCCGCGATCCGCGAAGCCGCCCCAGATCGACTCTTCGTTGGCACAGCTATTGGCGGCGCAGTCCGCGAGAAACAGCGCATCGCGGGCCTGAGTAAAGCTGGGGTCGGTGGGAGTTAGCTTCAGAGCGTCGGTCACGATCTGTAGGGCGATGTCATTACCCACGGGAACATTCCCGCCGTTTGCCGCGATGATACGGCTGCGCACCTCCCACAGGGAGAGCCCCCAGATCTCGCCGGCGTTGTGAACCTCCCAGGCCCCGCTGAACTCCAGCCCCAGGGGGTTGATGGCCATACCCCCCGACATATCATCCTTGATCTCGTCCACATCGGCCCAGGTGAGGGGGTTGGTTGAGTTGACGGTGCTGTAGGGAAAACGACGCAAACCGTAGACGTAGTTGTCGATGAAGATCCCGAAAAACATGTAGCTGGTGTAACCGCTGAGGGCGTAGCGCCCGTTGGGATCTTCGCTGGGCTGGCTGTTGAGGATGGCGAGGGCAAAGAAATCACTCCAGCCCTCTCCCAGTGCCAACCCCGGGCCCCAGTTCAATCCGGCTGTATCACCGATGATCCGGCTTGTCACTCCGTGAGCCAGTTCGTGCACCAGGATATCGGCATCCAGGGCGCTGTCCCGCCAGGGCGAGGGATGGGTCCACAGGAACATCCGGACGATGGACGACACGCCGTCAGGCGTTGGCACGAAGTGGGCATTGTTCCCTTGGCCGAAGAGAGCGCCCCACTGGGCCTCTGCCAGCAACCGGTCCCCGGCCAGTCCGCCGCGCCCGAAGTTGTCATTCTGGAAGTTTCCGGACGCCTCATCGAAACCGAGTCCGTAGAAGAAATCGTGGAAATAATTCGCCGTGTAGAAAAGTTGTGTCAGGATGCCACGGGCCGGAGCGGAGAGATACGGCTCATCTCCGGCATCGGGGTCGCCTCCGGAGGGTGCCGGCGTGTAGTTGAAGTCGCGCGGGGACGAGCCCAGGAAATCCCGGTTGCGGCTGCTCGCATCGGGGTTACCGATGGCACGGCCGTTGAGATCGTCCAATGTGAACAGATCCGGGATGTCGTCACCGTCCTGGTCCAGGTAGGCATCCACGTTGTTACCGGTCGTGGTCTCTCCGCCGTCGGGGATCCAGCCGTCGGGACTCGCCACCGGGTCCTGGGCCATGGACATCTGCACGATGCTGCGGGTGATCTCCGGGAACTGCGTTCCCGCCCCCGGGGTCACGGTGTTGGGCGAGCCTGGCGCTGGGCTGTCGGCCGGGGCTCCATCCGGCTGCACGTAGACGCTGAAACGGGCCTCGTGATTGGAGGCATCCAGCCGAAGGCTTTTCCGGTACAGAAGCTCACCTGTTCGAGCGTGGGCCACAACGTACCAGTCAGCGTCTGTCCTGGTGATGATTATATGCGACCAGGCCGGAATCACGACACCGGGCAGTAGTGGGAAGTAGATCAACCGGCTGAACACCGGCCGATCCAAGTCAGGATGCTCGACGACCACCTGCAGCCAATCGTTCTCCGCGCCAGTGGCGTTGGTGGGCTCGTGGATCGCTGCCAGCTCGGGCTCGATTCTTGCCCACCGCAGTGCAGCCCGAACAGCCTGCTTGACCTTCATCTCGTTTGCCGTGGGGGGTGGAGGCCCCAAATCCGGGACAAGTCGTCCGACGGTCGCCACCATTCTCCCCTTGCCATCAAGAACAGCCCGCACTCCACCCTGGAAAACAGGGCGGCCGCCAAGGGTCTGGCGAAGCATCATGCTGCGCAGTCCACTGCGGCTTACACTCTCGCCCAGGGATTGAAGCGTTCCTACCTGCTGGGGAGAAAGGCCATAAAGGCCGGCATGTTCACGCAGGAAGCCAAGTACCACCTGCAGGGTCTCCCGGCCGGGGCTAGCATCGGTCAGCGCACCACCTGGCCGGGAGACAACCTCGGCGCTTCCCAAGATCGGGGAGAGCTGGACCTGAGCTCCGGGCGCCGTCCGGCGGAGTCGGGCGATCTCTTGCTGAAGCCGAAGGCGACGATTGAGGTCGATAGCCTGCAGATGATCTGCTCCGCGGCCGGTTTCCTCAACGGCAAGACGCAGCACCTCCCCTCGGGCGAGGATACGCACATCGAAGTTCCCCCGCAGAGGAACCGCTCGACCGGGAGAAGGGTCAGCAGCGCGCCCATCCAGAGGTGCGAGCAGGCTGATCAGCGCCCACACGACAAGCGCCGTCCGGCAGCCGGCTATCGGCCGGGGAAAATACCGGTGGGATAGACTTTTCCGTTTTGACTTCATGGCTACGTTTTGCAAGATCAGCCGGCCAGCGCTGTGACCCCTTGAGGCAAAGCTAGTGCATCAACAGCGCAAGCACAACCACGAAAACGCAACTGAAACCGATGCACTCATCCATCGAATTTCTGCCTGCGGCGATCCTATCCTCTTTCGCTATATTTTCGTTGTTAGGATAGGGGTGTTCTGGTCCAGCAAGTCTTCACATTCTCCACGTGCCCGCGTGAAGAGGCTCTATACAATCGGAGTCAACCAGAGAAGCGGAGAATCAGAGAGGAAGAGAGTCTTGGCGCACGCGATGCCAGCGTGTTTCTCCTTCGACGGCGCTCGCCAGAGAAATTCTGAGAAGTAAGTATCCCCCGGCAAAGCCGGGGGCTTTATGTGTGAACCGCTCAAAGCGATCGTGACGCGGCCGCTGTCGCGGCCACTTGAGCCACTTGGAGGTGGCTGGGTTAATTCAACGGTAGCTGCTCCGCGCGCAGGTCTTCCCGTTCTTGATGCCGAATGTATTCGCGAATGACCGCTTCGTCACGGCCCATCGTCGACACAAAATAGCCCCGCGCCCAAAAACTCTGGCCCACGAAGTTCCGTTTTCACCCTGCAAACTCCCGGGCTATGTGGATCGCGCTCTTGCCCTTCATTTACCCGATGACCTGGGACACGGAGTATTTGGGTGGGATTGAAAGCATCATGTGGACATGATCCGGCATCAGGTGCCCTTCCTCCACCCTGCTCTCTCTTTGCTCTGCCAGTCGCTGCAAGACCTCCCCCAGACGACGCCGAATCTCCCCGTAGATCCTTTTCTTGCGGTATTTCGGGATAAAAACCACATGGTACTTACACTCCCACTTCGTATGGCTTAGACTTCCGTAGTTCTGCATGGAACTCCCTTTCGTGATGCTCTGAGCAGCTCACGGGGGGGAGTTCCTCATAAGACTTCCGGAATTGTCAAACCTCGGGTGCCTCCCCGGCATAGCCGGTGGGTCTCCCGGGCGACCAGGAATGGGATTGACTCCCAGCATTGAAGCGTCGGTGAAGAGAGTCGCATAATCAATGAGACGCCGTGGAAAGTTTCAACTAAGAATGCGCCTGACTCCTTACATGGTGATGAATGGCATTGTAAGGTCTCTACGGAAAAGGTGGTGGTTAGGTCTGTTAGCTGTCTTCGCGTCCGCTTTATATTGGCATGAAGAGTTAATTATTTATGCATTTGACCTACATACCATGGGTAGCGGTGAACCAGTCATTATAGGGCTACCATCAGGAATGCCTGATCATTCGCCACGACCATCTTATACAGGTCCTCACCCTACAGAAAAAGCCCGTCCTGATGATCCATTTCCATATCCTATTAGATTAGGAGAAGTTGGGCCGATCGAATCTCTCTCTGAAGGACCACCTCAATACCCATGGATTTGCAATGTCGAGAAATCTGGATTAACCCAACCCTTGGTCGATAACCAGGATCGTATTGGTATCGCGATTTATGAAAAAAACTCCCTTGGGGAAAAGACTAACAAGATTAAAGGTTACAGTAAGGACTGCCTCATACCAACGCAAGCGTGGTATTTCTACAACAAAGCCGGTACGCGCGAATTTTTTCCCCTGGAGCAAGCAAACAATGATATAGCAACGCTTTCTCTGCATGGTGAACAAGTAGATTTTATCGTCAGGGTGGAAGTAGGCGTTATCAATCGATACCTGTACTCATTGAGTGTATTGAAAGGACCCAATGGAGAGTTAGATAAACCTGACGGGAGGCATTGGAATAGAAAACTAATCTATCAGTTCCGAGGAGGGGTAGGCATCGGCTATAAACAAGGGAAAACACGCCCAAAATATATGCTGAAAAGACGATACGATGCACTATCCAAGGGCTATGGAGTAGCCTACTCCTCGGGAAATCAAACATCCAATACCTACAATATATTGCTCGCAGAAGATACGGCGATGAGAGTAAAGAGGCAGTTTACGTCACTCTATGGCAAACCTAAATTTACCATCGGGATCGGAGGCTCTGGTGGTGCGGTTCAGCAATACCTCATTGGTCAAAACGGCTCGGATCTCATTGACGGCGGGATCGCACTTTATTCTTTTCCAGACATGTTAACGCAGACCATTTACGCGCTGGATTGTGAATTGCTTGAGTACTATTTCGATGTCTCATCTCCAGATAATCGTTGGCATACCTGGGAAGAACGGCCCTTAATTGAAGGGTTAAATGCAGCCTCTAAAGAAACTCGTTTCAATATATTTCATCGATTGGCCCTAGCGTTTAATGGTAAGTGGCCCTTTCGCCAAGAAGGCATGAGCGAGTGCAGTTCTGGATGGCGTGGGGCCTCGCAGATCGCTAATAATCCACGCTATTTCCACTACTTCCGCCATTTTAATGAACAGACGTTTGATCGCATCCATTGGAGCATTTGGGAGGATCAAAAACATATATTTGGTGTTGGAGATGATGGCTATGCACTTCAAACCTGGGACAACATCGGAGTGCAATATGGGTTGAATGCCCTGATAAATGGGCAAATTTCGGTGGAGACTTTTCTGGACCTCAATAGTCAAATCGGTGGTTGGAAGACCGCTAGAGAGATGCAGCCACCACGATATTGGTTATACTTTGGGATCAGATCTTCAATTTTCGATGTTTCACCTTGGTCCCAACACAATATGAATCTCAGCCCGGATAAGGGACAAACGCCTGCTCAGCGCACCGAGGGCAATCTTGGGGCGATTGGTGCAGCCTATCGTTCTGGCAATGTCTTTGTTGGAAAATTGAACATACCAATCATTGATTTGCGCCACTACAATGATCCAGATATCGACATGCATCACAGCTTTGCCTCTTTTGAAACTCGCTTAAGATTGTTACAAGGGCAGGGGCATGCCAAGAATCAGGTCATTTGGATCACAACTAAACCTCACGAACCCAGACCAATGGCAATCGAAGCCATGGATCGGTGGTTGACGGCGAATCAAGACCAACCGAGCCAAATACCATGGGAAAATAGGCCCGAAGATATAGAAGACGCTTGCTTTGATGAGCACGGAGAGTTAGTTGCCCGTGGACCAAAAGTATGGGATGGAGGCTGGAATAATCAAGAAGAGGGCGCTTGCATGCAGCTGTATCCGAACTTCACATCGAGTCGTGAAATTGCTGGTTCGCCCGTTTCTGGAAGTATTTTCAAATGCCATTTGCAGAGTATTGAACAGGCAAAGAAGAAAGGTGTTTATGGGAATGCTGATATTGGTGCCTATTTAGAACGGATGCAAGAGATCTTTCCCGATGGCGTTTGTGATTACACTCAGGGCGATCTAGGTAGGCCAGAAGAACTTTAACTGTAATTTGAGTTGAACTAAACCGCTTTGCGGTAGTGGTGGTCGCGGTAGGAACGCCGGTGGCCCGGCGCCCCCCGCACAGATCCCGTACTTGCAGATTTCCCGCATACGGTGTGGTGGTCCACCGATTCTTCAGTACCTCCCAATATCAGCTAAGTCCAACTATTTCCTGGCATTATCCTCCACCTGGCCGGATAGTTCTCTCAGATCTTTTAAGAGGGCTTCCGTTGATCCGAGAGTCCGCCCGTCGAGTCCCGATTCTGGACGCCCTACCTCCTTCTGGCGGTCCTGAGGCCCGATGCTTGCTTCCCCCGGCCGGGAGCCCCAAGTTCTCTATGTTGGCGCAGACCTCGGACAGGACTGCATTCGTTTCCCCCGGAGGACAGCAAGATGAAAAGTATCCGTCAGGTCATCGCCGTGCTTGCTTTCGCGTGCGCCCTTATCCTTCCCGCTCCCGCCGCAGCCGGCGGGCTGGACAGTTTCCTCGGTGAGCTCGACATCACGGCGCAAGCAGACCTGGGTGCCTTCAAGGTGGACCTGCGCCTCTCGTTCGGCGTGTCCGATGCCGAGATAGGCGGGCTATTCCAGGTCATGTCCGCGCCTTCTGACGTATACATGTGCCTGAGGATTGGCGAACTCGCCGACCAGCCGATCGACAAGGTCGTTGCAGAGCACAAGAAACACAAGGGGCAAGGCTGGGGCGTCATCGCGAAGAGCCTCGGTATCAAGCCGGGCTCCGCTGAGTTCCACGCGTTGAAGGCCGGCCGGCTTTCTTCTCACTCCGGCGGCGGGTCGCCCGCGAAACCACACAAGGGCAAGGGCGCGAAGTAGCTCTGGTAGAGAGTTCTTCCGCGTCCGATGCCGGCGTGTTTCTTCGCGGGACGCCGGCACGTGCCGATTGTTGAACTGAAGAACGCTGCGCAGCCCGAGGCCGCTGCCGCAGGCCTTGGTATTGCTTGCGGCAGGAGTGCCCCCAGCTGACCGAGGCTCAGCGCAATTCAACGCAGTCCCTACTCGATCCTGGTCGCCAGCTTGTCTGTCGAGGCTCTCGCAGCCTCTTTCCCTGCTCAACCACTGGTGCGAATGCCACAATTTTCGGACTTCACTTTCGGCGGACCTGTTCACCGAACCGTCCTTATTGTATAGAATCGAAATTATGGTGCGGCGACAGACCACACTGGCAAGGGCGTTACTCCTGGCTCTCGCCGTGCACACCGGTTGTGCCTCATCAGGGAAAATGGCGCCGCGCTACGAGCACGACGCCCAGGCTATTGCATTGCTTGGACAACAGGCGGAAGAACGGTGCGCGGCCAGAGGTTTTCCTGCTGGTAAACCCATAATTCCGTTTGCTACCAACGGCTGCACAGGGTGGTCAGACAAGGTGATTCACAAGTGCTGTATCGTGCATGACATGGAGTACTGGTGCGGGGGCAGCCGTGAGGATCGCAAGCAGGCGGATAATAGGCTGCGAGAGTGCGCAGAGGCTGCTTACGGCGAAGAGTCTGGCCCGTTCCTGGGTTGGATGATTGAGGCTGGTGTGACGGCAGGTGGATCGCCCGACTTGAAGACGTCCTGGCGTTGGGGCTTCGGACACGAATACGGCGAGAACGACTATACCGAGGACAAATAGTCGGACGATCTATAAGCCGATCATGTTTCCCTGCTTTGGACGCCAACTTATCCTGCTGCTTGTATTTTTTATTCGTTGCTCACGGCAGTGGTTCACTGATTCTTTAGGTTGCTCCAGTATCAGGTAAGTCCAACCGTTTCTTGGAATTATCCCTCCACTGCCGGAATGTTTCTCTAGATTTTCTGCAAGGCTCCGCGGACTCAAGCACGACCACCCATAAGCCGAAGAATTCAGTCCCCACTTTCGCTGGGCCACTACACCGTCACTACCGGAACGGCGTGAGAAATGCTCGTGGCGGTCGTGATTCGAACCGTTCACGCCTACCGGTGGCGGGATGCTCAATCTCGAGCGAAACGGCGTGCAGTGCCAGCCGCCCGATCGGGCCGGCGCGATCCTCGCCGTAACGGCGGTCGCCGAGCAGCGGATGGCCGGTCTCCGCCAGGTGCACACGGATCTGGTGTTTGCGGCCGGTCTCGAGAATCACCTCGAGCAGCGTTGCCGCGGAAGCGCGTCGCATGACCCGTAGGCGCGTGATGGCGAGCTTGCCACGGCCCGGGTCGGTCGTAACGTACACGCGCAGCGCACTGTTTTCCGCGAGGTATGACTTCAGAACGTCCTCGTCACGCGGATAGGAGCCGCGCACAATCGCGTGATAAGTGCGGCTCGCTGTGCGGTCCCGGAATTGCGCCTGGAGCGAGCGCTTCGCTTTCTCGGACTTGGCAAAGACGAGGAGGCCGGAGGTATCGCGATCGAGGCGGTGGACCACGAACACGCGGCCGCCCGGATGGCGCCGCCGCTCGCGGTCGAACAGTTGCCGGTAGAGTGTGCGATGGCGCTCACGGTCGGTGCCGATGGTCAGCAACCCGGCGGGCTTGTCCGCCACGATGATCTCGCCATCCTCGTGCACCACGGTCCACTCTTGTCTTCCGCCTTTCATGACACCCACCAACGTCCCTGTTCCTTGTCCATGACTTCCATAGAGTGTCTAGGGCTTCCGTGCCCAGACGACTGGACATGTCCCCCATTCTGATGCAATGCGGAGACATCTCGTGCCGGCTGTAGTGGTCCACCGATTCTTTAGTACGCCGCAATATAGGATAAGTCCAAGTCATTTCTAGCATTATCCCCGAACTGGCCGGAGTGTTCCACTAGATTTTCTTAGAAGGCTTCCTTGGCAGACAACCGGATCTTTCCCCAATTCTGACCCAATGCAGAAACATCTCGTGCTGGTCGAAGGGTTCACGGACACGATCGGGGCCGCTCAAATGGCTGAAAAGCCCAGGAATGCGGGCCCTCACGTTCCGTGGACAACTGGACTACTACCGGGTTCAAAGCTGGGATCTCAGGGGGAGAACACTTCGTGCTCCAACCACGTCTTCAACGGCTCCCAGAACGAACGACGCATCTTTGGCCCGCCATCCGCCATTTGCCAAAGTGCGTGTCCCTCGTGCCCAAACATATGCACAGTCAAGAGCCTTGTCCGTTTTCCTCTGAAACCCTCCATCCAGCCCCTCACAGTCGGTATAGCAGGCGTCTGGACATCTTGCGCACCAAGGATGAGTAGCGAGGGAACTTGCACTCGCTCGAGATTCGGGGCGGGATCATACTTTGCCCGGCGGAAGAACTCGAACGTCGGGGTTTGCAGCTGCTCTGGAGAGGGAAGCGCCTTGTAGATCCAGAAGTTCTCTAGAAGGTCCGCCCATGGCTCGCGGCGCGCCAAAGTGAGCGCAGCCTTTGCAGCGTCCAGTCCCTCACCCGTCGCGTAGTACGGGAAAACGATGCGGGCGATCTCGGCTGCTTTGGCCGCATCTTCACCGCTCTTGCCGCCACCTAGAAGCTCCTGGTGTTGCTGAAAGATGACCTGTTCCAGGATTTGGACCCCGCCACCGGAGATCGCAACGACAAATGCCACGCGCCGGTCCATCGAAGCTGCCAGCGGTGCGATCCACGCACCCTGGCTATGGCCAAATACGCCGACGCGCGACGCATCGATGTCGGGATGACCAATCAGAAGATCGACGGCGGCCAGAAGGTCGCCCGCCGCCGTCTCCATGTAAGGTGTCTCCTCGTAGTCTCCCTCTGAGTCTCCGACTCCCCTCTTGTCGAACAGCAAAACTGCAAGCCCCTCACCGGCCAGTGCCTGCGCTAGACCGCGATAGCCCGGAAGACGCCTGTGCTCCTTCGCGGAGCCATGAGTGAAAGCGATAGCTGGGAACGGTCCGGAGTCGTTTGACGGTAGGAAGAGCGTGGCCGCAAACTGCAGTCCGTCCCGAACAAACTTCAACTCGGTCTCTGGGATCTGGGATGCGGTCTCATGGTGCCCTGAAGCCTGAACCAGCATAGTCAGCAACAGTAGCGTCCTCATTGCCCACATATGTTGCTCCTTTGTCACTTGCGTCTACAGAATCGCTCACGCAGGCCCGCAGCATCGCTGGGCGATCTGGTGAACCATGGATTTGGGGTCACTGCCTTACTTGAACGCCAAGTTGTTCGAAAGGGTTGGAACGGAGAACACATCCAGGTTGCGCTTCTTGCGTCCGACAATAGACCATCTGTCATCTTCGGCGGGAGTCCTGGGGGTGCGGCGGGGGATTCAAGTCACCGAAAACTCGGTAGAGTCGAGGAACGGCGCGGTGGCGATACAGGCCGTGTGAGCCCTGGCCGTTTCCGCTCCCCGCTCATCGAACCGGACGTGCGGATTTCCCGCATCCGGCTCTCGGACCAGGTTCATTCCGAAGGCATGCACGACGGCTCTCGCTCGCTCGCTTGGCCTTCCGATATAGCTTTCGTTGCAGCGTCTGAAACTTCTCGGGCGTTGCTAGACGCATTCGTCAATCGCCTCAATCCCGTGCTGCTCCCTCCGCACCCTGGAACCAGGGCTTCTTCCCTCCCAGGCTTCGGCCGCTTCGTTACCTCCAGGACCTCTGGGATAGCTACCCGGCCGGGACGACCTTTGCCGGGGCAGGACTTCCACCTACTGGAACAACGAACCTTTCACGGCACACGTGGACCACTACAGCAGCGTAGCCTTTATCTCCAGCTCCACAGTGGGATGGATCGGGTCGGATGGGGTTTATATAGGGACAGGATAAACCTTCAAGAAGTCTTCCGCGTTCATCACTTCATGAAGAAAAGACACCTTATTTTGTTGCTCCTGGCCATCCATGCCCCTGCCGCCATGGCCCAGACGTCCGCATTCCAGTTCACTCCCGGCAAGCTTGAATCCGGGACCGTCTACCACTACGACAAGTCCAATATCGACGGGACCCACTCCTCCAGAATTGCGCTGTACCTGTCCAGCAGAGATGAGGTGGAATCTTTCAAATATCACGAGGGAGCGACCGAGGCCACCCTGGTCAAGGCAACCATGGACTGGGAAAGTTTCACCGTGAAACGATTCGAATCCTGGCGCCTGAGTGGCCCTGGAGACGATGTCCTGCGGGCGATACTGGAACGGGTGGAAGGGCAACCGAACCTGGCCATCCAGATCGGCGACCAGAAGCTTGAGATTCCAATCGTCAACTGGCCCTGGCACAGCTATGATTTCGACTTCGCCAGTCTGGGTCTTACCTTCCGATTTCTGGTCAATCCCGATGCACCGTTCACCATTGGCATTGCCGACGTCAATCGGGGAGGCGAGGGTCCACCGTTTCACGACAAGGGAACCGTCGTCATCGAACCGGTGGGAATCGAGAACCATCATGGAACAAGTTGTCGCGTCTACACTATTGATGGCCCGGGACTTGAAAACCGCGGTGGCAAAATCTGGGTAGATGAAGAGGCCATGCACATCGTTGATTACGAGATTGATCTTCCCGACGAACCCGGCTTCGATTCCGGAAAGCTTCTGCTCCGATCTATCGAAAAACTCACTCCTGAAGAATGGGAGCAGTTCAAGGCCGACCGGATCGCGACGGGAACACCGAACCCCCACTCCCTCCTGCCCGAGGAGTGAGAAGCAGTAAACCTCAACGCCCAACAATCGAACTGAATGACCACTGAACTGGTCTACGGATTCTTTAGTATGCAGAATTCCCGCCTAAGCCCAACCGTTCCATGGAATTATCCTCCACCTGGCCGAATAGTTCCTCTAGATTTTCTGAGAAGACTTCCGTGCCCAGACGACCGAATCAATCGCTGCCTCTTCCCAACGGCTGGCCTCGCCTAGTCCGTTCGGCGGCCTCCTCTCCTACTCAGGCGATGTCGGAAATGCCCCAAATTTCGGCATTCACTTTCGCTGGTCTAGTACAGGGGGATCTGAGCCATTTGCCCCAGCGGGTTGCGGTGCCGGCCGCTAGCGCTGGTAACGCCCCATGAGCACCGCCTCCGCCAGCACATGGCCCTCCATGGCCGCCATGACCTCGCTCTTGGTGGCTCCCGGAGCCAGGTTGAGTGTGCTGTCCAGGGCATAGAGCTTGAAGTAGTAGCGGTGCGGTGGGCCGGGCGGCGGGCAGGGGCCGTGGTAGCCCACACGGTCGAAGTTGTCCACACCCCAGCACGCCCCGTGCACACCGCCGCCCTCGGGGCGTTCGGTCTTGGCTAGACTTTCGGCGAGCTCTCGCCGGTCGGAAGGCAAATCGTAGAGGATCCAGTGCACCCAGGTTCCGGGCGGTGCATCCGGGTCATCCATGATGAGAGCGAAGCTGGCCGTCTTCCCCGGCACGTCGCCCCACGAAAGGGCCGGTGAGTCGTCCCTGTCATCACAGGTGTGCACCGTGGGGATGTTGGTCTCATGTGAGAATGCCGAGCTGGTCAGGATCATCTTTTCCTCCCCTGCCGCGCGGGACGTCACATCCTCTGCCGGCGCACTCTCTCCTGTCGATCCTCCGGCACAGGCACTGAAGGAGACGAGCGCCAGACCGGCGATCCAGGGCACCTTGGAGGTCAGAGAAGATTCCGTCATCGGCACCTCATCTTATATCTCAACGACATCGGACGCTTCAGTCCCAGTGCGTCAGGATGAACTGGTCCAGCGAATTTTAACAGCCACTATAGTGGTCCACCGATTGTTCAGTATGCGGCAGTCCCGCCTAAGTCCGACCGTTCTCTAGCATTACCCCCCGCCTGGTCGGAATGTTTCTCTAGATTTTCTGAGAGGACTTCCGTGCCCAAAGGACCCCATCGAACACTGCATCTTCCCAAAGGCTGGCCTCGCCGTGTCCGTTCGGCGGCCATCATTTCGCGGAGGGAGACAGCTACCCGGACGGGACTACGTTCGCCAGGACAGGAATTCCACCTGCTGGAACAACGAACTTTTCACGGCACACGTGGTCCACTACACCCAGCAATGAATTTTGGGGGTGTAGCGAGAGTCACCTTCCGCGACACCTATTTCTATTTACTTTTCTTCTTCGCTTTCCTATTGCTCTTCATGCCATTGCGCACCGCGTCATACTTGTTAGCAAAGTCTTCCGCTGAAACTCTCGCAATTCCTCTGCCAACCACGTCCAAAGCCAGGTCCTCAAGCTTCTTAAAGCGCAGACAACCTTTCCCCAAATCCAACTTTTTGCCAGTCTTCGCCCATTCCTTCCGAAACCACGTATCTTGCGCCGGGTCGGCATAGAAGTGCATCATGGTTAGTACCATATTGTTCTTGTTCGACGCCAATCCTAGAAAGGGCAGCGGCTGGTCTGGGTTACCGCCATAGCCTGCGGGGTAGAGCGTGAGCGGCACAAAATAGCCAATCGTGCCATACATAATTCCTTCTTTAAAA
>SMVA01019770.1_pt1 | contig 14392 bp, 10 predicted proteins | sample 2456451 | NCBI WGS metagenome assembly SMVA01 (sample SAMN11095933, study PRJNA526329) | marine sediment metagenome | biome: Marine sediment; feature: Surficial sediment; material: Deep marine sediment; isolation source: Hadal surficial sediment | place: Pacific Ocean | collected 2014-05 | depth...
AGCGCTTCGGCATGACCATCGACAAGGCCGATCCGCGCCTCGACGGCCTGCTCGCCGACGTCAAGGAACGCGAGGCCGTGGGCTATGCCTATGAGGGTGCCGACGCCTCGCTGGAACTCCTTGCGCGCCGCCGTCTTGGCAACGTGCCGGAGTTTTTTGTCGTGGACGGGTTCTCGGTGAATGTTGAGCGCCGGTTCAACGCCATCGGCGAATTGGTGACCCATTCCGAAGCGGTGGTAAAGGTCGAGGTCGGCGGCGAAAAGCGCATGTCGGTGGCCGAGGGCAATGGCCCGGTCAATGCGCTCGATCTGGCTTTGCGAAAAGATCTCGGCGAGCTTAACGCCATGATCGATGATCTGGAACTGGTCGACTACAAGGTGCGCATTCTGAACGGCGGCACCGAGGCCATCACCCGCGTGCTGATCGAAAGCCGCGATGGCGCCGGCAATCGCTGGTTCACCGTCGGGGTGTCGTCCAACATCATCGACGCCTCCTTCGAGGCCCTGCTCGATGCCATCACCTACAAGCTGTTGAAAAGTTCGACCGGCGAGCCGATGACGGCAGCGGCCGAATAATCCCGGTCTTCTGCGTATTCCCCGGCTTCTTGCGTATTCAAAGCCGCCTGATTTCCTCCGCATCCGCTGGCAGTTCGATGGCCTCCTGCGGCCGCGCCGCGCAGGCCTCCACCAGCATCGGCACAATGTCATCGACATTCTCCGCAACCAGCGGGAAAACCTCCGCGCCGCCGTGGATGAACTGCTCGGCGCGCATGTGATCGAGAAGCTCGATCAGCGGCTGCCAGAAGCCGGTAATATTGGCCAGAAGGACGGGTTTTTGGTGTTGCCCGAGCTGTGCCCAGGTGAGTTGCTCGATCAATTCCTCCAGCGTGCCGATGCCGCCGGGCAGGGCGACGAAGGCGTCGGCCCGTTCAAACATCGTCATTTTTCGCTCATGCATGTCTTTGGTAACGATCAGTTCGCTGACATCGGGAAACACGAGTTCGCGTTTTTTCAGAAAGCGCGGGATGATGCCGGTGACCGCGCCGCCCTCATCGAGCACGGTGCGGGCGATGATTCCCATCAATCCGACCGAGCCGCCGCCATAGACGAGGCGGATGCCGGCGCCCGCCAAAGCGCGGCCGAGAAGGCGCGCTGATTCGGCATAAGCGGGGTCTTCCCCGGTACTCGAACCGCAATAGACACAAACCTGATTGAGGATAGCCATGACCAAAACCCTTGGCACTGGAGGCAGATAGGGTCAAGAAGGGGATGTGTTGAAGCGCCGGATTTCACGGGACTTGAGGTGTCAAACCCATGAGAATAAAACGTTAGAGCAGTCTTAACCAAAAAACGCGAGCGGCAAGGGGCCGCAGCAATCTTGCCCTAGAACAGACGAGCCATGCCCAAACCCTTGAAGTCCTTGCTGATTGTATTCAGCATCCTTGTCTTAGCCGGCGCCCTTACCCTGGCCTGGAACCAGTGGCAGCGGCCGGTTGACGATGCCGTGGCCGATGCCGGCTCTGCCGAAACCGGGCCAGTCGCCGAAAAGCCATCGCAATCTGCCCAAACCGGGCCAGGACCTGCCACCATGGCGGATGCAGGAAGCGCCGGGGAGACGCCGGATCAACGCACCGAAACGGCGGAAACGGAAGCCCTCACGGCCTCATCCGCCACGGGTGATCAAACCGCCGCGGCGGCAACCGAGGCCGATACAGGCGGTGCCGCCGCCATGGCGGACGGTGATGCCGATAGGAGCAAGATCGCCGCCTTGACACAAGGGGCCGGATCCGGCTCCGGCAAGAGCGCGGTATCGGCAGGCGAGGCACCGGTGTCCAGTGCGCCCGGTTCCGCCGTGCAGCCATCCTTCGATATTATCCGTGTCGAGCCGAGCGGCGACACGGTTGTTGCCGGACGGGCCGCACCCGGCGCCACGGTCGAGCTTCTGTCCAACGGCAGCGTTATCGCCACGACCACCGCCGACGCCGCCGGCGAATTCGTGCTGGTTCTTGAAAAGCCGCTTGCCGCTGGCGGTCACGATCTGGCGCTGCGCACGACCGGCGATGACGGGGTCAGCATCTATTCCAATAACAACGTCGCCGTGGCGGTTCCCGAAGACCCCTCCGGCGAGGTTCTCGTGGTGATGAACGAACCGGGCGCTGCGAGCGAAATCCTGGCAAAGCCGGTGATGCCCGCCAGCACGAAAGCTGAAACCGTTATCGCAGCGGCGCCGCCCGTTATGACGCCGCTCGCTGAGACCCAAATCGCCGCCGCACCGGCCACCCAGGACACATCCGGTCAGCCGACGATGCCGGCCGCCCAGCCGAAACCCGCCGAACTCGCCGAAATTTTCGAACCCGCCGCGACGACCGGCGAGCCGGAGACGCCGCCGCAGATGGCCGAGGCCGCGCCCGCAGCGCCCGTGACGCAACCGGAGCCGCAGATGGCCGAGAGCGCGCCCGCAGCACCGGTGGAGAAGCCGGAGACGCCGCCGCAGATGGCCGAGCGCGCGCCCGCAGCACCGGTGGAAAAGCCTGAGCCACGGCCGCAGATGGCCGAGACGGCGGCGGTTGAAAAACCGGCCGGGGAGTCTGGCGGCGAGGTTGCCGATAGCGGGCAGAGCGCAACGGAACCGGCAATGGAGGTTGCAGCGGAGGTCGCCCCGCCCGCGCCTGTGCCGCTGGAAGTGGAGGCGGTCGAGGTTGAAGGCAGCAAGCTCTACGCCGCCGGATCGGCCCGGCCCGGTGCGGTGATCCGCCTCTATATCGACGGCGAACGGGTCGGTGAGGCAAGGGTTACCGATAAGGGCCGCTGGCTGCTGGAGACCGAGGCGCAAGTGCCGGCCGGATCGGTGACTGTCCGCGCCGACCAGCTTGCGCCGGGAACCGCCAACGTCGTAGCGCGGGTCGAAGTGCCCTTTACCCGGCGCCTTGACATGGCGGTCCTCATTCCAACGGCTACCGGTGGTGCGCCGACCGGGGTCAATGCTGCGGGTGAATTGCCCAAACCCAATGCCGTGATCATTCGCCGCGGCGACAATCTGTGGACCATTTCGCGCCGCACTTACGGGCGCGGCATCCGCTATACGACGATCTATACGGCAAATAGGGAGCAGATCCGCAATCCGCACCTGATCTATCCGGGCCAGGTCTTCGTATTGCCCGTCGGCGAGAAGTCCTGGACGCAATAAACACCTGCCTCCCCCCGCCTTGCCTCTATCGTTAATCGTCGATATACGATTAAAAAAATTTCAAGCGCCTGCGACCGTGCTTGACGTTTTCCCCTCGTGAAAAACCGGTCGCTACGGTTTCGTGGCTGTAATGTTTTCAATTGCGAGACGGGCAGGAAAGGTTTTATGCCGCAATTCTCCGATACTGCCGCCATGCTGGACACCGACAGTTGCGCCGCCAACCGGTTGAAGGCGCTCGGCCATCCGGTCCGGCTGGCCATCGTTCGGGCGCTGGCCTGCCGCACGCCATGCAGTTGCGGCGATTTCTTTGATGCCCTGCCGCTCGCCCAATCGACAATTTCGCAGCATCTGAAAATTCTCAAGGACGCCGGTCTGATCGGCTGGAAGCGAGAGGGGACCCGGTCATGCTATTGGCTTGAGCCCCAGGCGCTTGCCGAAACCAACCGCGCTCTTGGCGCCATTGCCGCCAGCGCGTCCGGCGCCTCCGGCGCTGGCCCACGCCGGCCGGCAAGGGAAGGCGAATAATGGCGAGCGCGGACACGGCCACAAAACCGGCCAACAAATCGCCGAAAATTACGGCCGATCGCGGCCGGACATTTCAGACCATCGCCAATTTGTGGCCCTATATGTGGCCGGCTGACCGGCCGGATTTGAAGCAGCGCGTCTTGGTCGCCTTTCTGGCGCTGATGGCGGCCAAAGTCGTCACCGTTCTGGTGCCCTACACCTATAAATGGGTTACCGATGCCTTGACCGGCGCGGATGGCGGCCCGGTCTTTCTGCCGGCATTTCTCGTGGCGCCGCTGATGCTGGTTGTGGCTTACGCCGTCGGCCGCATTCTCATGGTCGCCTTCAACCAGCTCCGCGATGCCCTGTTTGCCCGTGTCGGCCAGCATGCGGTGCGCCAGCTTGCCGCCAGGACCTTCGTCCATGTCCACAATCTGTCGCTGCGTTTTCACCTGCAACGGCGCACCGGCGGCCTGTCCAGAATTATCGAACGCGGCACCAAGGGTATCGAGACCATCGTCCGCTTCACCATCCTCAGCAGCCTCCCCACCATTGTTGAATTCGCGCTGATGGCCGGCGTCATCTGGTACAATTTCGATTACCGCTACGTCCTCGTCGTGGCGGTGACGATCTGGGCCTATATCTGGTTCACCGTACGCGCCAGCGACTGGCGGATCACCATCCGCCGCGAGATGAATGACAGCGACACCGACGCCAACTCCAAGGCGGTCGATGCGCTTTTGAACTTCGAGACGGTCAAATATTTCGGCAATGAGGCCATGGAGGTCGAGCGCTTCGATCGCTCCATGGCGCGCTATGAAAAAGCCGCCACCAAGACCTGGACGTCGCTCGCCTGGCTCAATTTAGGCCAGACGGTGATCTTCGTGATCGGCATGGCGATCTGCATGATCCTGTCGGTTCGCGCGGTGTTGGCCGGAACCCAGACCATCGGCGACTTCGTCATGATCAATGCGCTGCTGATGCAGCTGGCGATCCCGCTCAATTTCATCGGCTTCGTCTATCGCGAGATCAAGCAGGGCCTGGTCGATATTGAACAGATGTTCGCCCTTTTGAACGTCGAGCCGGAAATCCCCGACAAGCCGGGCGCCAAGCCCCTGATCGTCACCGACGGCGCTATCCGCTTCGACAATGTATCCTTCCGATATGACGCGAAGCGGCCGATCCTGAAGGGCATCTCCTTCGATGTGCCGGCCGGCGCGATGGTCGCCATTGTCGGACCGTCCGGCGCCGGCAAATCGACGATATCGCGGCTTTTGTTCCGCTTCTACGATGTTACGGACGGCCGCATCCTGATCGATGGACAGGACCTGCGCGACGTTCGCCAGGAGAGTTTGCGCGCCGCCATCGGCATGGTGCCGCAGGACACGGTGCTGTTCAACGACACCATCGGCTACAATATCCGCTATGGCCGCTGGGACGCCGATGAGAAGGCGGTCGTGCGGGCCGCCGCCATGGCCCAGATCAGCGAATTCATCGAAAGCCTGCCGGAAGGCTATGATACGCCTGTCGGCGAACGGGGGCTGAAACTGTCCGGCGGCGAAAAGCAGCGGGTCGCCATCGCCCGCACGATCCTGAAAGCCCCGCCGATCCTGGTCCTCGACGAGGCGACATCGGCGCTCGATACCGCCACCGAACAGGAAATCCAGGCGGCTCTTGATTCCGTCGCCAAGGACCGCACGACCCTGGTTATCGCCCATCGCCTGTCCACCGTCGTCAATGCCGATACCATCATCGTCCTCAAGGACGGCGCGATCGCCGAGCGCGGCACCCATTCTGCGCTGCTCGGGCAGGGCGGTCTTTACGCCGCGATGTGGACCCGCCAGCGCGAGGCGGACGACGCGGCCGAGCGCTTGCGCCGCACCCGGGAGAGGGATGCATCCTTTTTCCCGCCGGACGATGAGCGGCATGATCCGGCCGTGCCGCCGATCGCGCAGCGTGGAATTTTCAACATCGATTAAGCCGGCGCGGTCAGTTCGCCCCTTTCGCAGACCGCCCTTGCGGCGTAAAAGGCCGCCATGTCGATCCTGCGATCCGTTACCGACGCCATTCCGCCGATTCACAAGCAAGGCCGGCCCTTTATCATCGGCGCCGTCCTTGCGGCGCTGGTCCTCGGCCTCGTCTGGGAGCCGGCATTCTGGCTGCTTGCCCTGCTCACCGGCTGGCTGGTGATCTTCTTTCGCGACCCGGTCCGCACCGTGCCGGTCGATCCGGGCATCCTCGTCAGCCCGGCCGACGGGCGTGTGGAACCGGTTGTCGAGGTAATTCCGCCGCCCGAGCTCGGCCTTGGCGAAAAGCCGCTGACGCGCATATCGGTTTTCATGAATATCTTTGACTGTCACATCAACCGTGCCCCGGCGGCCGGAACGGTGGAGAATGTCGCCTATCGGCCCGGCAAGTTTCTCAGCGCCGATCTCGACAAGGCGAGCGACGACAATGAACGCAACGCCATCGTCATCGCCACGGCCGACGGCGCGCGGATCGGTGTCGTCCAGATCGCCGGTTTCGTTGCCCGGCGCATTGTGTGCTGGACGCAAACCGGCGCGCCGCTGGAACAGGGCGAGCGCTTCGGCATGATCCGCTTCGGCTCGCGGCTCGATGTTTATCTGCCGCACGGATCGACGGTGCTTGTTCATCCTGGACAACGTGCGATTGCCGGCGAAACCGTATTGGCCTGGCTGCCGGGCGCGACACCAAAGCCGCCCTTCGCCAGCCGCAAGGCGTGACATGAAGGGCTTTTTCCCACCGCTCGATCCGGAAAACGAAGACCGGCCAAAAGGCGGTCGGGCCGGCGCTCTGGACAAGCGCTTGCGCCGCCGCCGGTTGGTGCCGTTCCGCGCGCTTATCCCCAACATGGTGACGCTCCTGGCGATCTGCGCCGGCCTGACGGCGATCCGTTTGGCGATAGAGGGCAACTTCGAGCTGGCGGTTGGCGCGCTGATTTTGGCCGCTATCCTGGACGGCATCGACGGCCGCGTCGCCCGGCTCCTGAAATCGACGTCACGCTTTGGCGAGCAACTCGATTCCCTCGCCGATTTCGTCAATTTCGGCGTCGCTCCCGCGATCCTACTTTATGTCTGGCGGCTCAGCGATCTGCGGTCGCTCGGCTGGATCGTCGCCCTTGCCCTGGCGATCTGTACCGCTTTACGTCTTGCCCGCTTTAATGCGGCGTTGGATGCCGGGCCCAGCCCGGACTGGCACAAGGATTACTTTGTCGGCATTCCCGCACCCGTCGGCGCCATGGCGGTCCTGCTGCCGCTGGCCCTGTCCAAAATCGGCATTCCGGTTCCCCCGGAAGCCGCCGTGCTGGTGGCGCTCTATACCTCGGCAATCGCGCTGTTGATGGTCAGCCGCTTGCCGACCTGGTCCGGCAAGCGTCTCGGCCAGCGCATTCCGACCGATTCCGTCATGCCGTTCCTGGTCGTGGCGGTTCTGCTGATTGCGCTTTTAATCAGCTATCCGTTCTCCGTTCTGACCGTCGGGGTGATCTGCTATCTCGCCCATCTGCCGTTTGCCTGGCGCGCCTGGCGAAAGCGCAATGCCGCCGAGGCTACGACAAACGCTACGGATACCAGCGGCCCGGCAAAGGAATAGGAAAAAATACCCTCTTCCGGTTTCGCTTGCGTATTATTCGGCCGCTTCCGGTAATTCGAGGACCGGCTTGGCCTCACCCCTGTTGTCTTGCCGCGCCCGGCCGGCGTCATTGGCGGCGACGGGAACCGGCCCGGCAGCGGGAGCGGCTTGGCCGAAGGGCCGCGCCATCATCGCCTTCAGGAGCAAAGCGAATTGGCCGATCCGCGCCGCGTTGCTTGCATAGGCATGGATGGCGTTCGTCGGCAGGGTCAACAGCACCGGCACCAGAATAAGCGTCAGGATTGTGGAGAATGCCAGGCCGAAGATCACCGCGGTCGACAATTGCACCCACCACACGGAGGTGATGCCGCCGACGGAGATCACCCGCTCGAAGAAGTTGAAATTGACCTGCGTCGCCATCGGAATGAGGCCGGCGATCGTGGTGATCGTCGTCAAAAGGATCGGCCGCAGCCGTTGCGCCGCCGTCTTCAGCACCGCATCGCGAACTTCCGTGCCCTCCGCCCGCATCCGGTTATAGGTGTCGATCAGCACGATGGCGTTGTTCACCACAATGCCGGCGAGCGCGATGATGCCCGTTCCGGTCATGATGATGGAGAATTTCTGACCGGTGACCACCATGCCGATCAGCGCTCCGGCGGCGGCCAGGATGACGGTCATCAGCGTGATTGCCGTCTGGTAGAAGCTGTTGAACTGGGTCACCAGGATGATAAACATCAAAAACAGCGAGCCGAGCATCGCCCGCATCAGGAAGGCGCCCGATTCCTTCTGTTCCTCATCGGCGCCGCGGAAGCGGAAGAAAATGCCCTCCGGCCAGCTCTGCTTATCGATCCAGGCCTGTAATTCGCCAACCTTGCGGTCGATCGTGGCGCCCCCGCTCTGATCGACGCCGGCCTTGACGTTCATGGCGTAGAGGCCGTCCTTGCGGGTAATGGAGGAGACCTTCGGCCGGGCCTGGCGGGTGACGAAATTGGCGATCGGCACCTGGCCGTTCTCGGTCCTGAGCTTGAGCGCGTCAAAGCGCTCCAGCGAGCGTTCCGATTGCGGCAGCCGGACCCGAATTTCCACCTCGTCGTCGGCGTCGTCTGGCCGGTATTTGCCGATGATCACGCCATTGGTGACAAGCTGGATCATCGAGCCGACGGAACCGATGCCGGCGCGATAGCGGCCGGCCTGTTCTCGGTCGATCTTCAGCACCCATTCAATGCCCGGCAGCGGCGTATCGTCTTCCACGTCGAGAAGTTCCTCGATGCTGTCGAAATGGCGGCGCATCTGCCGGGTGACGGCCAGCACCTGGTCGTAATTGCTGGCGCTGATTTGCAGGGTTATGTCCTTGCCGGTCGGCGGGCCGCCCTCGATCTTGCGCGTTTCCACCTTGATGCCCGGCAGATCGGCGGTGAAGGCGCGGATATCGGTGTTGATTTCCGGCCATGGCCGGCGGGTCGAATAGGGCGCCAATTCCAGGTTGAGCTCACCGATCAGATCGGCCGGTTTGTCGATGATTCCGCCGATCGCCTGGTTGCCGCCGCCGCCGGCGCCATTGGGATAGGCGGCGGTGATGACGTTTTCGATACCGGCAACGCCAAGAACGATCGCTTCCACCTGGGCAACCAGCGCCAGCGCCTCGCGCGACGACAGATTGCCACGCGCCGACACCAGCACCACGGTCTGGTCCGGCTCCTCGTTGACGAAGAATTCGACGCCCTTGGAATGCTTGCCAAATCCCATGAAGATCGAAACGACTAGGCCGAAAATCACGACGAGGGTCAGGACATTGCCGGCAAGCGTTTGCGTCAGGCCGCGCAGGAAGCGCACATAAGCGCCGGTAAAGCCGGGTACCGTATCGGGATCGAGATCGGCGTCATGGGCCAGTCTGGCGGCAATATTGTGGTCCTTGCGGCCACGCGACCAGGCGCTGACGATCTGCGACAGATAGCGTGTGAGGGAAAACGCCAGTGCCGCGACGACCAAGGCCGCCAGGCCGGCGGCGAGCGCCGGCGGTAGCGCGAGCCAGGTGCTGGCGCCGGCGGCCAGCGCCGCCGCCAGCCCGACCAGCGTTGGTCCGTGTCTGCTCATCCAGTAGGCGATCTGCGCCGTCAGCGCGCCGGTGACCGGCAAAAAAATCATCGCCGTCACCAGCGAGGCGGTGAGCACGATGACCACCATGATCGGCAGAAAGCTCATGAACTCGCCCGGCACGCCGGGCCACAAAAGCATCGGCAGAAACGCCGCCAGCGTTGTCGCCGTCGATGAGACCACCGGCCAGAACATCAGCTTCGCAGCGCGGATATAGGCTTCCTTGCGGTCCATGCCCTCGGCGATCTTGCGGTCGGCATATTCGACGACGACGATGGCGCCATCGACCAGCATGCCCACCGTCAGCACCAGGCCGAACATGACCATCATGTTGACGGTCATGCCGAGCGCCCGCAGCATCAGGAAACCGATCAGGAACGAGGTCGGAATGGCCAGCCCGACAAGCAGCGCGGAACGGGGCCCGAGCGCCGCCAGCACGACGATCATCACCAGCAAAATGGCCGTCATGATCGCCGATTGCAGCGATCCCAGCACTTCGAAAATGAAGTTCGACTGATCGAGCAGGAAGCTGACCTGCACGCTCTGCGGCCAGTTCTTGGTAATTCTGTCGACCGCCCGGCGCACCCCGTCGTTGTTCTCGATGATGTTGGTGCCGAGCCGTTTGACCACCTCGATCAGGATCGCCGGCTCGCCATTGACGCGGGTGAAGATTGTCGGATCCTTGAAGGTGCGGCGGATTTCGGCGACATCGCCGAGCGTCACCACGCCCTCGCCGTTCTGCTTGATGGGCAGCGAATAGACGTCCTCCACCGTTTCGATCAGGCCCGGGACCTTGACGTTGAAGCGGCCGCGTCCGGTGTCCAGGAAGCCGGCCGGAACGAGCTGGTTGTTGTTGGCCAGCGAGCGCAGCAATTCCTGCTGGGTGATGTCGTAGGATTCCAGCCGGGCCATGTTGATGATGACTTCAAGCAGCTCCTCGCGTTCACCCTTCAGATTGCCTTCCAGAACGGTCGGGACAGCCTCGATCTCGTCCTGCAACTGTTTGGCGAAGCGATAGAGGATGCGTTCCGAAACGCTTCCCGATACGGCGATGGTGATGGTCGGCAGCAGCGCGAAATTGGTCTCCGTGATTGTCGGTTCGTCGGCCTCGGCCGGCAAATCCGCCTTGGCCTGGTCGACCTTGGCGCGCAGATCGTTCAGCACCGCGTCCTTGTCGAAGTCGATGTCGAATTCCAGGACGATGCCGGCATGGCCTTCCGAGGCGATCGCGGTGATCTCCTTGAGGCCATCGAGCCCGCGCAGATGGGTTTCCATCGGCCGCACCAGAAGCCGTTCGGCGTCCTCCGGCGAAACGCCCTGCTGGACGATGGAGACGAAGAACACCGGCACGTCGATGTCCGGATTGGCTTCCTTCGGGATGCTGATATAGGCCGCGATGCCCGCCGCGATCAGCACCACCATCATGGTCAGAACCGACCGCGGCCGCCGCAGGATGCCTTCAAGCATGGTAAGCATCACCGCATCTCCGAAACAGCGGCGCTGCTGCCGGAATCATCGGGCATGGCCGGCGGCATCAGCGCTGCGGCCTGCGCCGGCATCGGCTTCACCTTCTGCCCGGCCAGCACATATTCCTGGCCGACGGTGATGATCCGCACCGTTTCGCCAAGGCCGCTGACCCACAGCCCGCCGTCCTGCGTGCCGATCACCTGAACCGGCTGGAAGCGCACGATGTCGTCATCATCGACGATCCGCACGCCGATCCGGCCATCATCGTTGAGCGTCAGATAGGCCGAGGAGACCAGATGCGCCTTGCTCGGCGCCAGCGGCACATGGGCGACGGCGGTCACCCCGTCCTTGATCTTCCCATCTTCGTTGGAGATCCGGATTTCGACCCGGAAGGTCCGCGTCTGGGGATCGGCGGACAGGGCGATATAGGCGATCACGCCGCTGGCGGTCAGACCGTTTACCAGCCGCACCTCAGCGCGCATGCCTTCTTTCAGCGCGCCGATCCGGCGTTCCGAAACCTGGCCGATCACCTTCATCGGATCGCTGTCGATAATCGTCGCGCAGGTACTCCCGGCTGCCAGCAGATCGCCGGCATTGGCCAGCGGGTCCTGCACAATTCCGGCGATCGGGGCGCGTATTTCGGTGCGCGACAATTCCAGTTCCACCTCCGCCACCACGGCCTTCGCCGCATCGCGAATGGCTTCCAGCGCGGCAATGTCGTTTCTGGCGCCATAGCCCTTTTCGACCAGCCTGACCTGGGCCTGAAGGTCGATCTCTCCCTGTTTCAGGCTCGCCCTGGCCTCGGCGAGATTGGCCACTCGCGCGCCTTGTTCAATGCGGCAAAGAAGATCGCCGACCGCTACCCTCCGGCCCTTTTCCACCAGCCGCTTTTCAACGATCCCGCCGGTTTGCGCGCGAACCGCAACGATGGCATCGGCCTCAGTGCGCCCGCGCACTTCCAGTCGCGAGACGCGCTCGCGGGCCCGGTGCTCTTCGACCTGGACCGCAAACAGTTTTTCGGCGGTTTCGCTTTGGCGCTCGATTATGGTCCGGGTGTCGGCGCCGGGCCGACCGCCGACCACCGTTTCTCCGGTCAGCATGTAATAGGACACGCCGGCGGAAAGCCCGACGGCGATCAGATAGGAAAAACGGATACGCATCGGATGAAATTCCGGTTATTCGGCGGCGAGCGGCGTTTCAGCCATTGCTGTGCCGGCCAGCGCGATGAGTTCGTCGCGGTGCGATTGCAGATGGTCCAGCGACGTCCCCAGGCATTTGAGCCCGTAGCCCACCGCCCAGCGGGTGCCTTCATGCCTGGCCTCGCCGGCGATCTGGGTGAGATGGTCGATCTCCCCCTGCAATTGAAGAACGCGCGTGTCGATAGCCCGTTCGATCACCGGCGGCGGTAAAATCTTCGCGCACATGGCGATCAACAGAAATTCCGACCGGAAGACATCGGGAGCCGGCGGCTCGATGAGGGACGCCACGAACGCCGAGCGCCCTTTTTCGGTGACGGAATAGACCTTGCGCGGTGGTTTGCCGGCCTGCGCCTCTTCGCGGCACGTTACCATGCCCTCTTTTTCCAGCCGCGCCAGCGCAGGATAGATGGAGCCGAAGCTGGCATCGACAAAATGGCTGTATTTGCCTTCCATGGACAGCTTCTTGATCTCATATCCGGTCGAATCGCCGAAATAGAGAATGGCCAGGCAGAGCGTTCTGACATTCATGGATTATCCCTCAGCGGCCAGTATCGGCGCCGTATCCGCTTCATCTAACGATCAAGCATATAATTGTTTGATATATACTGAGCGGCCATATAGCGAACAGATAGTGGAAGTCAAGCTGGCCGGGTAATTTTCACGCAAAAAAAGACCGCTCGCATTAGCAAGCGGTCAAGTGCACCGGAATGGAATTTGCCGGAACTGGACTCTGAACCGGCCTGAAATTGTCAGGAACCGGTTCTTGTCTCCGGTTCGTACTCTGGTTGACATTCCGCCAATGCTGTCTGGACATCCCGCAGCCGGGCGACCAGTTTGTCGGTGAGTCTGTCCACAGCACCGGGTCCTTTCGGCATTTTGAAATCGCTGACCGGAAAGTATTTTGCCCTTTGCATGGTCGGAGGTTCCTTTGAAAGCTTTTTTGACACTGTGATGCCGCTAAATTGCCAAGATGGTTTCGAATTTTCAACTTTTCCGCGAAATTGGCCTGAACCACTGGTAAATTGCGACGCTACAATTAGCGGCGGTTTTGAATCGGTTTTGTAAAATGATAAAACCGGAACGCGCCGCACAAACCCGGTAGCGGCAAATGATTTCTGGACGCGCACCGCGCCCGGTATTAACGAGACAGCAAACCCCATCGGCGTTTCAAGAGGCGAAAATGACGGGCAATGGCATAGCGCAAATCGGCCATTTCATCGGCGGCGCGAAAGTAGCGGGAGAGAGCGGGCGGACCGCGGATGTCTGGAACCCGAATTTGGGCGAAGTCCAGGCGCAGGTCGCCTTGGCATCGAAGGCCGAAACGGCAGCGGCGATCGCCAATGCAGCGGCCGCGCAGCCCGATTGGGCGGCGCAGAACCCGCAAAAGCGCGCCCGCGTGCTGTTTCGTTTTCTTGACCTCGTCCAAAAGGAAAAGCAGGCGCTTGCCGAATTGTTGTCGCTCGAACACGGCAAGACCGTGCCCGACAGCCACGGCGACATTCAGCGCGGCCTGGAAGTGATCGAGTTCGCCTGCGGCATTCCGCATCTGTTAAAGGGCGAATTCACCGATTCCGCTGGCCCGGGCATCGACATGTATTCGATGCGCCAGCCGCTCGGCGTCGTCGCCGGCATCACGCCATTCAACTTTCCGGCGATGATCCCGATGTGGAAATTCGCCGCGGCGATCGCCTGCGGCAACGCCTTCATCCTCAAACCGTCCGAACGCGACCCTTCCGTGCCCATGCGCCTGGCCGAACTGATGGTCGAGGCCGGCCTGCCTGCCGGCATTCTCAACGTCGTCAATGGCGACAAGGAAGCGGTCGACGTTATTTTGAGCGATGAGCGGATCAAGGCGATCGGCTTTGTCGGCTCCACCGCCATCGCTGAATACATCTATGCAACCGGCTGCGCCAACGGCAAACGCGTGCAGTGTTTCGGCGGCGCCAAGAACCACATGATCGTCATGCCCGATGCCGACATGGAGCAGGCCGCCAATGCGCTGATCGGCGCCGGCTATGGTTCGGCCGGCGAGCGCTGCATGGCGATTTCGGTTGCCGTGCCGGTCGGCGAACAGGCCGCCGACGCGCTGATGGAAAAGCTGGTGCCCAAGGTGGAAGCGCTGAAAATCGGCCCGTCCACCGACGCGGACGCCGATTTTGGTCCGCTGGTGACCGGCGAGGCGCTGGCGCGGGCGCGCGGCTATGTCGATCTCGGCCTGGAAGAGGGCGCCGAACTGGTCGTCGATGGCCGCGATTTCAAAATGCAGGGCTACGAGAACGGCTTCTTCATGGGCGCCTGCCTGTTCGACCGGGTCAGACCCGACATGCGCATCTACAGGGAAGAAATCTTCG
>SMVA01097285.1_pt1 | contig 14386 bp, 7 predicted proteins | sample 2456451 | NCBI WGS metagenome assembly SMVA01 (sample SAMN11095933, study PRJNA526329) | marine sediment metagenome | biome: Marine sediment; feature: Surficial sediment; material: Deep marine sediment; isolation source: Hadal surficial sediment | place: Pacific Ocean | collected 2014-05 | depth 0-1...
CGCATCTCCCAGACGCACCCTTTGGCCACACGCGATAGTTCGTCGGGTGCGCCGTCGAACAGCAAACGCCCCTCCGCCAATACGAGTACCCGTTCGCACGCGACCGCCACATCCTCAACGACATGGGTGGAGAACATGACGATACGGTCCTGAGCTAATCGGCCCAACAGATTGCGAAAACGGATGCGTTCTCTGGGATCAAGTCCAACGGTCGGTTCGTCGACGATGATGACCGGTGGTAAACGCAGCAGCGTTCGTGCGACGGCTACCCGTTGACGCATCCCGCCGGACAGCGTCTTGATCGGTTCATCGACCTTGGATGTCAGGCCAACCTCGGAAAGCAGGCTGGCAACCCTTTCTCCGCGAACTTTCTTTGGCAAATCGTACAGTGCAGCCCAGTAAGTCAGATATTCTTTTGGTGTCAGCCCCGCCGGTAAGCCAGCATCCTGGGGCAGGTACCCCACCCAGTGGGCGAGATAACGTTGGATCTTCGGAAACGGGATGCCACCTAAATGAATGGTGCCGCGAGTGGGGGAGAGTACCCCGGCAAGCTGTCTGAGCAGTGTGGTTTTACCGGCACCATTGGGACCCAGAATTCCGACCATCCCGCGTTCGACGGTGAAGCTGACGGCGGCGAGAGCTGTGACCGGATTTGTCGGTAGATCGAGCCCGGCAAATCTTGCGCACGCGCGACGCCAGAGGCTGCGCAGGGGCCGCAACGAGCCTCGGTTTGCGCGGGGCTCCAGCGAACCCGCCGCCTGCCGGCGGGCACTACGACGCGCACCTTGTACGATCGCCAATATCACACCGCTGGCAATCGGCAGGAAATACCCCCCGCCGCTGCCCAGCGATATCCAGGTAAATATACCGATAGCGATCCAGGGAATGAGGGCAGCGATCCAGTTTTCAATGCCACCGGCGAGCACCGTGCCTGTCGCATCCGCACGCCCGCGAGCGCGGCGAATCTCGATGACGAGTCGAGCGATGATTCCCGCGGCTATCATCCAGAACACCAATGTCCAGAAAGACGTTTGGAACTGATAAGCCAGATATCCCATCGCGATACCCGCGATCAGCAACGGTCCCAGCCGATCACGCGCATCCCCCGTATGAAAAGCCTGTCCGCCACGCGCAAGGACACGCTTTGCATAGGCTTTTGGCGCGATCAAGGTGGCACGAATGGGTCCCGGCAGCCCGTAGATCTTGTGCAGATAGCGAACTTCGAGCTTCGGAGGACCCTGGCTGCAGTCGGGCTCGGGAAGGTCTCGAGGGCGAAAGACAAGTACCACAACGCTCAGCAGACCGCCGCCGATCAGAAAGGTGAGCACCACCTGCCAGAGCGTAGAAGTAACCGTGTCGGTGAGAATCAGAGCGGTCATCAAGGCAGCCGTGCTACCCAGCCAGACGAGTACCAACCAGGGTCCCACGCGGCCGAAAATACGGTCGAGATTCCGCAACAAGATGAAACCCACCGGAATCATGAGTAACGTGAGCAGGCTCGAAGTGATGAGCCCGCCAATCACAATCGTCGCGAACGGCGGCCAGATCTCGTTCTCGCGACCGGTGACGATTGCCAGCGGCCATAAACCCGCAATGGTTGTAGCCGTTGTCATCATCACCGGCCGTGTTCGTTCACGCACGGCAGCCAACGCCGCCGAACCCGAACTCCAACCCGCACCGAGCACCAGTTGCTGCATTCGATCGACCAATAAAATTCCTGGGTTTACGGTCAAACCGATCAAGGCCATCGCTCCCAACATCGCCATCGGACCCAGTGGCATACCGGCAAAAGCCAGTGCCCAGGTGGCGCCGAGCAACGTAAGCGGAAGTGAGATGAGCACCAGTACCGGAAGTGTGAGCGATTCGAAGGTCATCGCAAGAACGAGGAACAGCAACAATATGGCCGGCAACAGAACCTGTTGAAGTTGGCTGGTGGTCTCGTCTGCGTCGACGGTCTGGACCGTATAACCCCGGGGTCGTGGCACCGATCGTACCGCACCGAGAATTTGTTCCTCGACCGCGAGACGACCGGGTCCGGTGCTCGGTACACCGTCGGATAATCGATAGAATACTTTGCTCTCCCGACGACCATTGTGGTGAACGATCGTTGGCGGTGCCGGCATTCGACGCATCGACGCCAGTGCGGATACCGGCACGACGCCTGCGTCGGTTTTTATCCGCAAGCGGCGCAGATCTCGGGTGCCACTGCGCGTCGCGCGCGCGCCGCGCCGCTCGATCACCAGAGGCAGTTCCCGGCCGCTGGGCAACACAAATCCGGTTTGCATTCGTTGACCTTCGCGCCCGGCGATGCTCAGGAAGGGCAGTACCTGATCGAAGGTCAACCCGAAAGCCTCAAAAGCACGCTGGTTGGGCTCGACCCAGATTTCGTTCAATCCGGGTCGGGACGACATCCAGGCTTTGGCCACTTCGGGCATCGACTGCAACTGGGCTCTTACGCTCTTGGCCAACGTCTGCAGTTGAGCGCTTTCGGGTCCGGAGAGAACAATTTCCGCGGGCCCTGCCTCAAACGGCCCTCCACCCCCGCGGTTGTCGCCTTTTCCACCATCCATCTCATCTTCACCCGGGCGCAGAATTTCCAGGCCGTCGACCTCTTTTCCTGCTTGTCGCACGGCGTTGCGAACATCTTGAGATCGAAATCCGGCAGGACGATCATCTTTGAGATGTACCGTGAGTGAGCCCCCGTCTTCGCGAGCCAGTGCTTCAACCATACGCACGCCTTCGAGGTCCAGTACCGCTCGTTCCAACCGCCCGAGCGCAGTACTGGTGGCGTCGACGCCTCTCTGACCGGAAGGGAAACGCACGGAAAGCTGCACGATATCGCCGTCGGGGGGTTCCTGAGACGAGGTATTTACCATCACCCAGGGCAAGGCGATCATGGCGGTAATCAACACGGCGAAAACCGTACCGGAAATCCAGGCCGGTGGATGTCTGAGCGCCCTGGCGACGATGCCACCAAAAAGCAGTCGTGCTCGATCGGGTGGCACCAGGTCGCCTCGTAGCAGGCGCCGTTGGCGAACTTCGGCAAGTTTGCGAAGGGCCGCGGGCGCGGCGAGACGGTGCGCGAGGAGCGGCACCAGGCCAACGGCGACTACTAACGACGCCCCGAGTGGTAACAATACCGACAACGTAACCACTCTGACGAGCGCGGTTATCTGCTCGTTGTCGAACTCGACCATTGTCATCGGCAGGAATACAACGGCGGTTGTGGCACTCGCCGCGATGATGGCGCGCACGGTTCGACGCAAGCCTTCGCGTACCGCTTTTTCTATGTCAGCACCCTGCTCGAGCTGACGTTGTACGGCCTCATAGACGACAACGCTATTGTCCACCACGAGTCCGATGGCAACGAACATTCCGAAAAGCGTGATCAGATTGAACGATTGACCCACCATAAAAAGTAATGACAAAGACGCCAACAAACTTATCGGGACTGCAATACCCACCACGGCGACTGCTCGCCATTGGCGCAGGAATAGAAAGAGCACCAGCAAAGCGATGACGAATCCGGAGGCTCCGAGTTTTGCAAGGCGTGAAATCTGGTCTTCCACCATCTTCGCTGCGTCGAAACCGATCACGAGGTCCAGGCCGAGTGGCTTGAGTTCCTCCCGCACGTCTTCGAGTCGGTTTCTGAGATCGGAACCGAGTCGTACTAAATTGGCTCCCTGCTGCTGGAAAAGCACCAGACCTATGGCAGGTTTCCCGTTCACCCGGAAACGTGAGGTTTCGCGGGCGTTACCGTAAGTCACTTCGCTTACGTGTCTCAGCCGCACCGGTTGACCGAACTGCACCCGAGCTTCACCCAGCGAAGCCAAACCGTCGGGCCTTCCGTCGAGGATGACCGATGTGCGCCCGCTTTCGTCTTCCAACGCACCGACAAACTGGAGGTGACCGACGTTACGTTGTACCGCCTGGCTGACGGCCTCGGTAGTCACGCCGAGCGCGGCAGCGCGATCCGGGTCGATCGTGACGGTAACCTGACGCGGTGCACCCCCATTCACGAGTACCTGGCTGATGCCGGCGACCGCTGCGAACCGCGGTGCAATCCGCTCCTGCGCGAGATCGTGGAGGGTGTTCAAGTCACCGTCGTCTCCACCAACCACCTGAATCATCATGACGAAACTCGACATCACCGAGGTGTCTGAAGAGGTCACCGTGATCGAAGTTCCGCGTGGTTGTGCCCGCTGCAGGGCGGAGGCTAAACGCTGCAGTTCGAGTTCGCGTATTTTGATGTCGGCGCCTGATTCGAAACGCACCTGAAAACGCCCGGAGGTTCCGCGAATCTCCCCCCAGGTTTCAGAGACATGGGGCAGTGTGGAGGTTTTCGCCTGCAGCGGCAGCAGTATCTCGCGTTCTATCACCTCGGGTTCGCTGCCGGGTCGATTGAAATTGACGGTCAGGCGGTCTCCAGACAGGGCAGGGAACAGTTCGACGGGCATGCGCTGCCAGGCCACCCCACCCATCAACACGATGCCTAGAAAAAACATCCCGACGGCGACCGGTCGGCGGATGGAAAGCATCAGGAAATTCATTTTATCGCCAGCCGCTCATGGCCGTTTATCAAGCCGCTCATGGCTGTTTATCAAGCCGCTCATGGCTGTTCACCGACCCTGCCAGCCTGGACTGTTGGAACATTCCCTCCGCCAGGTCGAAACCTGTCGAGAACGAGATAGAGACAGGGCAGTACCACCAGCGATCCTAAGGTGGACATGGTGATACCGCCGATAATCGTAATCGCCATGGGTACGCGAAGCTCCGATCCCTCACCGCTGCCGAAAACCAGGGGTAACAATACCAGTACCGTGGTGAGTGTCGTCATGAGGATTGGTCGCAGCCGAATGCCTGCGGCTAACACCAGTGCATCGACCCGTTCGGTCCCCGAGGCGATGAGCTGGCGAGCGGTGGACAACAGCAAAACGGCGTCGTTTACGGCAATACCCGCCAATACGATCAAACCCAACATGGCCATGACCCCAATCGGTTGTCCCAGCGGGACCAGCATCAAGGCCACTCCGATGAGGCCGAGCGGAATTGCAGCCAACACCGTCAGCGGATGTATCAGCGATTCGAAAGACCCTGACAACACCATGAAAACCAGTACCAGGGCAAAAATACCCGCCAGTTGCAGTTCACCGAAAGTTCGCGCGCGCTCGGCTTCTTCGCCTCGAAATTGGGCTTGTAATCCTGGAGGCAACTGCACCACTTGCAACGTATCAACCACAGCGGCAACTGCACTTGGAAAATCCTCGCCTTCGGCGACATGCGCGGTAACCATTGCAGTACGTCGCTGATTACGTCGGAAAATCTCGCGCGCACCCTCCGCTTCGACAAAAGACGCTACTTCACCGATCGCCACTTTTTGACCCTGGGCAGTCAGAAACACCACATTCTTGAGATCCTCCCGGGTCGGCGTTGTCAGCCGGATGGTGATGGGGCGGTCCTCGTCACCCGTGGACAACATCGTGACGATGCGTCCGTCCAGGCTCGCTTCCAGAACCCGGGAGAGGGTTTCGAGATCGACGCCGAGACCGTCGGCCATGGGTCGATTCAACACGATGCGTAATTCGGGTGGACCCCCCTCGAATGAAGTGCGGACGTTCCATAGCTCTTTTCTTTTCGCAAGGCCCGTCTTGATCAGCTCCGCACCACGCCTGAGGTCGAGTAAAGACTGGCCCGAGACTTCAACGACTATCGCCGGGCCGCTGGTGCCCAGCGCACTGGACAGAGCCGATGATCCAACTTCCCAGTTGACTTCCATGGATTCCATGTCATCGAGTATTGGCGCCAACAGGTTGGCAAACTGGCGCCCGGTTGGGCCGGATGGAGCCACCCGCACGGTGATACGTGCGGTGTGTTCTTCGGTAAGTTCGGTGCGAACCATGCGGCTGTCTTCCGGCAACCGGCCAACCTCGGACAGGACGGCGCGCAGGCTGCCCTCGCTTGCCTGTTCGAGTAGCGATTCAATGCCTTCGACCACCCGCGCGGTGGATTCCACCCTTTGTCCTGGGTGGCCGATAATTCTGAGTGAGAACTGGCGCGGGTCGGCCGACGGGAGCAGCTCTGTACCGAGACCAACCAGACCCCATGAACTCAAGGTCGCCAGGATTATTGCGGCCAACACCGTCAAGCCTGGACGGCGAAGCAACGTCCGCACGAGAGCCTCGAGTTTGATGCGATAGCGGGGCGGGGTAGTTTCGGTGTTGTGCCGAGTTGGCATGAACCATCTGGCCAGCGCCGGAATGAGCAACATGGCGACGCCCAACGAGGCGAGCAGGCTGACCACGACCGTAAAAGCAATACCTTCTATGAGTCGGGCAGCGAGCCCTTCCACAAACAGTACGGGTAAAAAGACGACGCATGTCGTCAACGTGGATGCGGTTATGGCGCCGGCCACCTGGGCGGTTCCGGTCGCCGCGGCCGTCTCGGGTGATTCGCCCTCCGCGAGCCGCCGGTAGATGCTCTCGACGACGACAATGGCATTGTCCACCAACATGCCGGCGCCCAGTGCGAGACCCGCGAGTGTGACGATGTTCAGGCTCTGGGAGCCGAATCGCATCAGAAAAAGCGTTGCCAGAATTGAAACCGGGACCGCGGCGGCGATGACAAGAGTCGCGCCCGCCGAGCGCAGAAAAATGGCAAGTACGACAACCGCGAGTAACAATCCGAGTCCCGCCGCGGACTGCAGATCGGCCAACGCATCCACAATGAGCGCAGCGTCGTCACTCACCTCGGTCAGTTCGACACCTGGAAGGTCTTCAGCCAATCCGACCATCGCTGCGCGAACCGTTCGTGATACTTCGACGGTGTTGGCTCCAGCTTCCTTGTATATCGCAAGCCCTACACCCTCCACGCCGTTCACTCGTACGAGGTGATCGATCTCCTGGTCAACGAGTTCCACCGTGCCGATATCCGAGATTCGAATCGCCTGTCGATTACCGTCGCTGCCCGTGATATATCGCACGACAACTCTTGCAATATCTTCGACACGGCGGAAGCGGGCCATGCCTCGCACGAGGTAAACCTCCGAACCTTCTTCAAGCGTGCCGGCGGAAATATCGACGTTCTCATCGGTGAGTCGCTGCTCCACCGCGGCTAACGTGATATTGAACGCTTCGAGTCGGTAACGGTCCAGGGTCACGCGGACTTCCTTCTCACGCCCGCCGGTAACCCAGACTTCCGCAACGCCGGTGAGCTGTTCGAGCCCGGGCGCCACCTGTCGCCGTGCCAGACGTCTGAGCTCTGCAAGATCAGGTTGACCCGAGGGTGCGGTGAGTCCGAAGGTGAGAACCGGTGCCTGGCGAGGATCGAACCGTCTCACCAGTACCTCATCGACCGCGGGGTCAGCGGCCATGGGTCCAACCGCCTTTTGAACGTCGACGAGCCCCAGCTCCAGATTGGCATCCCAATCGAATACGACGGTTGCAATGAGCTGCCCGGTTCGCGCTACCTGGGAAATCTCGCGAATACCACGTACGGTGAATAATCGTCGTTCGAGTTGTTCGCCGTAAATGCGCTCCATCTCGGTGGGGGGACGATCGCCGGAACGTATCGAAACGGCGACCGTCGGACTTTGCAGGTCAGGGAGTAGATCGACCGGGATTTGCTGCCAGGCGAGGAAGCCAACCAGGGCGATTGCTATGGCGAGAACCGTGATGGCTACGGGGCGACGGGTCGCAAGCGTCGCGACCGAAGTAGCCAGGTTCAAGGGCTGATCACCCGCACCCGGGTCCCGTCAGTGAGCGTCTCAAGTCCCCGTACCACGACGCGCTCACCGGGAACCACCCCATCGGTGACTTCGATCTGGTCGTCATCGCGTAAACCGAGGGAAACAATGCGACGCACCGCCCGTTGACCGTCGATCACAAACACGACGTTCTGACCGGCCCTCTGGGTGACGGCGTCCCTCGGTACGACAGTGACATCGGTGCGCTGTTCGGCAATGATTGCTGCCTCCACGAACATGCCGGGGCGAAGTAAACCCAGGGAATTGTCGACCTCGACCTCCGCCCGGAAAGTGTGCGTCTGCGGATCCATGGAAGGCGACAGACGCAGAATTTTTCCGTTCATGGTTATGTTTTCGAATGCATAGTGGCGAATGCGGACAGCTTGACCGGGTCGGACTCGTGCGAGTTCCGGGCCTACCAGGTCGATCTCGGCGATGAGAGTATCAATTGGTGCGATCCGAGCCACCTCGAAACCGAGATTCACCTTCTGGCCATCCGCAACCGGTCTGCCGTTTTCGTCGCGTGCCAATGCGAGCACGATACCGGCGATCGGTGTGGTGATATGCGCCTTTTCGAAAGTTCGCTCGCTTGTTTCGAAGTCGTGCAGCGCATCTTCGTACCTTGCTCTCGCTTGCCACAGGTTTTCTTCCGCGATGAGTTGACGGTCGAATAGTTGCTGACGGCGTTCCATCTCCCGTTTTGCGGATTCCAGATGACGTTTGGTCGCATCGAGTCTGGCCGCAAGCCGCGCGTCCTCACCGGTAATCTCCGCAATGAGTTGTCCACGGGTGACGCTCGAGCCTTCTACCAGACGAGCGCCGGAACCATCGCGGCCCAGAATGAGAAACCCCGGGGTCTCGACGTTCAATATAACGCTTTCTCGAGTGCGTAGCGTCCCGGTGGTGGTGATTCGGTCTTCGACATCACCCGTTCCGATGCTCTCGACCTCCACGGGAATACGGAACTCGACCGGAGCGGTAGTCGTGTTACCGCCGCATCCCGCAACCGTCGACAGCAACAGGGCCAACGTGGGAAGGTACAGGCTCGAATTCATCAACCAATCCTAATTATTTAGCAGCAGAGATCAGATTTTGGGACGGGTTATCCGATTCCGAGGGTCGCCAGCGGATGGCGTCGGCGATCACCACGTTCCCCGAGGTTTCATCGGTAACGACAACCTGGGTTTCACCTTCTTGGAGCACAAACCGACCGAGGTCGTTCCATCCAGGCTCGGCCACCGAGCCGTCGAATTCGAGCGGATAGGTTTCGCCACCGGCTAACAGAGTTAGATGGTAGTTACCGAGATTCAACGGGATTGACGACCCTACCCCTACGCTGGTATTTCGAGGCTGCGCGGTTGCACCGGATGCATCATTCCCCGTTGCCTCGGGAATATGATAGGCGAGTTGCCAGCTTCCCGGATGAGGCAGGTTCGCGGTAAAAACCGCACGTCCTTTGCCTATGCCACTCTTTACCAGGGCTACGGTACGCCGATATTTACCCCAACTCGATGGCGAATCGCTGTTGCGGCTCCACACCGACGGCGGCCCCAGAAAACCTTGAAATTCGGGCAGGCCCTGATCCATGTCGAGTTTAGGTAGGAAAAAGGAGGACTCACCCGCAGGCGCGTCGGCTCGAGAGTCGTCGTAGGCAACGGAGAAACCCTCGTCGAGATCATCGATGACGATGTCTGCCTGAAAACGGTAAGAGTTCGGATCCCAGAGGCTCACTCGAGCGCCGATGAGCGCTTCGTCGTTGAGCCTGGCCTGCTCATCGATGCGAGGCAGGGCTAATCGAATATCCTGCCGGTTGAGTGCGAGGTAAGGCTGCAACCACAACTCCGTGGGTGGAGCCGAACTCAAAACCCCGATCTCTATCGACTGGTATCCCCCGATCCGGTGCGGCTGGGTCGTTTCCCACCGCACCTCGTTCGCCGATTTTAAATCTGCACGAGCGAGCGTGGCGTAACGCATGCGCACCAACCCGGGGGTCGGTTCGTCGTTGCGCACGTGAACGCGCGTCTGATATCGCGGAATCCCATCTTCATCGTCAACCAATCGGTCAACGACCACGGCCGATACGAGAAAGCCAGGAAGAGCGGCAACGTTGAGCCAATCACCGATGAGTAGCTCGAGGTCCGAATCGAGATCTATGGCGATTTGCTCAAAATCGGCAGCACTGAAATGACCTCCCCGGTAGCGCGCCAGAACCTCGGTTACCAATGCCGCGGTCTTTGCTCGTCCCAAACCGTCGAAAATCGAGTTCGCAATAGCCCGGCATTTGAGTGCGAGCACATTGAGCGCTTGTTTGGGATTGTCGGTGGGGTTGAGCTCGGCCAATGAGGTCCCCAACGCCCGATCCCAGACGGAAGGTCGCTCTACTGTTGCTCGAATAACCGCTTCGACGACGGAATCTGTGCGACCGGTGGCGATATCCGTCATCGTCTGACCGATTAGAAAACCGATTTGCTGATTGAATTCATGAGCCGAAAAGTACCCGCGCTTGCCGGTCAGCAACAGGTTGACGAGTTCGTCCAGAACAAAATTGACGGCTAACGCTCCCTCACCAGTGGCCGAGGTCTGGAAACGCAGAAAATTACGCGAAGCGCCTAAAAACAGATTGCCGCCGCTGAAATCGTTTTCGAAATAGCGCTCGATGGCGAACAATTTTGCACCGAGAATTCCCCCTTCGCGGTTCTCGAGGGCCCGGGGATCGCGAAACTCCATTTCAAAGCGCGATGTTGGAAAACTGGTTTCCCGCAGAAGCATCAGGCCGGGCATCGCCTGGACGCTGTCCATGCGCCAACCGCCGCCGTAGCCCCTCAGGTTGGCGGGCGATTCGACGAGGGAGAATCCACCGTAGGGGTAGGTGAACCCCAACTCATTGGCATCGTTGAGCAACTCTTCGAGGCGATCCTCGATGACTTGACCCGCGTCGGCGAAGAGTTCGAGATTGCGACTGTGACCCGGGTAAAGCAGCAATTCGAATTCGACGCCCGCCACTTCGAGGGCACGTCGTTCGAACCGCGATGCCAGCAAACCAACCTCGGGTAGCGGGGCTCCTGGGTGAAAACGGAAGCGAGCCCGATCGCCGTCAGCCTCGAGAACCTCTCGTCGTCCTGGTCCTGCGACGAGCCAATCGGCGGGCACTTCCACTTCTAGCTCGACCTCAAAATAGTCGGGTGGATGGGTCCGCGCATCGCTGCCGGGCACGTCACTACCCGCATGAGGCAGCCATCGGTTACCCGGCATCAACGCGACGTAACGCGAATCGAAGATGCCAACCTGTGTTCCCAACAAGATGAGTTGTGCATCCATCACGCTGCCCGTCATCAGGTCGATCGCCGAATCGAGATAACCAAACATCGTGTCCGGGCGACCCGCTGCAACCAGTGTCACCAGCATTTCCGCATTGGGTGCCAAGGGGGTATCGAGTGGGATTTCCAGCAAACCGGAGGTATGGGTCCAACTGACCTCTTCCCCACCAGCAGAGATTTGTTCCACTGTGAGTCCAGGATTAAAGGTAAACAGGAGAACGTCGAGTTGTTCGTTCGCGGGTGCCTTGAGGCGCACCTGGAGATCGAGTTCGAGTTGACTGCCGGGTTCGATAACGACGGACCCCTCGATTGCCAACACGTCAGCGCGTGGTTCTTCGCGACGCGCTTCGTGATCTTTCAGCCAGGAGCTGCGTTGGTCGATGTTGCCAATCGCCACAGACGCCTGGATACCGATACACACGCAGGCGACCGCCACGAGGCCTGCACCCAAACTCACTTGAAGGATTTTCGAACCATCATCGCGACGAGGATGGAACGCCACAGCCAGAACCAGGAACCCCGCCGCGAGAATCCACATCGCCAGACGCTGCAGAATTTGGGTATCGGTAAGCAGCAAAGGCATCACGTCCGATGCAAGCCCCATAGAGAACACGCTGAGTAGTTCCTGCAGGTAAATGGGTAATTGCCAAACGCTCCAGATCTGCAGGCCAAATAGCGCCAGCGCCGCAACCACCACCAACAAACGATTGCCGATCAAGACCGCGAGCAACACGATCACCGAACACCACATGACAAACGCACATAGTGCATAGAGGATGAAGTTTGCGAGGGAATAGGGCTCGATGGGCTCACCGATTGGCAAGTCGAGTGAAATCGCAATCACCCCGAAAGCCTGTACAACCAACCCAAAAACGAGCACCGGGATCCATGCCATCAACACCAGGGCGAACGTGCGACCGATGAGGAATTCAGCGTTAGACACGGGTCTCGAGTCGAGCACCTCGACCATGCGTTCCCGTACGTCTCGCGCTCTGATGTCGAACGCCAGAAAGATCAGTCCGGTTATGAAGATGATAACCATGTACAGACCAATCTCTGCCATGAGGTAGCGAGGCCCCATGGAGCCGATGGTTGCTGAGAATCGCGAAGCGAAGCCATGCATCGCCGCGTACTGCATATACATGAGGAAGGAAGCCAGAACCGAAAGCACCGCGAACACCCAGTAGCGAGCCATACGACGAGTGGAACGGGTTTCCGCACGGGAGATGGCGAGAATCATCGGGAGCCGAATCATCCTGCTTGCCTGTTCTCGGCTGCGGCCGGGTCGACGCCTTCGACCTGGTCGCCGTCTCCGGGAAGGTGTTCGTCATCCTGTCTGGCGGCCGTGGTCCGGCCACGCTCCGCCATAAACGCCATGTAACTCTCCTCCAGGGTAGGTTCTTCGACTACCGTGGCGGATGGTGGCAATTCACGATCTTCCGAGACGCACCGTAACGTTACCTTCCCGTTTGCGATACTGCGCGACACGACCTCGTGGCGGCTTTCGAGGGCTTCGGCTTCGGCGGAAGACGTTGTGATTTCGAAAACCCGTCCCTTCGCAAGTGCCAGCAGTTCTGGCGGCGGGCCTTGAAATACGATTTGCCCGCCATCGAGCAGGGCAATTTCTTTACACGCCGCGCCTAAGTCGGCAACGATATGGGTAGACAGCAAAATGGTACGCTCACGGCCGATATCGGCCATCAGCTTTCTGAATCGGATTCGTTCCTCCGGATCCAGACCGACCGTGGGTTCGTCGACCACCAGCACCTTCGGCTCGTGCACCAGCGCCTGGGCAACTCCTAATCGACGTACCATGCCGCCTGAGAGTTTTTTCACTTTGCGGTGCGCGACGTCACTCAAGCCGACCTGGTGCAACACCTCGGCGACCCGAGCGCGTCGCTTTTTCTTCTCCAACATGCCGGAGAGTTGAGCCAGCGTGTCGAGTACTTCCTCCACACGATGTAAACGCCAGCCACCAAAATCTTGAGGCAGATAGCCGAGCATCTCGCGCACGCGGCGTCGTTCGCGGGTTACGTCGTAGCCACCAACACGCACCTGACCCTCAGAGGCTCGATCAGCGTACAGATAATCCGCATGAGGGTGCTTTTGCCCGCGCCGTTTGGGCCAAGTAAGCCGAACAGTCCCACCCCACAGGTCAGATTGACCCCATCAAGCGCGGTGTGGCCGCTATGGTAGGTGTGACGAAGGCCTTGGACCTCAATGGCAGGAGTCGACGTCGAATTGGGCAGTTGCGTACTCGTCACAGAAAAAGCACCTCTGTTTCTCGGGTTTGGCTACCAAGTGGTAATCAGGGGCCTCAAGCCGCCCAGTATGTCACGAAAACGCACAAGTGTTACGGAAATACCCAGGGACCCACAAGCTCGACGTTGGACCGCCCTGCAAATAACTTTACTAAGTTGACCAGACGGCGCATCAGAGGCGTCGTTGCCGGGTAAAGGTAGGTGTAGGTAACCCAATGAAAAGGGGCGCATGCGCGCCCCTCGAGTTGCTTTGACCGAGCGTCAAAGAACTACGGTGCCATTGCGCAATAGATACGCAAACTCCTCGCGTTGGTCTTCGTCGAGCACTTCCACCATCTCGAGTACCGCGCGGGCGACAGCCAGTTGCAGCCTGCCGGCGCTCTCTATGCGCGGTTTCAATACCTCACGCAGCTCATCGATCGAGACCTCTCCCTCGGTGACGATGTTTGCCAACTCCGAGATGGTTTTTTTCTCGTCGAGGCTGCCCTGTTCACGCTCAACCTTCAGGGTATCGAGGATCGCGGCGACTTTGCGCATTTGATCGTCATCCAGGTCGAGCTGATAGCCGAGATATCGCAGCGGTCGGCGCACGCCAAAACCGCCGCGGTGATGGCGACGAGACGCGTAGTAGCTTTTGGATGCGTGGGACGCGGCGTATGCATAAGCGTAGCGGCGTGACCACCAGTTACAGTGATGATACATCTTGATTCCTCCAGTATTTGGGGACTAATCATCGGGGCTTAAGCCTCCGACGGGTTTGAGAACGGACCTGAATCCGCCTCTTACAGGCACCGGCATTATCGCCTGGTGCTGTGTGGAGACTATCAGAGCGTGTGATTCCACGCCACTCGCTTTAGCCCGGATATTGACCGAGTACGGCGCATATGACGGTTAACAGGTAGAAATGATTTCGCTTACGCTGTAATCCCACTGGCTGGCGTAGAGGTCTTTGCCATGTGCGCGTCGTTGTATGAGTAACTCGCCTTCGGTGTTAAAAAGAAACACGCTGGAAGATTTATGCCACAGTCCCAACGAATGAACTAAGTAGCGCTGCACCAGCCCCGTGA
>SMVA01079799.1_pt1 | contig 14385 bp, 12 predicted proteins | sample 2456451 | NCBI WGS metagenome assembly SMVA01 (sample SAMN11095933, study PRJNA526329) | marine sediment metagenome | biome: Marine sediment; feature: Surficial sediment; material: Deep marine sediment; isolation source: Hadal surficial sediment | place: Pacific Ocean | collected 2014-05 | depth...
TAAGTGGCATTTTATCTGTAATGATCTTCTCCGGGACTTGCAGCGCAGCAAGCGCATCAAGGTAACCATCGCGCACTCTACTTATCTCAAGCCTGGTCAATTGACGCTCGTCTTGACCGAGGATCGGGCTCACGAGATTATCCATGGTTGACAATTCTCCCGCACCGTGAACCTTGCTGTGGCTGGCTAGAATTTGCTCCACAAGTGAGGTGCCGGATCGCGGCATACCAACGATAAAGACAGGTCGCGTTGGTGAATTCCGATTCGACGAGACTTCCGGAGGCGAATTTTCTGCCGTGAAAATTTCCCTTATTCTGGCTATTAGCCTTCGATCGTCATCGAAATTGTATTTTAAAATCTTCTTGCGAAGCTGGTTGCCCTCATGCAGGTAACGAAAAAATTTATCATGCTCACCTAAATCCTCGTGGACCTTACCTAAGGCAAATGAAAGATGCGTACGGTCGTATTCATTCGATGCTGATTCTTTGTGCAGGCTCTCCATGACTTCTATCTGAGCATCTCCTGGTTGATATTTCTTCAGCATACTGAGATTGTGATGTGCTTCAGCATAGGCCGGTTTAAGCTCGATTGCCTTCGCATAACTCTCAACTGCCGCCTCCAACTGCCCTAGACTTTGAAGCGACACACCCCGGTTACAATATGCCTCGGAGTGATCAGGCTGGAGTCGAATCGCTTGCTCATAGCTCTCAACAGCTGCCTGTTGCTGTCCCAGCCCCTGAAGTGCATTACCACGGTTGTAGTAGGCTCCCGAGTAATCAGGCTTGATTTGGATTGCCTTGTCATAGCTATCCACAGACTTGTGCAGTTGTCCCAGGTTTCTTAGTACCACCCCGCGGTTGTAGTACGCCTCCGCGTAATCAGGCTTGAATTTAATTGCAGTCTCATAGCTATCCACAGCTTCCTGCAGACGCCCAAGCTGTTGAAGGGCGCTCCCACGATTACCAAAAGCTTCTGCACAATCGGGCTGAAGCTGGATTGCCCGGTCGCAGGCTTGAATTGCTTCCTGTAACCTGCCTTGTGCCCCGAGTATCACCCCGAATAAATTGGTAACGGTGAGTGATTTTGGGTAGGTTTGCAGTAATTCTTTGCAAGACTGCTCTGCCCGCTTCATCTGGCCTGTATGAAATAGGCCGATCAGGGCGTTAAGCTGATCCTGGGAAGGATCAGTGGCCGGAACCTGTCCAGGATGATCAGCTGGCAATTTTTTCTGCAGGTCATGCACGCCCTTTTGTGCAGCAGGGTGGTTTGGCTGATATTCCAGAACCAAATTGTAGAGTTGCAGCGCTTCTGCAAGATTGCCTTGTTTAAATTCTTTATTCGCCAGTGAAATGGCTTCATTAATACTTAGTTTTGGGACGTGGTTCTCCTATTTTCAGCAGCGCCCTGTAATTCGTGACATTGAATTGATTATTTTCAATGCCCTCAGTTGAATTTTGCTAATTATCGCTTTCGCGGGATTCTTAAGCAATTCGGCGAACACGGGATCAATCCGATGAAACAAATTATTATCTGAATCAGGCCGAGGCTGATATTGTCGGCGGCGGGGACCGAACTCCTGCTCTGGCAAATAATTCGTTATTGCCGGGTCGTCAGTCTGGGAATAACCTATCAACTTATCTTAATCAGGATGCTCAAAATGGCAGGTCGATTTAAAGTCGCTGAATGGGAAAAAATAATCTCGGAATTGAACCGGAATCCTGAATTCTACGGACTTCCCGAAGGAGGAAGAGAAGCATCCCTTGTCCTTGCCTCCTTCAACATTCGCAAACTTGGGAAAACGAAAAACCGCGAAAGAGAAATCGATTTTCTTGCGACGTTTTGCGCGAAGTGTGACCTGGTTGCCATCCAGGAAGTGCAGGACAACCTGGAAGGACTGCGCAGCTTAAAAGCCCGAATGGAATTCAAGATTGCAGGTGACAACGAATTCGGTATCGTTGTTTCGGATATCACCGGTGCAGTGCCGGGGGAAAGTGGCATGGCCGAGCGGCTCGCCTTCATCTACCGTAAACGCCGTATCCTGCGTATGGACGTTGCCTCTGATCTGAATATCGACCGATCTTCGGTTTTTAGTCACTTCTTTGATAATTACGATCTTATTGCTAAAAGCCATGATGAATTCGAAGAGAAAATGCAGGCATTCAACAATGGCACTCGCAAAACAAAACCAAAATATGTGTCACCTGCTTTCATCACTTTCATTCGCTCTCCCCACGTTGTTGCGTTCGAGATCCCCGCCGCTAACGGTAAGCCATCGATAACCCTGGAAGCGGTTAATGCCCATCTGATCTATGGAAATCAGAAGGAGCGGGATGCTGAATTCGAAGCACTGTTAGATTGGTTGACTCATCGGCTGAAAGACCAGAAGAGAATGATGGTTGATAATTTCGTCCTGCTTGGAGATTTAAATTTGAATTTCGATCGACCCGTTAAGGATAGAAAACGCATAGAAACCAGGCTTAAAAAGCTAAACAAGGAAGTCTTTGGCAATGCTGACCGAAAACGTATTTACTTCCCGTTCATTGACGGCGATGCAATAACCGGTGAAAACATTCGCACGAATGCCAGGAGCAATCAGACCTTCGACCAGATTGCTTTCTTCCTCGGTTCAAAAGAAAAACAACTGCCAAACGATAAATGGCGGGGAACCGTTGATAAAAGTAAACCGGATGGTTTCGACTATGGCGTTTTGAACTTCAGTGATCTCTTTGCCCGGTCGCTCAAGGGCAAGCCTTATAGCCGGCTGAACAAAAAAGAGAAGGCAGCGCTTGGCAAGCAGTTTGAACACTCGGTCAGTGATCATATGCCGGTCTGGGTGCGGATTCCTCGACCGGGATTTTAGAATAGCGAGCCAAGTGAGAAAATGATTGCAAGATGACTTTAATAGTAGCGACAATAAGGTGTAATCAATTTAACAGGGTCAAGGGAGAATTCAGCGATGGGAGAAATAATCAAAATAAAGTCGGATGACGGCTTTGAGCTTGATGCCTACCTGGCGCAACCAGAAGCAGAACCAAAGGGCGGCATCCTGGTTATTCAGGAAATATTTGGTGTTAACTCGCATATTCGATCGGTTGCCGATGATTATGCTAACGCGGGTTACGCTGCTATTGCGCCTGCCATTTTTGATCGCGCAGAACCCGGCGTGGAACTCGGCTATGAAGAAGAAGACATCATGCGCGGCGCCGGTATCGCAAGGGGAAAATTAAAAATACCTGAAACCCTATCCGATCTGTCGGCGGCCGCAGACCAACTCAAGCAATATGGAAAGGTTGGTGCCGTTGGTTACTGTTTTGGTGGGTTACTGGCCTATTTGTCTGCATGTAATCTGAATAACCTGGCGTGTGCCGTTGGTTATTACGGTGGCGGTATCACCGGTGTGCTGGACCAGAAACCTGGAATCCCGCTAATGCTTCATTTTGGTGAGCGCGATGAACATATCTCAATGACAGATGTTGATGAAATAAAAGCAGCCAACCCAGGTGTGCCAGTTTTTACCTATGATGCAGACCATGGATTTAATTGCGATCAACGTGCTTCGTATGATGAAGCTGCATCTGCGTTGGCGCTGGAAAAAACACTTGCATTTTTTGCTGAGCAGTTGGCCTGATCAAAGATCGAACAATTGTGCCTGGCCACGTTGCCGGGGTTGCCACTGCTAGTTTGGCCAGGCGGGCACATTGGCACCGGCGGCGGCGATAGTATGGAAAAGGTCGCCCGTAACAGCTCAGGCGAAGGTTTGATCGCCGATAGTACAGGCTGAACCAATGACAGTCTTTATTCTTTGTGTGAAAATCTGGACATTCCCTGATAGCCAACAGGCAAAATATTGATTGGAAGAAAAACATGAAAATTCCCGAACCCGTGCAATTTAAAGGTGTCCCAGGTTCACCTTATACTCGAAAGATGCTGGCGTACCTGCGTTATCGGCATATCCGCTATGAACTCCTTCTCGGTGACCAGGCAACGAACGCGGGTCTACCCGAGCCAAAGGTCAATTTGCTGCCTACATTTTATTTGCCCAATGACAATGGTGAGATTGAAGCAGTGGTTGATTCAACCCCGTTGATTCGAAGATTTGAGCATGCTTTTCAGGGCAGGCCTGCCATTCCAGACAATTGCGTACTCGCCTTTATCAACTACCTGATCGAGGATTATGCAGACGAGTGGCTGACCAAGGCCATGTTCCACTATCGCTGGTACTATGATGCGGACATTGAAATGGCAGGTAAGATACTGCCGCGTTGGAGTGGTATCCAGTCATCCGAAGAAGTTCTTCAGCAACGAGGCAAGTTTGTTTCCGAAAGGCAGATCTCGAGATTGTATGTCGTTGGATCTAACGATATTACTGCGCCGGTGATAGAGGACAGCTACAAACGGTTTCTTGTAATCCTGGATGCTTTGATTCAGCGTCAGCAGTTCGTCATGGGCGCTCGTCCGGCTTCTGCCGATTTCGGACTCTATGCACAGCTCACCCAACTCGCCAAATTTGATCCAACACCAGCTGCTATCTGTATGGAAATCGCGCCCCGCGTCCATGCCTGGACAGACATCGTTGACGACCTGAGCGGCCAGCCGGCGAGTGATGCAGCCTGGATGCCTGTGGATTCAGTTGCTGATGTGCTTGGTGATTTACTGGCTGAAATTGGCCGTGTCTATGCACCCGCTCTACTGGCTAATGCCAAAGCAATCCAATCAGGAGACAACCAGATGAAAACCACCATTGATGGGCGGCAATGGGTCCAGCCTGCGTTTCCATACCAGGCGAAATGCCTGCAGTGGATTAACCAGGAATACCAGGCCTTAAGTAACCCTGATCGTCAACAGGTAGACAAGATACTCGCCGGAACGGGTTGTGAGGCACTTATTTTGGGTTAAACAATTACCATTAGTTCAAGCTAGAGTCCGTCACGGGCGGCATCAACCGCGGTTGGGCTGCATGCATTCGAGGGAGATGGTCAAAAACCGTTCATCCCGGTTACCCAGGCATCCGGTAACCGTTTACCGGCTGCGCCCATAATCATCCCAACCACCATGCCCCTGGCAGCACTGTCTCCGCCGGACTTGACATTGGCCATGATGGCATCCTTGAAATCCTCGTAAGTACTCAAAAGATGGATAACCCCTTCAAAACCGCCTTCAATCCCGCAGGCGGGGCCGAATTGACGAATTGTCCTGAAGGAGTCCTGATCCTTGCTCTTGAGTCCAGCATCGAAGGCATCCTGCAGCATCGGATCAATCGCTGCATCATCCAGGACATCGTTAATACTTTTACCCTCGATGACATCCAGTAATATTGAAGCAAAAAGTGCCGCTGCCGATAAAACCCTGGGAGAGTTGTGGGTAAGCGCAACGAATGCCTGAACATTATCCAGGAATTCTTCTCTGGTCGATGAGACCAGGAGCAGCGGCGCGATCCTGCCGATAATGGATAGCTCGGTTGATGCTGACCCCACAACAGAATCGGGATTCTGGCCAATTGCTGCAACTGTCTCCCGGCTGGAAGCATCGATATAACCCTTGTAATTGTTCATTTTTTCCAGCCAGTAGTCGCGATATCGCTTGATATCGAAGCCACCGTTTTCCTGGACAAAATCGTACAACCATTTACCCTGGTCACCGTAGTGGGTGAAATCCCCTTTTAATTTGTCCTTGTGCCAGCCGGCCTGGGCTTTAGGTGCATTGAGATCTTGCCAGTCAATCTCCAGGCCACCTATTTCCTTGCCGTCATAGATCCAGTGAGCGCCGAGCGCGTATGCGTCGGCAACAAACGCCGCTCTTATAGAATGATTGATTTTTTCGCTGTCCATTATTTGTCCTCGATTTGAACTGTTACTGGGTACAGGAGCCCAGGCTGCCGCTCATATTTTACACTGCTTATTCTGCTGCTGCCTCACTGATCATTGTTCAGCCGTCTTTCAATAATCCGGCTTTCTCGTCGCGATGGAAGCCTTCAAATGGTTTATGAATTGACTTCTTTTCAGACTTGAATAGAAAACTACTGCTGCCATGGTGAATTCCACCGTCAACACGCAAATTGATACCGGTAATATAGGCGGCCATCTCCGACATCAAAAATACGACTGCCGCAGAAACCTCAGCTGCCGTTCCATGCCTGCTAATCGGCGCCCGGTTAACAATATTTTTTAAACCTTGCCAGGCCGATTCCGGGTATCGATCGAGTCCGGTCGTGCCGATAAACCCGGGAATGACACAGTTCACACGAACACCCGATGCAGCCCATTCAACGGAGGATGTGAAGGTCAGATTGGATAAACCCGCCCTTGCCGCACCATTGTGCCCCATGCCTGGCATCCCGTTCTCGTAATCAGCCCCGATATGTACAATATTGCCACCGTGAAGCTCGAAGCACTGCCGATACATTTCCCGGGAAGTCAGGAAGTAACTGGTCAGGTTGTTTTCGATGACGGCGTTCCAGCCATTAAGACTCAGGTCTTTTAGCTGGGCAGGAAATTGGCCACCGGCCGCGTTAACCAGTCCATGAATACGGCCATGATTGCCGAGTATTTCTGCAACCATGTTAATAACAACATCTTCATCGCGTAGTTCACCGGTATAAATTCCGGCAACTTCTCCGCCATCTTCGGTAATTTCCTGCTGAACCTTTTTAAGCTTTTCCAGAGTTCGGCCGGCTAGAACGAGCCGTGCACCGAGGGAAGAAAGTTCATGGGATATGCAGCGTCCAAGGCCACCGCCGCCGCCGGGAATAAAAATAGTCTGGCCTGCAAATAGTCCTGGTCTAAAGCCTGATTGGTATGGCATTAGGTTGTCCCTAAGGGGCTTTACTGCCGGTTACCCTGACCAGGATGCCGGGAATAAAATCGTGTACTGAGATGCTTGCAAATCCTGCCTGCTCGAAATAGGAAACGCAGTCGGCCCTTGAATGCGCGATTCCGGTGCTATTGGACATGACTTCATAAAGCCCCCAGATAGCAGCATCAAGCGGACCTGCACGGTCATCATCTAACATCTCGCCGATCAGGTGCATTTCGCCGCCGGGTAGTAGTGCATCAAAGGCTTTTTGAATAACCTGTTTGATGATCTCCCGATTGTATTGAGGCAGGTTGCTCGCCATGATGGCAACGTCACAATCTTGCGGGAAATTGTCACAGGTGAAATCACCCCCTAGAGTAGTGACCTGATCCTCTACGTTATTGTTGGTGATGAAGTCTTTGGTGACTTCCACGACGGGTGGCAGGTCAAATACGACAGCGGATAACTGGGGGTGAGCTTGCGCGGCGACAATAGAATAAGCGCCCGACCCTCCGCCAAGATCCATGATTTTGTTACGTTTTGATAAATCTACCTGTTTGATGAATCGACGACCCGATCCGAAACCCACGCTTGCTGTCGCCTCATGATATCGACGGGCATATTCAACCGTCATCGTTTCGTAGCTGCCAATGACCGTTGGCGGTTTCGGGTTCTGGAGTTTCTCCGTCAGGTTCCCCCAGTTTTCCCAGGATGGGCGTGTGAAGGTAAGCCAGGATGCGGCATAACTTTTTTCGCCTTTAACAAGAAATCTTTGAACGTCGGGTGCATTTTCGAAATGATCATTCTTCCAGTCAAGTAATCCTGATGCCGCGCACATTGTCATTAAGCGCTCTGCGTTAATCCATGAAATCTTTGCGCGTTTTGCGAACTTAGCTGCAGTACTATCGCCTTCTGCAACGCAGGTGAATAACGCCAGGTCGATGGCCGCGAAAAGACTCGCTGACCCGATAAATGCCCGACTCAATTCCTGCAGTCGGACTGTATCAACCCTGGTTTCTTTTTCTTCACTCACGATGATTGTCTCGTGCGACCTGTAAAGTACTCGACGGGTTCCGGCCAGGCTTCTGGCCAGTCCTCCAACAAACCGCCAACCTCAACTTCATCAATTAGCTCAAGAGCGCGGCGCAATATGGCCGTTTGTTGCCTTAAGTTAAAAGGTTCGCCGAAGTTGTTTCCCATGGGGAAATTCAGGAACAGGCTTCTAGGCGGTTTTACCTGTGCAGTCAGGTCCCTTCCAGTAGATACGCAAACAGTTGGGATGCCAGCTTCTTCAACAACGCGACATACCAGACCCACGGTCTGGTGGTCGAGCGGTCAGGCGGGTGCAGTGACTAATATGTCAACTGCATCCTCCCTTAGTTTTTCGATGAACGCAGGAATGGATTCCTCAATCAGTTTTGTTCTGTTGTAAATGCGCCCCATGAATCCACTCCAGAGCCTGGGCGCGATGCTGCCGACCAGACCATCCGCCGCCATTTCCTTTAATCGATCTATTGGGAAGACGCAATTGATATCCTTGTCGGCATCGTCATGGTTGTAGTAGCTATCATTAATCTGGAAATCGCTGCTGGTTACATCCTGGTCAACCTCATCCAACCGGTGATCATTTCGTGCATCAGGATTAAATCCAGGCATGGTGCAATGTGAAATCCCACCGGATGTCAGCATCGTCACCCGGCATTCACTCACCGGTTTGCTGAGTCTGGTCAGGGGCGCGGATTCGTTTTCTGTCCATTTATAAGACGGGAAGCCCATGGAACCATAGTGTTTGTTCAATTCATCCACGTAACTGATGGGTTTCATTTGTTCTCCTTCCGTGCCAAAACTAAAGAGTAAACTATATTCGAGCCCGGATCATAGGGGCTCTGAGCCCGGGCTTGGCATAGCTATAACATAATGATATAAATATATATCTTTATGGAATAACAATGCTTTTGAAAACAATGCTTTTGAAAACAATGCAGCCCTGCATGACCACTAGCGCCACAAGGCAGATCCCCCTGGAACGAATATGCCCTCGATTCTGATCGCGATTCCCGGCGCTCTGGTCATTGGCTTCACGCTTGGCTTGCTCGGTTCAGGCGGGTCCATCCTGACGGTACCCGTACTGGTATATATGCTCGGCCAGGATGAGAAGGCGGCGATAGCGAGTTCATTGGCTATTGTCGGGCTCATCTCGCTATTTGGATCCATTCCTTATATCCGGCAAAAGATGACGGACTGGCACATGGTGCTGTTTTTTGGGGTGCCTGGAGTGATTGGGACCTACCTTGGCGCCTGGGGCAGTGTACTGGTAAGTGGCGCGATGCAACTGGTTGTATTCGCGTCTGTCATGTTGGCTGCGGCGTACCTGATGATCAAACCCGCCGCACTTGAACCGAAATCAATCGACCCGGCGCGGTCAAATCCGTACTTAATCATCATTGAAGGTATGGGTGTCGGTGTGCTAACAGGTTTTGTTGGTGTTGGCGGTGGCTTCCTGATTGTCCCTGCCTTGGTACTGCTGGGCGGCGTAAGCATGCATCGTGCTGTTGCGACCAGCCTGGTGATCATCGCCATGAAATCATTTGCCGGGTTTGCTAAATATGTCGAGATTTTATCAAGCGCAGAAATTGATCTGACAGTGATTGCATTGTTTTCCGTTGTTGGCATTTTTGGATGTGTTTTAGGTGGTTACGTGGCGCCCCGGATAGCCCAGGAAAAATTGAAACAGGCCTTTGGCGGGATTTTGGTGGTGATGGGACTCTTTATTTTTTATCGAACTGTACCGGAACTAATGCTCTGAACTAATCGGTCCGGTGCCTCTGGTAAACTATGGCGGTATCTCAAGAATCAGAGAATGTTATGCCGTCGGACCATACCCTTACCTATTCAAACTATCTTAGGCTGGATCAAATCCTTTCAGCCCAACATCCCCTTTCTAAAAATGCATCCGGTGAAGCAGAGCACGATGAATTGCTGTTTATCATTATTCACCAGGTATTTGAGCTGTGGTTTAAACAGCTCTTGCACGAACTCGACTATGCTTGTTTGCATATTCGGGATTCAGAGTTGGGTGCAGCCTTACATGTGTTGAAGCGGGTTCGTAGCATTGTAAAAGTGATGGTGAGCCAGGTAGATGTACTCGAGACGATGACACCCCTTGAGTTCAGTGCATTTCGTAGCCGCCTGGACCAGGCCAGTGGACTGCAAAGCTTCCAGTTCAGGGAGGTGGAATTTCTTCTGGGATTCAAGCGGACATCGGTGCTGGCGCGTTATCCAGAAGGTAGTGAGGCACATGAAAAATTGATTAAAAGATTGAATGCACCAACACTCTGGGATGTTTTTCTCTCTTTCCTCGCGCAGCGCAATTATGAAGTTCCTGCAGAAGTACTAAACCGCGATGTCACTGAGCCGGTAGAACCTTGCGAAGGTGTGGTTGAGATCCTGGAGCAAGTTTACCGATCCGACCCGGAGGCCGTTCAGCTTTGCGAATCACTGACTGACCTGGATGAAGGGATTCAGGAATGGCGATATCGACACATCAAAATGGTGCAGCGAACGATCGGCATGAAAATGGGCACAGGTGGGTCTGCAGGGGCAGCTTACTTAATGGCGACATTGGACAATCCCTTCTTTCCGGATTTATGGAATGTGCGATCGAGATTGTAGATGTTGAGGCTTGATGACATAACAGGTGACAGCAATTCGCTGGCGTTTCACTATTCCCGGTTTCGGGTCACCGAGAGAACATTGCTTACCGGGCATTCTCACCAGGCCTGGCCAGATGTGGGTTTGGATGGGCAACAACAAGCCTGGCTGGATGCAGCGGAACACGTCGATGACAAGTGGTCAATCGCCTTCGAGAAGGCGCGTAAAGTTAAGATTTTTTATAACAACCTGTTGGCAGACAGTGATCCCGATAACTACACGCTTGCATCGAACACTCATGATTTGTTAGTCAGGTTTTTATCTGCAACCGATCTGAAAAATAATCCTCGAATTGTGACCACAGATGGTGAGTTTCATTCCATGCGCCGGCAACTGGATAGACTTGCTGAGGAAGCAATTGAAATTGTCCGGGTCCCCGTGGACCCGATTGATACCCTGTCGATGAGAATTGCAGCGCAAATCATCCCCGGGACGGCAGCAGTGATGATGTCCGCGGTGATGTTCAAGGACGCCGCGATAGTGCCTCATCTTTCCGCGATCATGGAAAAGTCAGAGTCTGGTGTTCCTATTCTGGTGGACGTTTACCACGCACTGAATGTGGTTCCCTTCGATCTCGAGTCCAATGGTTTGCGAAATGCATTCGTGGTTGGAGGTGGCTATAAATATTGCCAATTGGGTGAAGGTAATTGTTTTCTGCGGGTGCCGCCTGGTTGCCAGAAACGGCCTGTTATCACGGGTTGGTATGCGGAATTTGGCGACCTGGAAAAAGCGCTGGAGGCAGGATTAACCCGATATCCATCAGGCGGCGGACGTTTTCAGGGCAGCACTTACGACCCGACCAGTCACTATCGGGCCTGCAGCGTGATTGACTTTTTCAAGCAACAGGATTTAACGCCTTCGCTGCTACGAGACCTGAGCCAGTACCAGCTCGGTATTCTTGTACAGGAATTTGATTTACTGGGTTGTGATCCAGCGTTGATAAAACGAAAGGACGTGCCAATTAAAAGCATCGGTGGATTTCTATCATTGGCAACGACTCGCGCTGGTGAATTACAGGCGGGACTAAAAGTCGCGGGAGTTTGGACTGACCAGCGTGATGGGTATTTGCGCCTTGGACCCGCTCCCTACGTTTCAGATGCCCAGTTAAGAAATGCCATCACTGTTCTGGGGGAAAATTTATCCCGGGTCGGCCAGCCTTAAGAATGCATCCTGGCATCCTGGCTTGTGGACAGTGCGGGCGAAGTCTCGCTTAATTTCCAGAGATGTTTGTGCTGCTAGCCCGCAATCTGTCTTATCGCAGATAGTTTGGACCTGAATTCTACAGAACCCACCTGGGATGCATTGGGCTGGCTTGAGAACTGGGCAACGACGAATCCAGTTGACCGATTAATGTAGATGACCTGCCCATGGACACCAACAGCTGCATATTCTCCTTTTTCTGCATCCAGTATCCACCACATGTTTTTGTAGTAATTCCAGCTTTCATTTTGGTAGAGATCATTGTTGAGATAACGGCGCTTGTCTCGGTCATCCACGTTGAGTGTTTCATCGACCCAGTGCGCGGGCAGGATTTGTTCTCCGTTTGCGCTTCCCCGGTTTAGAATCAGCTGGCCGAACAGCGCAGCATCTCGCAGGGTTGAAAGCATACCGCCTGTGGCCACCGGCATGTAAGCCCTGTCGACCACCATTGCGGCATCATGGTAGGTACCCAGTTTGCTCCAGATGTGTTCTGCGATAAATTCCTGTAACGACATACCTGAGAGGCGGGCGATCATCCAGCCGATCAGATCTGCATTGGCCGAGTTGTATTCAAAGGTGATGCCAGGTTCGTATTCATCTTCCTGCTTGATGAATTTCGACAGGAAGTCGTGGGTCCCGTAGATCTCTGCTTCCAATGGTTGTACGTCCTGTGCACCGGGAACATAGGCCATACCCAGTGCCGGTGCATAAAAACGCAGGAATTCGGAATCCGGATCAACGTAGTTTTCCTTGAATGCGATGGCACTGGCGTGATTTAGCACATCCTGGACGGTGGTGCGCTCGAAACCGGATCCTTTGAGCTCCTCCAGGTAATTGGCGGGTGATGCAGCGAGGTCAATATGGTGATCTTCCATCAGTATGCCGAATGCGGCACTGACCAGTGACTTGGTCATCGAGAACCAGATATGCCGCTGATGTTCTGAAAACCCGTTCCAATAGCGCTCATAGAGAATATTGTCATCCTGCAGGACAAGAAAACCATCTGCGTTGTATTTTTCCAGTAGCTCGCCAAGTGCCAGGTCCTCTCCGTTTGCATCCTTTACAATCCGTTCATGCAGGTCACTGGAATCTCTTCCTTTTAATTCCGGAAGATCTCCACCCCTCGGTAACATTGTTGTATGAGTTGTTGAGTCCATGTTGCGAAAACCCCAGGTGCTGAAAGGCAATTGCATGTAGTTGGCAAACGTTACCTGGCTATCACGGGTTGGCGGGATTCCCTGCATAACTTCGGATTGATTAGTTGTCATGACGATGTTCCTTCTGGTTGCAGCGTTTAACCATGCCACAGTCGAGCAACGTTTTCTATCAGGATGGCCGCCTGCCAGATGCGGAGCGGGCAATTCTCTCGGGCTATTTGACACAGTACCCATTGCTGGTAAAGTCAAGGAACGACTGAATAGTATTCTTCACGAATATAGACCGGTCCTGGTGGATCAATGATCCGAAATATCAAGGAAAGACTGTTGATTGGCCAGCATAGGCCAGTCAAAAAGTTTCATAATAATACTAATTAAACTAAGGAATAGTGATGGACGCGTTTGAAGTTGCTACAAAATTTTTTGAGGCGTGCGAAACCCCGCTCGGATGGGCTGGTTGCAAAGAGTTTGTGCAGGATGGAGCGTCATTTGTCGCGCAAAGCGAACCGATTGCAGACATAGATACTGTCGAAGGTTATTGCGAATGGATGGCTGCCTTCGGCAACATTACGGTGCCGGGTGCAACTTACGATTTGCATACATCGAGTTTTGATGAGAAAACCAATACAGCAGTATTCTTTGCGACTTACCACGCAAAACACACGGGTGACGGTGGCCCCGTGCCGCCAACGAATAAAGAAACAGTTTCACACTATGTCTACATATTGAAGATGGGTGATGATGGAAAAGTCTCGCATCTTTCAAAAGTGTGGAATGCACCCTGGGCGATGAAAGAGCTTGGCTGGATGTAGTGAATCGCGTTGCGTTTGGTCACCGCTTCGATTTATTTTTATGCAGTTGTAAGATTGGTGAGTTAACGCGCTATCAGGCGCGCCTTCATCCAATTGTTGCTGTCATGGAAGTCAGCAACCGCATTGCCCGGTGGCACCAATTCGTCGAATTCGAGCAGTTCATCGGTCGTTAGCGTTTCTTCAAGCACACCCAGCGCGTCCTCGATATGTTCTTGTGTGCGGGGTCCGTAAATGGGCGCTGTCACCAGAGGCTGTTCTTTAACCCAGAGCAGTGCCAACTGGCTGGTGGACATATTTTTGGCTGCCGCCATTTTTGCAACTGTGGCCGCGACTTCAAGACCCTTATCTGTTACCCGGCTTTTAAAACGGTTGCCCCAGAGATCAGCCCGGGAACCCCGAGGTGCTTTTTCATCTGCCGAATATCTGCCGGTCAGAACCCCGCCGCCCACAGGGGACCAGGGTAACACCGCTAACCCATATTCCTCACACAGGGGCAAGAGTTCATTTTCAATGCGACGATCCAGGAGATTGTAAGGCGGTTGCTCACTAACATATCGACTGATGCCAAGCTTCTCTGATATTGCCAGCGCTTCCATCACCTTCCACGCCGGATGTGTTGAACAACCAATGTGGCGTACTTTTCCCTGGTGAATCAGATCATCAAATGCGCGAAGCGTTTCTTCCTGGGGCACATCCAAATCCGGTCGATGCAA
>SMVA01193663.1_pt1 | contig 14385 bp, 19 predicted proteins | sample 2456451 | NCBI WGS metagenome assembly SMVA01 (sample SAMN11095933, study PRJNA526329) | marine sediment metagenome | biome: Marine sediment; feature: Surficial sediment; material: Deep marine sediment; isolation source: Hadal surficial sediment | place: Pacific Ocean | collected 2014-05 | depth...
CAATGACCAATGAAACCAATCGAAAAATCGTCGAGGCGATCTACGACGCCTTTGCCAAGGGCGACATTGACACGGTGCTGGAGCACTTCGCCGATCAGGGAACATGGACGTATATGCTGCCAGACGGAAGCCTGCCATTTGCCGGTACGTTTGAAGGCAAGTCTCGAATCGGGGAGTGGTTTGGCCTGTTTGGCAGTAAGGTGGAGACCACCGCCTTTGAATTGAACCGGCTGCTCGATGATGGCGACGATCTGGTCGTCGCCTTGGGTCACGAGGAGGGAACAATTAAGGATACCGGAAATGCGTACGAAACGGACTGGGTGCATGTTTTTCATATGAAGGACAACAAGGTGCAGACATTCGTCGAGCATGTAGACGTTCCTCGCGTTCTGCAGTCTTTTGGGATCGAATAAAGCGCAGACAAGAAAGGGAGCTAAATGACGCTTCCGCGCCCTGTTACCATTCGGCAGCCGACCGAGGGCCGACAGATCGGCATCGTAGGTGATATTTACCGTTTCCTAGCAACCGGCGCTGAGACAGACGGCCGCTACACGATCTTTGAGGCCATCATCCCTCCGGGGGGAGGTCCACCGCATCATCTTCACAGGCGGGAGGACGAGACTTTCTACGTCCTGGAAGGCCAGATCACATTGCAAATCGGTGATGAAATGCTAGTCGCAGGCCCAGGAACATTCGTCAACTTGCCGATTGGGAATCCCCATTCGTTTCGCAACGAAAGCGGCATGACGGCGAGAATGCTGATCTCGTTGACTCCGTCGGGACTTGAGGACTACTTCTTCGAAATTGGTCAGCGATTCGACGACGGCGATTTGCCGCCCAAACCAACACCCGAAGAAATGGAGAAAATCGTCGAATTAGCTCCACGATATGGAATCGAATTCATCTAGCGCCAAGCAAAAGATCGAAATACTGCGGACAGTTGAAAGCTCGGGGCTTTCTATCAAGGAGGCCCTGTGGCATCTCCGCATGTCTCAGAGCACGTACTACCGTTGGAAACGACGATTCAAGCGTGAAGGGCTCGAGGGCCTCAAGGATCGAAGTCCGGGGTCGCGTGTCGTTTGGCTTTAGCATACAAGGCTCACACGAAAACAAACGTGGACCCTCTCCAAGGTCTTCGTGCGTGTCGGGGTCATGCAAAACGGATGTCCAGGATGAGGAAACGCCAGCAGATGTGACCGCCGACGATACCGGCGAGGACACTGGTGAAGACACAGGCGACACTGGCGACGATCAGTTTCAAACACCCTGGTACTAGTTCCTACCGATAATTACCTCGGCATCGTCAATCTTGTCTTTGTTCCAGTTTAGATTCACTTAAAAGATATTTCGTTCTTGCTTCCTACTGCATAACAAACTGGTAAAATTCCATCCTTGGAGGTAACCAATCATGCCCGTCTTTATGTGTCGTTGGCCCAATGGAGATTTTTCATTCGTTTCAGCACGCAATAAATCCAAGGCTATAGAGGCATTGGACGAAATAGACAATGCTGAAGGGTGTCCTCTTTCTGTGGTAAGAGACTTCATGGGTCACTTTTATCTGGACGATGATGGCAGCTTTGAGCATGAGGGATTTGGAGAAGCGACTGAAACACTGTTTGGAAGGATTATCCGATTCTGGATGAGACGTTCAACCGTATCTATGAGGAAATTAAAGGTGGGCAGCTTACCCGTGAGCACATGCAGGTGATCGGTGAAGCGGTCAGCAAGGAGCGAGAACGGGTAAAAGCTAAAAAAATGAAGCAACCAGCAACTCACCTGGGACAGGAGATCAAAAAGGTCATGGATGTGCCAACAAGCATGATTGAGAGGGAGATCAAAAAGACAGCTATGGAAAAGCTAAAGGAGTTCAAGCCGAAGGGTAAACCAAGCTGATTCTGCTTCCGGCCATCGGACTGAGGCAATAGCAGCTATCAGAGATTCAAAGCAACTCGCCACGATTTCTAAGGCACAGTATTATGCGTTAGTTGGCGAGAAGGACAGTGCACTTGAGTGGATGACTAAAGCCATCAATGAGCGCGATCCCATGGCTCTCTGGATTAACTTCGGATCATGGTACGATTCCCTCCGCGACGACCCTCGCTTCCACGACCTGCTGCGGCGGATGAACCTGGCGCCTTGACCCTCCCCATCATAACTAGTCGGCCACTTCGTTTTCGTCGGTTTCCTTCAGCAGTGCCTGAATAACTGGAGTTAACTGTGTCCAGTATTTCTCTATAGACCTGTCAAACTTCACGCCAAAAGTCTGTTCCTCACCTTCCTCCTCCGCGTGTATAACCTCCGATGTGACGCTTCCCTGTAAATGAATTGCCCGGTCTCCAAAGGTGAATCTTACCACCACCGTTGAACCCTCTAAGGGGGTACTTTCAGCTCTGATAAGTGCCCCATCAAACGAGATATTAGAGATTGTTGCGATCATAGCCTTCTCTTCCCAGGAGACCGAACAAGGAATGGAAACGCACCAACGTCTTAACCGACGCCGATCTGGGGTATTCTCTGCTGCCAGATTGATATTCATGTTCCTCCCTAAATACCCAACCCTGCTGGAAAAAGATGTGACATAACTCACCGGCCACCCTTCCACCCAATCAAAGGAAGCAGGATTCCTATCCAAGTGAAATTTGCTTCTAGCGGGGTATCAATAAAGGGAAAGCGGTTCCCGCCCAAACTGAGGGGTATGGTCGGACTAAATCCTGCGAGAACCGCTGTGTTGGTTTGAACTATATGTGCCGAGATGAGGTCTGGGAACTGTCAACAGTGATAGGTTTGGGGAAAAATATTGACAGAGGGCATGCGGCCTCAGCCTCCCCCCACCTGGACATAAAGGAAGCAGGATTTCTAGGCTTTTCGCTTTTGCTTCTCGCTTAACTCAACTGTTATCTTGCGAATTGCCTCCCGTACATATCGCTCTATTACGACATTTGGCCGCTTGCCCTTTCCTTTGGCGTACCTGAAGAGAGTGGTGTCCGAAGGCCCCTCGTGACCCATGACTCGATGGAACTCGTGGCACACCCTCTCCCAGCTCCAAGAAGTCTTCTTTTTGAGGCGGAGCAGTTCTTTGGAGAGTTTTTCCTTTCTAGGAACGCTCTTTCTCTCCTTCATTGTCTGATTAGGCAAAGATGCGGCTCCCGCCCACACTGAGGGAGATGGTTGGATTAAATCCACGGGAACCGCACTTATTAGAACCTACTATATACCGACTCAACTCTGGTGTCTTGTTCGTTACCCGCAATCATCTTGACTTATCCTACTCAGTGTAGGATAATAAGCATATGGTCCAGTGCCCACACTGCAACAAGGCCATTCCCCTGGCCCTATTCACGGCTCACCTGGGCAGTCTGAGCAAGGGCAAGACCAGTGAGGCCAAGAAGCGCTCAAGCAGGTTGAATGGTCTCAAAGGGGGCAGGCCAAAGAAGAAGGGCAAACGTTAACCCAGGTGGCATAGACGGGCCTGAAGGGTGCAACGAACACCCAACAGACCCTGACCACCACATCCTAACGAGGAGGATGCAATGGCTACGAAAGATTCTACCCGTTCCGCTGCCGGAACCACACCCCGAGTCGCACTCTACGCTCGGGTCTCCACCACAGAGCAGTCCACTGACAGCCAGCTCCTGGACCTGAGGCGGTATGTCCGAGAGCGGGGTTGGGACATCTTCAGGGAGTATGTTGATGAGGGTATCAGTGGCAGCAAGGATTCCAGGCCTGCTCTGAATGAGCTGATGAACGATGCCAAGAAGAGGAGGTTTGGTGTGGTGTTGGTGTGGAGGTTTGATCGCTTCGCCAGGAGTACGAAGCACCTGATCCTGGCCCTGGAGGAGTTCAAGAACCTGGGGATTGATTTTGTGAGCTACCAGGAGAACATCGATACGAGCTCTCCATTGGGATCAGCCATCTTCACCATCATTAGTGCAGTGGCTCAGTTGGAGAGAGACATCATCGCTGAAAGGGTGAAGGCGGGGTTGAGAAGGGCGAGGAAGAATGGAAAGAAGCTTGGTAGGCCGAAGGTGAAGGTTGACCTGGATCAAGTCAAGGCTCTTCATTCACAGGGCTACAGCACCCGCGGCATTGCTCAGGAGCTTGGCTTGACCAAGAGTACCGCTGCGAACCTAGTCAAGATAGTCGCGAACACCGAATATCCTAGAAGCTGACCTGGCGCGATCCATCACTGCCCAGGAGGTGGGTTGTTGCTATTCCACATGACAATCGCGTACTTGAAAGAATCATCCGGCTGACGCCTGAATATGTTGACGAACTTGCCGCTATCCTCGATCACTTGACCACCATTCTTTGGGGTTAGTGATAGGTCGTAGGAGCCTCGGGCAATAACCCAGTCCCCAGCTGACTCAGCCTTGTCAAACGATCCTCTGAGCTGGACGTTAAATGGGTCAAAGAAAGTCTCCACCATCCATGGGAGAAGAGATTCTATCCCGGTCACCGCTGGTTCGTTAGGGGGCATGACCGTCGCGTCATCAGCCAGGGTGGCCGACCAAGCATCAAGGTCACCCGCATTTACCGCAGTGTTCCACTGGTCAAGCAAAGCCTCGGCAGCCTCTATCTCACTCATTTGATCTCCTCCTTTTGGGAATCGCTGTTTGGAATTGGGGACAGAGTATCAGTGGCAGGGGATCATTTCCACCAGAAGAAGAGCTGCCCAGAAAACCCTCCAAATGTCACCACCGGAAATGCCCTAAAATCGGGCCTCTATTTTCTGGATTGTGCTGCCCAGCAATCATGTGTTTTCTGGACACCCGCCCGGAGTGATCCATTCTTGCATTGCTTATACTATAAAAACCGTTACTATAGGTGGAATCTCAAACGAGGCCCAATCTTTCTCCTGTAGCCCAATGGGTAGCAGTTAGTCACGGATAATACGTATGACGACCAAACAAGTGTGGCTAAAATGACGGAATATCTTGAGCGGCAATTAGGTTCAGCCCGCCAGAGTCTATTGGATCTAACGATGCGTAATAGGCTCTTGAACTTCCGCCCTACGAAGCGCAGCACAGTTCGAGTCGTCGATGAAATCCCTGCTGAGCTCTATGAGATCCTCGTCTTGAATGAACGAGTGATGCAGTTTCTACCAAAACCGGAAACTAAAGAGGGTCAAGAGAGTGAGAACGACCTAGAGTTGGAAGGTCTCACGGTTATGAGTCGTTCAGATTAATTGAAATGGAATGCGACTCCAATTGAGGTTAGGGCCATGGGCAATACGCGTGTAGGCTCATAATCCAGCTGCATGGGATGCTCTACTTAGAGAAAACGGTTGAAAAAGTTCGAAAAACGTCAAGAATGGGGAGCTAATTCTTTCGTTTTTCGAACCCGGAACCGAATGTGCCGATACGAACTTTTCTGCCATGTTTCTAGCCTCAGATAATAAACACAAATTTAGCGGGTGATCCCCGGAAGTGTCGTCCAGTTATCGTCCAGTTAGAAAGCTGTAGGATATCGGTAGAAATCACTTGTTCAGAGCGGCGAAAACCCAGTAACAAACCGGTTTTCTATCAGTTTTCGTTAGATTTCACATGCATCGGAGCAGGACTTAAAATCCTGTGAGGGTTTCCCTCGTGAGGGTTCGAGTCCCTCCCCGGGCACGCCACCAGAAGGCCCGTCTCACGGGACTTTTAGCCGATTGGACCCCTCAGAGCTGATCCCTTCAAATGGGCCAAAATCTGCCCAATTGTGCCCGAAGTGTGCCTAAAGTGTGCCCGCGGCAAACTCACTCCAGCTCACTCCAGCCAACTAACGCCAAACTAGACGGTGATTGCCCTGTCAATTCTGACAGTTGACTTCCATAGGAAACCCAAAATAGAATTTCACCGAACTTCGTTATCCTTGATGGTAAATTCGCAATGCGACCAAATCAAAGCCACACGGTTGTCAGGCCGACTGTGCGTTTCAGCTCTCATCGGTCAAATTGTTCAAGGATTTTCATATATCCGATCCGATCGGCCCTCGAGGCCGGAGAGCTGGACGATGCGCGTAAACGGGCTCACACCCTGAAGGATCTGGTCGGCAATCTGTCGATGGGTGTCCTTTGCGAGGCAGCGGCGGAGCTGGAGTTGGCCATCGTCGAGGCCAAGGAAGCCCCGGCCGCGAACCGCTCGGTTCTGGATACTCGACTCGTAGAGGTCAAAGCGGCGCTGATTGAGGTCATGGGGTCGATTCGCTCGATGGCGGGTGCCAAGTCGGAGGACACGACCGCAACGGTTGGCGCAGCAGAGCAGCCGTTCGATCTGGCGCAAGTGGCGGAGGTCGCCCGGCGCGTGCGCGAAGCTCACCGAGTTCGTCGACGCGTTCGACCTGGCTGGTTTGCTGGAAGCGGCCCGCGAGCTGGAGAGGGACAACACTGTTTTTTAAATGGGAGGGAAGGAACATGAATGATCATATTGAACCAGTCGAAGAAGCAAAACGTTTGCAAGAGGCATTTAGAATCTCTGACGACGATCTGGATCGAATCCGGGGTTTCGGCAAGATAGTGGGACAGAAAAAAAAGATTATTCAAATGATTGATCTCTTTTACGAGTGGCTCAAGACCCTGCCTGAGTTCGATGAGTTCTTCTCAGATCCAGAGGTTCTAAAGCGAACTCTCAAGCTGCAGCAAGATTATTGGGTGGAATTCTTCCGCTGTGAGCTCAACGACGAATACATCCAGCGGCGGCAGATCATCGGGGAGGTGCACGCACGAATCGGACTGCCCTTGGAAATTTACATCCGGGGTATGAATACCAGCCTAGATCTGCTGACTGGAGAGATCTATGAAGGTGGGCTTACTGACCAGGAATATGCAGCGGCTACCCGTTCGGTGTCAAAGCTCATAAACCTGGACTTGTGCGTTGTAGTGGAGACCTACTCTAAGAAGGTAACCGAGACGATTGAGGCACAGAGCAGGTCTCTTATGGAGTTATCGACACCGGTGACACAAATCTGGGACGGAGTGTTGTTGCTGCCGCTTGTCGGTATCATCGACACCAGGCGCGCACAGGACATAATGGAGACCACGCTTGCTAAAATTGCCCAAACTCAGGCCCGTACGTTCATCTTGGATATCAGCGGCGTGGGAGTTGTGGACACTGCAGTAGCCGATCACCTCATCCAGATCACCAAGGCTACCCGGCTGATGGGTTGCGAGTGCTCCATCTCTGGGATCTCACCCGCCGTTGCTCAGACAATCGTGGAGTTGGGGATAGATGTTGGTGCGGTTGAGACTACAGGAACAATGCAGGAAGCTTTGGCCAGGTCTCTCCGGAAACTGGGTCAAACAATCACAGACGTCAAGTTGTCAAATGTCGGATAGTAGTGGTGTTTCAAAAATTCCCTTGCAGGTCTTGCGGGGCTGTATTGTGGCCTCTATTCAGATAGACCTTAGCGGAGAGGTTCTCCGACAGTTTCAGAAAGACCTGTTGGCCCTTCTACAGTCCACAGGAGCCACCGGTGTCATCCTTGAGGTCTCCGGTGTGGAGATCCTAGATCTCGAAGACTTTAATGCCCTGCGACGAACGACGCAGATGGCTGCCATCATGGGAGCACGAACAATCATGGTTGGTCTCCAGTCTGGTGTGGTGTCGTCCCTTGTGACGCTGGGTGTGGACATCGAAGAGATCCATGGTGCACTGAGCTTTGAAGATGCGTTTCTGCGGATGGGCAGGTTGGGTTCTTAGTGGAGACTCTAGTTGGAGAATAAAATAACGGGCGAAGATAAGGTTCAGATTCGAGTATCCGGTGAATCCGATGTAGCGCGTTGTGTACTGGAGGCAGGCCAGATGGCGACAAGGATTGGGTTTAGTGAAAATGCCCAGATAATGATCGCTACCTCTGTGTCGGAGTTGTCCCGAAACATTATGAAATACGCGGGGACCGGAACGATCCTGATGTCCCCGATAAGGAAGGGGGATCAGGCAGGTATGGAAGTGGTGGCACGAGATCACGGTCCTGGGATCTCGGATATTGAAGAGGCAATGGCTGACCACTTCAGCTCAGGAGGCACTCTGGGCCTGGGGCTTCCGGGGGTCAGAAGACTTATGGATGAGTTTGAAATCGAGTCCGCCTCAAAACTCGGCACACAGGTTGTCTGCCGGAAATGGTGCTGAGTGGTTCACACTGCTTCTTTTTCCCTTCACGGGAAATCCTGCAGTAATGACTAAAAAAGAATGAAAAGTGACACTGGACAGAAGGTGGATTGTGCATTCTTTGGGCGTCCGTGCCTTGGTGAAGATGTGAGCGGAGACACCGCAGTGATCAGGGAAAGTCAGGGTGTGCTTTTCCTCGCCATCATCGACGTACTGGGCCACGGGCAGGAGGCTTACGTCTTGGCAGAACGGATAGACGAGTTTCTTCAGGAGAACTGGAGTCGAGATGTTATGGCTACCTTGCTGCGCCTTCACGAGGAGATTACCGGCACCCGCGGCGCCGCGGTCGGAATTTGTTCTCTGGAAGTGGCAGCCGGCAAGCTCAGCTACGTTGGTGTGGGGAATACGGTTTTCCGAAAGTTTGGCCCACGTTCAGGTCACCTACACTCGACCAACGGGACCATCGGCTCTCAGATCCGAACACCTGTGGAGCACCACCGCAATTTGGCAAGTTCCGATATTGTTTTGCTACACACTGACGGAGTGAAAAACCGTTTCGAGATAGAAGATTATCCACAGATGTTGTATCAAAGTGCCCAAACGGTTGCCAGGAGTGTCGTGAATAAATTTGGAAAGCGGGTTGATGATGCCACCTGCATTGCACTGAGGTACAAGCCATGATCAGTCTGGGAACTATCACCCTTCTTCACCAACTGTCCAGCAACGAGGCACGAAGGAAGGTTTGGCTGGCGGTAGAAGCACTGACCGGGAACACCTTTAGTGCGACCCGACTTGCCACTGCGACTTCCGAGATGTGTCGACTCCTGAATCAGCACGGTGTTGCTCCCCATCTCGTCGTCGAGCTTCACAACCAGGATCATCATCCGGCGCTCTGCCTAATCTTCAAGGATCGAGAGCCCTTACCCGAAACTAATATCCTTGGTCGCTTTTTTGATGAAGTAAAAGTTCTTCCTCCAATGCCCGATTGGTACAGCGTCCGGGCGACCAAGCGGCTGGAGAAGTGCCGGTTGTCTGAAGATGTCCTCGCTCAGGTGAAAGGAGTCATCGCCCAGAAGAGTCGCGATGAGCTGATATCTGAAGTTCAGGCTCAGAATCAGGAGTTGGAAAATCACGGGAGAGACCTTGAAGGGACGGTAAGAGAGCGTACAGCCCAGCTGAAAGAGGCAATGCTGGAGGCACAAACTGCCAATGAGTCCAAGAGCAATTTTCTCGCTAACATGAGTCACGAGATCCGGACACCGATGAACGCGATTATCGGTATGACTAACCTAGTGCAGAAGACCGAGCTGACGGCAAAACAGGAGAATTACCTAAGGAAGATCGACGGAGCAGCCCAATCCCTTTTGGGGATTATTAACGACATCTTGGATTTTTCAAAGATTGAGGCGGGCCATCTAGATATGGAGTCGATCAATTTCAACCTGGAAGATGTAGTAAACAACGTGGCGACCGTGGTCGGGCCGAAAGGAGCGGAGAAGGGGCTGGAAGTGCTCTGTCAAACACGGAGAGAGGTGCCGCTTTATCTGGTTGGCGACCCCCTGCGACTGGGCCAAGTGCTGACAAATCTGTCGAACAACGCTGTGAAGTTTACGGAAAAAGGAGAAATCGTCATAGTGATAGAACTTGTCGAGACGTTGGCCAATGAAGCGATACTGCGCTTCTCGGTGCGGGACTCAGGAATCGGGCTTAGCCAGGAGCAAATTTCTAAACTGTTTCAGCCTTTCACGCAGGCCGATGCCTCGACGACGCGAAAATTTGGAGGTACGGGACTGGGACTGACGATATCCAAGCGTCTGGTGGAGCTGATGAATGGAGAGATCGGAGTGGAAAGCGAGCCCGGAGTGGGAAGCACGTTTTATTTTACGGCTCGCTTTGGAGTAAAGGAGGAAATGGAGAACAAACGAACGGTGTCCCGCAAGTTAGAGGGGACGCGTGTTGTAGTAATTGATGACAACCAGGTGTCAAGGGATATTCTCTCGACGATGCTTGAAGAGTTTTCCTTCCAGGTGGGTGTAGCAGCCTCAGGAGCGGAGGGGATTGCGGAACTGGAAGCGGCAAAGGAGCCATATGAAGTGGTGGTGATGGACTGGAAGATGCCCGGAATGGATGGCGTGGAAACTGCCAGACGAATCAAGTCCAATCCAAATCTGACCCATTTCCCGCGCATTATCATGGTAACGGCTTATGGGAAGGATGAAACGATTTATGAAGTAGAAGGGGGAGTTCTGGATGGATTTTTGACCAAGCCGGTAACCCCATCCAGGCTCCTAGACTCGATTATGGTTGTTCTCGGTGAGGAGGATGTCCTGGGGAGACAGACAAGTGACGAACCGACTATAGACACCTGGGTGCTAGCCCTCAAGGGGGCGCAGGTGCTGCTGGCCGAGGACAATGAGATCAATCAAGAGGTGGCCATTGCACTGCTAAAAGAGGTTGGAGTTGTAGTGACGGTGGCCAACAATGGAGCGGAAGCAGTCGAGAAAGTCAATGATGCGGAATTCGACGCGGTGCTAATGGATATCCAAATGCCTAAAATGAGTGGGTTTGAAGCAACCGAACAGATTCGCCAAGATAGTCGATTCAAGGACCTTCCCATTATCGCGATGACGGCACATGCCATGACGGGGGTTAGGGAACAAGTTCTGGCTGGTGGCATGAATGACTACATCACCAAGCCGGTTGATCCAGAACACCTTTACTCCACGCTGGCAAAGTGGGTAGGTCAGAGCACGAAAGAAGCCGCAATCGAACAGACAAAGCAGAGTACAGAGGGGGGGACATTGTGAGCTTGCCTGGAATCGACGTGGAGTCGGGTCTGACCCGAGTAGTCGGTAACTGGAAATTGTATCTCAAACTACTGAGGATGTTTCGAGACCAATACAAGGAGGCGGTTGCTGAGCTTGAAGAAACCATCCAGAGAGGAGAGTTTGAAAAAGCCCGAGGGTTGGCTCACGACATCAAGGGGGTCGCAGCGAATGTGGGAGCCGATGCGGTGTCCCACGCCGCAGGACAACTGGAGAAGAGCTTTCGGGATAAAAGCACCGATAATCTCAAGACCGAGATGGAGATATTTGGAGAAAAGCTAACGGAGACTCTGGTTTCTGTTGCGAGTTTGGAAGAAGAGGGAGGTGAGAGTGCACCGGACGCACAGCTGACTGGTGAGATAGACAGCCAAGCAGTACAGAAATTGCTGCAGGAAATTGTGAAGTATCTGGATACAGATCTTTCCGAGGTGAGGAGTCTGTTGGAAAGTCTGGAAGGGCATTTGAAGGGCTCCTCGTCATGGGCAGAGTTTTCTCAACTACAGAAACAAATGGACGTTTTTGATATTGAAGGAGTCCGTGATTATCTGGCAAAGATCGCGGATCAGCTCGGAATCTCAATTAGCTAAGAACAATCGGTTTCTGAAGGCGATTTTGACATTCTTGGGCGACCGAATAAATATGAGTACGCAGTGATTGGTCGCCCATGGGCACTGGAATCCAACATCAGGCCCTCGCTTCCAGGATCTGCGGCGGCGGATGAAAGTGATGCCCTGAGTGGCGGGTAGAATCGTCCCATCCATCTTGCCTACCATAGATTCTGCTAAACCCCTGTAAGCTAACGACCTTCAGATTGGGGGTGACGTGTGGACTAGCCGGAACTTCACTTTCGCGCCTAACCGGTTAAGTCAGCGGCCAATGGACGTATAGTCGGCTTATCGGAAACTCGCTGTCGCTTTGCTGGCTGTCGCGAACGGCTTTTCGCGCCAGAAGCTTGGTTTAGGGTACTGTCAAGTTAATGCTTGAAGCCCTCTGTGAACGCTTCATGGCAGTCTCTAAGTTGCTGATTCTTCGTTCCAGCGCAGACTGGTTTCGCCTCGAGAATGCGAAAATTTCCGTTAACTTGACAGTACCATGCCGGCTGTTGCTGCTGGAGCTGGTGTAAGTTTAACCTCACTTACTGTTATTTTGATCTGCAGGCTCGGGCCTCCATGGGAATGGGCCCATCCAGTCGTCCAACAGCACGCGCCAGGCATTCATCGCCAGCCATTGATCGTACATCGCCCAATCTTTGTATTCGGGAAGTTGCACAATATCAGGCACCTGCATCGGCGGTGTCCCTTTCTTAAACTCCGCATAGATAGCGCCGCGCAGATCCCGGATGAATTGTAAAGTCTCTATCACATGTTGCCTGGTGCCCCCTTGCAGAGCATTCGGCAGGTCATTATGCGAATACACGGCTTTATCAAAATCAAGTTTGGTGATTTCTTCGAGCGAACGTTCCCACTCCCTGATATTAAAGTCCGGCACGATATTAAAAAGCACTCTGTTAGGCGTGACGATGTCGGCGATATAGGCAATTTTCTCTTTTTGCAACCGGAACACGGTCATGCCAAGACCGTGATTCATACCAAAATAGTGCAATTCGATCGTCGTATCACCGAGCGTAATGTCCTTGCGGTTTCCGCTCCAGCTTTCATCAGGAACCACCATATCGGGTCCGATATTGGCCGTCATCCACGCGGCGGCTTCGGCATGGGCGACGGTTTTTGCCCCGGCATCCTTAAAGACCTGGCCACCGCTGGTGTGATCCCAGTGATTGTGGCTGTGCAACAGGTATTTCACCGGCTGGTCTGTCACCTGCCGGATAGCCTGCAACAGGCCGGTCGCGTGCACAGTGGTAACGGATTCGATGGCAATCACGCCCTCACCGGTGACAACAAACATTGAATAATAATCATCACCAGGTCCATAGCTGTAGACCCCGTCGGCAATCAGTGCTGTGTGCTCCGGCAGCGTTTGCGCGGAGACGGGTTTGTTGTACAAACCCGCACAAACCAGTATCGCCAAAAGTGCTAGTAATTGTTTTCTGATAAACATGGTCTTTGCTCCTTCTCTGGAACGAAATGTAATGTAATCGTATCATTTATCTTGGTAAAAAATACTCCGTAATTAGTTGTACTGTCAATGAGTTCCACTGAAAATGCGGCTCCAGCCGGAACGCTTACACTGGTCCGCATATTACTCGTCAAGTACTTTGTTTATCAGGATCTCCAGTCCACTAGCTCGTATAGTCGGCAAACCGTCCAATGGACCGCCAGTGGGGTCCTTCAATCCTACCTTCCGGTAAGGGCGTTATACGTCCAAGTGGGCTTTGGGTGCCTCACCCAAAGGTCTCAGGCCGTGCTCTCAGCTACGTAGTCGCGATCATCTGCGGACTGCGACCGTCTAACGTCACGGTTCAACGGCGGCGCATTCCCGCCGTCCGCTGCAACCCTTTGTTAGCTGTGCTTGGTTTTACAACTCCTCAGCCTTGGGTGCTTTCCAGGTTTTCATTGCCTCGACGTCGGGAGCGTAAACGCGCATAATAACGTCCAACTGTTCGTCCTTCCCGCCTGATGGTAACCAGTTCTCCTGCGGTACACCCTCTGGCTGCTTGGGAGAAATGTGGATCTCTAGGCCGCCCGACTTATCCAGTTTCATCCCACCGTTTTCGCCAACACTGTATTTGTAATTGTCGTTCGGTATGAAGAGACCTTTCTTGGAATCGTACAACGTGGCCGACCAAAAAGCTTTTGCAGGCGGCAGCTGGTCCTTGGTCATGCGGAGCACGTAGTCGTGCTGCGCATTCATCGGCTTGCCGTCACTCGTCCCGACGCCGGGATACTGCGCCTGGTCCGCCGGCTGACCGATCGGACCTATGCCTGACTGCACTTCCATAGTGTCGATGTCCATGTGCCCCTTCGGTTGGAATAGCTTGGTGAGGAACGGGGCGGCTTTCTTGGGGTCGCTCCAGAGCGCAACCTCCTGCTTCGCGACCTTCTCCGCCGCCGCCGCGAGCTGCTTGCCGTCGATCTTGACGGCCTGGGCCGCATCGTACTGCTTGCCCGGCTCGACGCCAGCCCTCTTCAGCGCCGCCAGCGGGTAAACAGGTATGCAAGGACACCGGTCCTCTGACCCGCAAACGCATGGAGACCATCGACGACGACATCGCGGCCCGAGCCCGGGATTTCATGCAGCGCCAGGTCAGGGCCGATAAGCCCTTCTTCCTGTGGGTCACATTTGCGTTAGCGAAATCACTCAGGGCCGGCTCTGGCTGTTATGCTCATTATCCAGCCCCAAAAAACCTGTCTTCACCCGTTGTTTTTGAGCCAAGGTCCACTAGCCTCAAAAAGCAAACTCCTATATCCCATCTCGTAATCTGCTTTCTGGCCATTATCTAAACAAGGCGCTATAAGGCTCGTATCTGTATACTCGATTGCGGTGGCCTCCCGTTATTTCCCTAAGAAGTCCTA
>SMVA01158475.1_pt1 | contig 14377 bp, 16 predicted proteins | sample 2456451 | NCBI WGS metagenome assembly SMVA01 (sample SAMN11095933, study PRJNA526329) | marine sediment metagenome | biome: Marine sediment; feature: Surficial sediment; material: Deep marine sediment; isolation source: Hadal surficial sediment | place: Pacific Ocean | collected 2014-05 | depth...
TTAATATATTAATCATTAATATATTAATAAATAGGCTTTGTTGTCAAGTTGTATGGGAAAAAGGGTGGACACATGCAGGATTTGAAAAGGTTTCGACAATGTTTGTCGAAGTTCGCGACCGGTGTCACGGTCATCACCTGCAGCAATTCGGATGGGGATTGCTTCGGCATAACGGCCAACAGTTTCAGCTCGGTTTCTCTGGAGCCACCGCTGATCCTGTGGAGCATCGCGAAAGTATCGAATTCGTTGCAGGCTTTCCTGGACGCCGGCTATTTCGCGATCAATGTGCTGGAACTGGGCCAGCAACCCGTATCGAAACTGTTTGCACGTTCCAAGCACGACATATTCGACGGCGTCGATTACGAATCAAGCGAAAACGGCGCGCCGTTGCTAAAGAATACGCTAGCCTGGTTTGAATGTCGGACCGACAACGTTCACGACTGTGGCGACCACCACATTATCATCGGTGAAGTGATCGACTATCGATCAAATGATGGTGGGCCACTGGTCTTCTACGACGGTCAATACCAGACCATTCGATAGTGCTAGCCTTTACCGTTGCTCTTGCGCAGTGTCGAGTAAAATTCGGATAATAATGAATACAATGCCTCAAGTTTCTCGAGCCCGAACTCCCGCTCGATCTCAATATACAGCGCCTCGGAATCCGGACCGACTTCAGAATGAATCTGCCGTCCTTTGTTGGTTAGCATAATAACCGTACGGCGCTGGTCACTCTTGTCAATTATGCGTTTGACGATCTTTTCTTTTTCAAGGTATTGCAGAATTCGTGTCAGGCTGGGTGCCAACAAAAAACTTTGTCGGGCGAGCTCGCTGGCGTCAATTTTGCCGAACTCAGACAATGCACGAACGACTCGCCATTGTTGCTCCGTAAGTCCATGGTCCCTGAGCATTGGGCGGAAACGTGCCATCGCGGCTTCGCGCGCTTTTAGCAGCTCCATTGGCAACGAGTGTTTGAAGTCTCTCATTTCACAATCTCTGTCGACACCGGATTCGATAGCGTACCAATGCCAGGTACTTCAACTTCGACTACATCACCATCCATCAAATACTTGGGGGGATCGAATCGGGCGCCCGCTCCATTCGGAGTGCCAGTGGCGATGATGTCGCCCGGCTTCAGGCGATAAAAAGTGGACAGGTAGCTGATGAGATAGGGGAACGGAAACATGAGATTTGACGTTACGTCATTCTGCCGTTCTTCATCATTAACCCGTGTCATCACCTGCAGCTCGCCCATGGGGTCGAGTTCGTCGGGTGTCACCATCCAGGGCCCCAGTGCGCCGGAATTTTCGAAGTTCTTACCTTGCGTCACATTAAATTTGGCGTGCCGCAAGAAATCGCGCAATGATCCTTCATTCATGATCGTCAAGCCTGCAACGTGCTTGTACGCATCCTCCCGGGAAATCCTCCTCCCTTCCTTACCAATCACGATCACGATTTCGCCTTCGTAATCGAGCTGGTCGGACTCGGGCGGATCAAGCAGTGCTTGTTGATGGCCGACAAGCGACTCCCTGCTGCGCATAAATACGCTTGGGTATTTGGGTGCTTCCGAGCCGTCTTTATATTCTGCATTTCTGTTGGCGTAATTGACGCCGATGCAAATAATTTTTTCAGGATTTGGAATCGTCGGCAAGTACTCGATGTCGCCAAGAGGGACGTCCGGCACCGTACTATTCGCCTCAGCGGCCAGCTCAACGAGTCGGTCTGCACGAATCGCGTCGCGGAGGTCGGTCAGATCTGTGTGCCTTGCGCCGAGATCGACAATGCCTTCGGCCACGACTGCACCGAAACTGGCCTGACCGTCGTGCGTAAAGCTTAAGAACTTCACGCGGCCGCGTCTTTTAGCAGGCCTGCTCGTTCCAGGACACCATCCAGGCGCGCCTCGATCTCTGGCGTTGCCGGGAGCATAGGCAGGCGGTGTTCATTTGCTGGCATGATGCCAAGTTTTTTCATCATGTATTTGATCGGTATCGGATTGGTGTCATAGAAGACGGATTGATTTATTTCCAACAGCCGCTGGTGCAGTTGCCGGCCAGTGGCAAGGTCGCTGTCCCAAACGGCGTCGCACATGCTCACAAGAATATCGGGGCGTAAATTACCAACGGCATTCATCAAGCCGCAAGCACCGATGGTCATCATTGGAAAAGAAAGCTCCTCAAGGCCGACGAAGACCTTGAATTCATTTCCCAGTGCGGCGAAACATTCCGTGACAAAGCCCAAATCGTTGACCGCATGTTTCATGCCGATGAACGAATCGGATTTGTCGCGAATCTGTTTCATTGAATCGAGTGTCACGCTGATCGCGGTTCGTCCTGGTATGTGATAGATCATCCACGGCGTGTCATGTTGTGAAGCAAGCTTCAGGTAATACTCCACCAGGCCACGTTGTGGTGGGCGAATGTAGTAGGGCGTCACAATCAGCAGGGCATCCACGCCTGCTTTTACGGCATGCAAGGTCAAGGCCGCGGTTTCGTCCATCGATTGTGAACCGGTTGCCGCGATGACCGGTATTTTTCCATTGGTTGTCGCAATTGCTACATCAACCAGTTGATTTCGTTCGGCCGCCGTTAATGTTGACGGTTCAGCGGTTGTGCCATTGACCAGCACGCCGTGTGACCCGCGTGCCATTTGAAACTCGATTAGTCCGGCGTAAGCGTCATAGTCAACTTCGCCATTTTTGAAAGGAGTCACAACAGGTGGAATTGACCCCTTGATGCGCGCCAGATCAGACATTTCCATATTCCTCAATTGATTGCGTTACTTGACCTCGGGTGGATCTGCAGTATACTTAACATGTTAAATTAATTCAATTCAGACCCTGAGCGCATCACAAATGCCGCACCAAATCATTGAATATTCAGCGAATCTTGAATCCCGAGTTGATATTCAGGAACTCGTGAATGCTGTGCATGAGATAGCAGCAGGGATTGACGTGTTCCCGCTCGGAGGCCTGAGAACGCGGGCGGCACGGCGCGACTATTTCCGTATCGCGGATGGCCACCCTGACAACTCCTTCTTGCACCTGACCTGGAAATTGGGGTCGGGGCGTCCCGAGGAAGTAAGAAAGGCTGCCGGTGACCTGATGTTTGAGAAATTGTGTGGTTTGCTCGCGCAGGCCTACGACGACTCGCCATTGGCTATTTCGTTTGAGATTCAGGAGATTCACCCGGTGTTGACGTATAAGAAAAATAATTTGCGCGACTACATGGCCAAACGCAGCAGTTAATAAGCCATGAGTATTTCGGAGGTGTGATGTCATCAGAATTTGAAAAAAACTTGCAAGATGCAGCCAAGCTGCTTGCGAAGAATTCAAAGGGCCCACTACCGCATTTTATTAACGGCAAGCGGGACCCGGGCCGTTCCGGAAAAACGTTCGATAATCATACGCCGGTCGACAACAGCGTTGTAGGGTCAATAGCTGCTGGCAACAGCGACGACATTGATGCCGCTTGTCAGGCAGCACGAGATGCGTTCATCGAATGGCGCGCTGTGTCGGGAAAAGAACGAAAAAAAATTCTGCACAAAGTCGCCGATGCAATCGAGGACAATGCGCGCGACATCGCACTGGTCGAGAGCGTCGATTCGGGCCAGGCGATTCGCTTTATGGGTAAGGCCGCAATTCGTGGGGCAGCCAATTTCCGATTTTTTGCCGATTTGGCGCCAGGTGCACGCGATGGACAATCTCTGCCTGCCGATGACCATCATAATTATTCAATACGACAACCCATAGGCCCTGTTGGTGTTATTACACCGTGGAATACGCCATTCATGCTCTCGACCTGGAAGATTGCGCCGGCGCTGGCGGCAGGCTGTACCGTCGTTCACAAGCCGGCCGAATGGTCCCCGCTAACAGCGATGATGTTGTCTGAAATTGCACACGATGCCGGTTTGCCGGATGGTGTATTGAATTGTGTGCAGGGCCTTGGAGAGGATGCGGGCAAACCACTTACAGAGCATCCTGCAATCAAGGCGATTGCGTTTGTGGGCGAATCCCAGACAGGCAGCCACATCATGCGGCAGGGTGCGGAAACACTGAAGCGTGTGCATTTCGAACTGGGTGGCAAAAACCCGGTTATCGTATTTGACGATGCGGATCTTGATAAGGCGCTGGACGCGGTCGTATTCATGATTTACAGCCTTAATGGTGAACGTTGTACCTCATCGAGTCGCTTGCTGGTGCAGGAATCCATACAGGAAGAATTTTTGCAACGACTGACCATACGGGTAAACAATCTGACGGTGGGCCATCCGCTGGATCCTGCCACCGAGGTCGGTCCGCTTGTTCACACTCGACATTTCGAAAAAGTGTGCAGCTATTTCGATATTGCGAAAGAGGACGGGGCAAAAATCGCTGCTGGTGGCAGCGCGTTGGAGGGAGATGGGAATTACGTTCGGCCGACATTATTTACGAATGCAAAAAACAGCATGCGCATAGCGCAACAGGAAATATTCGGTCCGGTTCTGACCGCTATTCCTTTCAAAGACGAAGCGGAAGCGCTAGCCATTGCAAACGACACAAACTACGGTCTGGCCGCCTACGTCTGGACCAGCGATGCCGGCCGATGTAACCGGCTTGCCAGGGATCTCGATGTTGGAATGATCTGGCTGAATTCCGAGAATAATCGCCATTTGCCTGCGCCATTTGGTGGTATGAAAGCCAGCGGAATAGGGCGAGATGGCGGTGATTACAGTTTCGAGTTTTACATGGAGACAAAAAATGTATGCATGGCTCTGGAAACTCATAACGTACCAAGGTTGGGTGTGAAATGAGTTTGTACTACCTGCAGAAATTCCTGTACGTGCTGAATCGGGATACCGGCGCGCAGGAGAAATATCGCGACGACCTCGACGCATTGATAGGCGATTTCGAACTGACAAAAGAAGAGGTCAACGCTCTTAAGGAAGGCGATATCGGCCTGCTATTCGTACTTGGCGTGAACGGCCAGATTCTTATGCACTATGCTGCATTTCTCGGCATCGAATGGTTTGACTACCTTGATCTGATGCGCAAAGGCATCGAAAAACACGGCCAGGTTCGCGATGGCGTTTACGCAATGACCGGCGACGGCGCAAGTTTCACTGTCGAGGAGAAGCAGCGATGAGCCTGGTTTACGCAGGTGTTTGCAGTCATGCGCCGGGCATCACGGGTCGCGCTGACCTGGTCGAGAACACGGAACTGCGGGACGAGTTCTACGCAAATCTCGACAAGATGCGTCAGGAGATTGTTGATGCAGGGACCGAAGCAATAATCATTGTTGCAGCGGAGCACTTTGCAAATTTTTTCATGAACAACATGCCGGCATTTTGCGTTGGCATGAGCGATTCCTATGACGGCCCGATCGAAGATCCGGACTGGCTCAAGATCGAACACCGTAATGTGCCGGGCAACCGTGACCTGTCGCGTCGCCTGATCGTCGAGATGATGAATACCGTGGACGTCGCTTATGCCGAGGAGTGGAAGTTCGATCACGGCATCATGGTCCCGCTGCATTTCCTGACGCCGAATTACGATTTGCCGGTCATACCGGTGAACATAAATTGCCAGGGGCCACCGTTAACGCCGCTGCATCGTGCATGGGCTTTTGGCGAAGCGTTGCGTCGTGCCTGTGACTCGGTGCCGGAGAAAATTGCGGTGATTGGCACAGGTGGCATATCACACTGGCCGGCAACACCGGACTCCGGAAAAATTAATGAGGCCTGGGACCGGGACTTCCTTGACCGGTTTCTGCGAAATGACAAGGAAGCCTTGCTGAATTACACAGACGAGCAGACTTACGCCGATGCCGGACAGGGCGGATTCGAAATCAGGCCATATATCGCAATCGCTGCTGCCGCCGGAACGACCGGGACATTGCATTTCTATACTGCAGACCTGCCAATATTCGCGGTGGGATGCACAGTTGCCAGATGTGATCTCTAACCCGTTGACTTGACCAAATATTGATTTCGAGAGCAACCCATGCCGCATATGAAACCCCTGCCGTTTGAATCTCTTCCTGAAGATATTCAGGCACGCTTCAATCACTACAAAGAAACACGCGGTTTCACCCCCAACAGTATTCAAACGATGGCGCGCCGGCCTGATATTGTGCGTGCGTTTATGCAACTGAACAGGGCGATCTTGTATGAGGGAACAGTGCCCGAAGAGCTCAAAATGCTGGTGAGCCTCATTGCAAGCCAGGTCTCGGGTTGTCGCTATTGCCAGGCGCACATGGCAAACTTGTCGACAATATTTTCGGCATCGGCAGAGAAAATCGGCAGTGTTTGGGAGTTTGAAACAAGCGAGCTGTTTTCTGATGCGGAACGAGCAGCACTTCGTCTCGCTTACAAAGGCGCCCTGGCCCCGGCTGAAACCACACAGGAAGATTTCGATACCGCCGGAGAATATTTCGATGATGAACAGATTGTAGAAATAGTCGCATGTGTCGCATTGTTCGGCTTTCTGAACCGCTGGAATGATTCTATGGCTACAGAACTTGAGCCGCTGCCTGCAAAAGTTGCAGCAGATACGGTTGGACGGTCCGGCGACTGGGTGGCCGGCAAACATGGTGTCTGATAGTCCAAGAAGCAGCCACGACATCGTCTCCGAGGTTATCGATAACGGCGAGGTCAGCACTCAGCAATACGTTGTGATCGGGCTTTGCCTGTTATTCAACATGCTCGATGGTTTTGATATTACGGCGATGGCTGTAGTAGCGAGTTCAGTTGCGACTGATCTGAACCTGACCACTGACAGGCTGGGCTGGATTTTCAGCTTTGCATTGCTTGGAATGATGGCAGGGGCAATGTTTCTGGCGCCGGTGGCCGATATTATCGGACGGCGCAAGATGGTTATCATAACCGTATTGGTAATCGGCTCGTCGGTGCTCCTGACGGCGATGGCAACCACGCTGTCACAATTCATTGCATTGCGTTTTATTAGTGGATTGGCTGCCGGAGCAATGTTGGCAAGCCAGACTGCGCTCACGGCCGAGTACAGCCCGGAAAAATATCGTGCCCTGTCTATATCTATTGTTGTCGCTGGTTATCCATTGGGAGCCATGATGACTTCGGTCGTTGCCGGCTACATCATGCCGGAATTCGGCTGGCGAGGGATGTTCTTGTTCGGTGGTGGTGTAACGTTGTTCATGGTCGTAATCGCATTGGCATTTATTCCTGAGTCGTTGAAATTCCTGCTTGACCGGCGACCTGTCAACGCTCTGAACAGGGCAAACAAAATACTGGTGCGACTTGGGAAGCAAGAACTGAGAGTGCTTCCCGAGATTTCGAAGGATGCGGAAGCGACTGGCCCGGGCGTCATCGAAGGTATGCTTAGCCTGGTGCGAGAGCCATATAGAGCTACGACTTTTCTGCTTTGGACGACGTTTTTTCTATCTTTCAGTACTCTGTATTTTTTGATGAGTTGGGTGCCCAAACTGATGGAACACGCAGGCTTTTCGGCCGAAGTGGGCCGGCAGGCGTTTCTTGTGCTGAATATGGGTGGGGTGACGGGTATCGTTCTGCTGGGAGTTCTTGCAACTCGCATCAGCTTGTCTCGATTGGTCAGTGGTTTTCTGGTGTCATCCGCCATTCTAATGGTCGTGTTTGCCGCCATGCCGGGACAGAAAATGGCGTTGATGATTGTCATTACACTGATTGGCGCCCTGATGCAGGGTGGCTTCACCGGACTCTATGCGGTCGCCGCCAAAGTCTATCCAACAGAAATTCGTTCCACTGGTATTGGTTGGGGCATTGGGCTGGGACGTAGCGGTGCAGTCGCTGGTCCGGCAATTGCCGGGTATTTGATTGCCGCAGGGCTCAGTACGTCGGCGAATTTTGTCATCTTCGCTGTTCCGCTCGCATTGAGCGGCATATTCGCGTTTTACCTTCACGTGCGCTAGCGCGCACATGCCACAAAAAAGCCGGCGTGCATGCCGGCTTTCTCGATCTCACATGTAGCAGCGGCTAGGCGGCAGCATCGGTCTCGTAATGGTCCATCAGGATCTGAGCAACTTCCGGACGACAGACCTCGGGCGGTGGTGCGATACCTTTGCCCAGCATCTCGCGAAGCCTGGTACCCGACACCAGGATGTAATCTTCCATAGTGTGATTGTCTGCTTCACGCATCATCACAACCTTGTCCAGCTTTTTCGACCAGGCCGTATGATCTGCCGCGAATATCTCGATCTCCATCGCATCCGCAGGCACCTGTTCCTCGAAAATTGTTTGCGCGTCAAACGGGCCATAAAAGTCTCCGACACCCGCGTGGTCACGACCAACTATCAAGTGAGTCGCGCCCATATTCTGTCTGAACAAGGCGTGCAGAACGGCTTCGCGAGGACCTGCGTAAAGCATGTCGAAGCCATAGCCGGTCACCATTACGGTGTTCTCGGGAAAATAAACGTCGACCATCTTGCGAATGCAGGCGTCGCGAACCGGGGCGGGGATATCGCCTGCTTTCAGTTTGCCAAGCAGCATATGAACGACAATGCCATCTGCACCGAGGCGGTCCATTGCTATCCGGCACAGCTCTTCATGTGCAAGGTGCATCGGGTTACGCGTTTGAAATGCGACTACTTTTTCCCAACCGCGCTCGGCTATTTCTGCACGAATTTCGACGGCAGTTTTGAACGTGTCACCGAAATCGGTTTCGAAGTAGCTTAAGTTTAGAACCTCAATTGATCCTGAAACGCACTTGTTGCCAAGGCTCCTGAACACGGCTACGCCAGGATGGGAACTGTCGAGGGTCCCATAGACTTCCTGCGTCATCGTGTCCAGATCCGCGTCGCTTATTTCCTCGATTGCATCAATATTCATGATGGCGATGACCGGGTTGCCGTCAACGTTGGGGTCTCTCAGGGCAATACGACTCGCGCCTTCGATGCCGCTAACGTCATCTGCCAGGTTGAGAATTGGCACGGGCCAGAACAAGCCGTCGACCGTTCGCATTTTCAGGCATACGCTCAGGGCGTCGGCTACATTCATGTAACCGGACAAGGGCGTAAAGTAACCGCCACCGAGCATGACGGCATTTGCCGCTGCCGCTGAACTCAATATCAACGAGGGCAGGGTTTCTGCTTCGGCGCGCCGGGTTTCGAGTTGCCGGGAATCAGTCACCAGCAATGGGTTAAGGGCATCAGCCCCGTGTGGCTTAATCACATTCGTCTCCTGTTATGCGGCTGCTGTTTTGTTATTCGAGTCGTCATCGGCACGCGTAAACTGCTCGTTTAGAATAACGCTGTTGTCGTGCAGGTAGTCGAGAATGATCTGGACTTCCTCTTCAAGCGTCATCTGGTCCGTGTGCAGGTGAATTTCCGGGTCAGTCGGTGCTTCATACGGGTCGTCAATGCCGGTGAAGTTCTTGATTTCGCCGGCCCTGGCCTTCTTGTACAAGCCTTTCGGGTCACGTCTTTCGGCTTCTTCGAGCGAGCAGTCGACATGCACTTCAATGAAGGCAATGTTTGCAGCAGCATGCAAAGCGCGAACTTCGTCCCGATCGTTTTTGTAAGGGCTGATAAAGCTGGAAAGCGAAATTGTGCCGGCATCACCGAACAACTTGGCAACCTCGCCGATTCGTCGAATGTTCTCTTTTCTGTCTTCCTCGGAAAATCCGAGGTTCTTGTTGATGCCGAGACGAACATTGTCGCCGTCGAGCCGGTAAGACAGCTTGCCCATTTTGTATAACTCCTGCTCCAGTGCAACCGCAATGGTGCTTTTGCCGCTGCCGGATAATCCGGTGAACCAGATGGTTACGCCGCGTTGACGCAGAATTTTGAATCGGTCTTCGCGAGAAATCTCGCCGTCTTGCCATGTGACATTTGTCGCTTTTTGATCAGTCATTATTATTTTCCTTACGTTGTGATTTTCTTCTTTCCATGAATCCATTAATTAGCAGGTCGGTACACTTTCGAATTATCTCAAACAGGTCGAGGTCCGGGTCGCGAACAATCAAGTCACCCCATGCATTGCACATGCCAATGACTGCTTGTGCTGCGAAGTGGCAGTCGATCGATGATCTTACTGCGCCTGTTTGAATTCCTTCCTCAAATATCTGTTCAAGTTGTTGCCGATACCCACTGCCAAGTTCTTTCAGTTTCCTGCGCTTTTCCTCCGGGAGGTAAAGTCGCTCGTCGTTGTAAACCTTGAGGGCCTCATTCTTTTCACGATAGCTGGTCAGATGTGACGTAACCGTCGCGACAAGTTTCGTTTCGAACGATTGCTCACCCGCAGCAATCGATGTCATGTGTTGTACGTAGTCCCGTATGCCTAACAGACAGACTTCGCCCAAAGCCTCTTCCTTGGATTTGAAGTAGTAGTAAAGACTGCCTTGCTTAATGCCCAAGTGTTCTGCGATGTCCCGGGTGCTCGATCCGTGAAAACCTTTTTCTGCAAATACGGCCGCCGCAGATCGAATTGCTGCATTGCGTTGCTGGTCGTATTTAGTTGTGTTGGTCTCGGCCACTGCAATCACTGTCGGGCTAATGTGAAAATAATTCTATAGGTCTATAGAAAAATAGTCAATAGATTTTATTAATATTTTAAAAACAAGTAGATAGAGATTTGTATAATCGATATATCTATTGAAATACTACGGCAGAGCTAGCTCCAGGCGCAGTCGCCGAGCGGCGGTAGCAGGCGACAGGCCCTCCAGATCGACTTGCCGGTTGGCTTTGCGCATGGCCGACTGGCTTATTGAGTTGACCAATGGTGACAGTGCTCTTAGCAGGCCGGGAATCTTCTGCGCGTCCGGTGACAGCAATATCAGCGTGTCATAGGGCGGCAATCCCTGCAAAGGGTCGTCGAGGACGACCAGGTCATAGGCATCAATGCGCCCGTCAGTGGTATAGGCGGATATCACGTCCACCTCCGCATCTCTCAATGCCTGGTACATGAATGTGGAGTCCATTGTTCGTTGTGAGCCCGCATTCAGGTTGTAGATGTCAGAAACATGGCGCCACTCAGCGCGGCCGAAAAACTCCAGGTCGCCCGCAAAGACCAGAGCCGGCGCGTGCGCGGCGAGATCTGCAATGCTGCGCACGCCCAATGCGTTTGCGTGTTGGCGGCGCATGCCCAGCCCGTAGGCGTTCTCGAATCCGATGCCGCCAACGGACAATATTTTGTGTTCGTTGAGTAACAGGTGCTCGATTTCGATATGCATTGGTCGACGAGCGGGAAATGACTTTCGCTTCATGATGGCGGACCAGATCGTCCCGGTGTACTCGAAATAGATGTCGATAGAGTTATTTCCCAGTGCGTCGAATAATATTGTTGTCCCCATGCCCTGTTTCAGTTCGACATTCGCACCCTTGTCACGCAAGTAAGCCGCCAGAAATTCTGACAATATGTATTGCTCTGTAAATCCTTTTGACCCAATGATGATTCGCTGGCCTGCCAACGTCATGTCACTGTCAGGAATCGAGTCCTGCGGCGCGTGGACAGCCATTGAAGATTGGTCACCGACGGCAGGTGACCCAGGCCCGCCAATAAAAGCGGGAGATAGTCCGGCTGCAAACACCGCGACCAACCCTGCGATCGCCATTTTGCTGCCGCGAGAATCTCTTTTGTACACGCTGCGCTCAAAAAGCCCTAGGAGTTGATCAAGTACAATCGCCAGGGCTGCCGCAAAGAAGCAGCCAAACAAGACAGATGTCACATTGCGGGTTTGCAGGCCTGCAAATATGTAATTGCCAAGACTCATGGCACCCACGGGAGTTGAGAGAGTTGCAGTCCCGACGACCCAGACAGATGAAGTACGAATGCCAGCGACGATGACGGGAAAGGCCAGCGGCAACTCCACTTTGAATAAACGCTGGCGATCGGTCATGCCGACGGCGCGTGCTGCTTCACTGTAACTGGCGTCAATGCCGGTCAGGCCGATCACCGTGTTGCGGAGAATCGGCAGGATGCTGTAAAGCGACAAGGCAATGAATGCTGGTAGAAAACCGATGGTGCCAGCCAGCAAAGGCACCATTAATGCCAACAACGCAAGACTCGGAATCGTCTGAATCGTGCCTGCAATTCCCAGAACGAGCCTGGCGACCTTGTCCGATCGCGCCGCCGCGATGCCCAACGGCAGGCTTAAGACGATCCCGGTTAACAGTGCGCTAATGGTCAGCAATAAATGACCCGACAGGTAATCGGGTAACAGTTGCAGTTGTTCCTGGAACTCCGGGCTCATTGTGACTGGCTCTGATTGCTGGCCATCAACGCATCCAGTTGTGCCGATTGCCGACGCGGCGATGACAACAACTGCGCAACGTACTCGTCTGCGGGTTCAGATAGTAATTCGGCGGGCGCGCCATTTTGTAAAATCTTGCCAGCCCGAATGACGATGATGCGGTCGGCAAGAAGCAGTGCTTCGGTCATGTCGTGGGTGACCAGAATTGATGTCAACTTCAGATCCGAGTGGATGGATCGAAAATCATCGCGCAAACTGTCACGTGTCAACGGATCAAGTGCGCCAAATGCTTCGTCAAGAAGCATGACCGTGGGTTCGGCAGCCAGCGCACGCGCGAATCCAATTCTCTGTGCCTGCCCGCCGGACAATTCCGTTGGCAATCGATCCCGGAACTGCGCAGCAGGGAGTCGTACCAGGTCAAGCAGGTAGTCGACCCGGGCCTGAATTCGTTCGTTATCCCAGTTCAATAAAGAGGGCGTAATGGCGATGTTTTCGCCTATTGTCATATGCGGGAACAGCCCGACACCCTGGAATACGTAACCCATGGATCGCCGCAAGGTAACGACATCCATCCGGGTCACGTCCTGGTCCTCGACGAGGATTCGGCCCGATGTGGGTTCGATCAGCCGATTGATCAATTTGAGCGTCGTGGTCTTGCCGCAGCCGGACTCGCCAACCAGCACCACCAGCTCGCCATCCGCTGCCGTGAATGAAACGTCGTCCACGGCCAGCGTATCCGCTTGATAGCGTTTGCTTACATGCTCGAAAGTAACGCTCATTTCGCTACTGAAGCACTCCGTTTCTGGCGACGACTATCGAGACTTCGATGCGTCATTGTGACATAGCGCAGTGTGTGTATCATGCATTGCGATGAAAACGACGTTGCCAATCGTACCGATGCTTTTATCTCGCCGACTGAGGGCATCTCCATTTGAGTCGCGCGTAGTCGAGCAAGGTGTCAGCGCGTTTTCTTTGTACAACAAAATGTTATTGCCACTGATTTTCGACGATCTTGCAGCAGACTACGAGCACCTGCGCAGTCATGTTCAGATCTGGGATGTTGCCTGCCAACGGCAGGTCGAGATCATCGGCCCCGATGCGCTTGCCCTGGTTGAGCTAATCACCCCCCGTGATATTTCGAAGTGCTCGATCGGCCAATGTATGTATGCGCCGTTGTGTGACGAAAACGGCGGCATCATGAATGACCCGATCATTTTGCGACTTGCTGATGATCGTTTCTGGTTGTCCATCGCAGATTCCGACGTCCTGCTTTGGGTAAAAGGCATCGCCTATGGACGCGGCTATGATGTTCGCGTTTTCGAACCCGATGTCGGCCCACTTGGTATCCAGGGGCCAAAAGCCGACGACCTGATGAGCGATGTTGTTGGTCAACATGTCCGTGACATCGGATTCTTTCGATTTATCGAAACAGAAATTGCCGGCACCAATGTCATCTTGGCGCGATCCGGCTGGAGTGGCCAGGGCGGCTTCGAGGTTTACCTGCAGGACCACCGCAAAGGCTCGGATCTTTGGGACGCGTTTTGGGACGCAGGGCAGAAGTTCAACATTCGATCCGGTGGGCCAAATCTTATTGATCGAATTGAGACAGGACTAAAATCCTACGGCAGTGACATGACCATAGACAGCAATCCGTTCGAGTCTGGTCTGGAGTCATTCGTGTCGCTGGACAAGCAAGCGGAATGCATGAGTCGTGAAGCCCTGCTAAGAATTGCCAAAGATGGGCCGGAAAGGAAGCTGGTCAATCTTGTGATCGAGGGCGAGCCACTGGGCTCGCCACGTTCTGGCTGGAATGTGATGGATTTGAATGGGAGTGATGTGGGTGTTGTGACCAGCCAGGCCTGGTCGCCGTCGAAGACGGCGAATCTGGCGTTTGCGATTGTTGGGTCGGGTTGCTCTGATGCTGGCAGCAGATTGTCGGTTGATGCTGATGGTGATTCGCGGGGTGCGGTTGTTTGTGATGGTAGTTGGGAGTTGGCCGGAAAATAGGTTGTTGAGTCTTATCGCGGGTCAGGACCCGCTCCTACAAGACCTGTTGGAGCGCCTCCTGAGGCGCGATTGGACCCCTTTTTCTAGGGGCTCGCGGGAATCGGTGCGGGCCCATCCGGGAGGTAGGCTTTGTAAGTGAAGCCGCTGGTGTTCTCTTTGAACTCGGCGTTGATGGCTTCTATTTTTTCTGGTGAA
>SMVA01031104.1_pt1 | contig 14368 bp, 15 predicted proteins | sample 2456451 | NCBI WGS metagenome assembly SMVA01 (sample SAMN11095933, study PRJNA526329) | marine sediment metagenome | biome: Marine sediment; feature: Surficial sediment; material: Deep marine sediment; isolation source: Hadal surficial sediment | place: Pacific Ocean | collected 2014-05 | depth...
CATCAAGGGCCGCAACAACGTTCTGGCGCGCCGCCATGGCGACAACGATTGGTATGTACATCGCACTCCAGAATTTGATGCCGGCACTCGGTGCACCTTCGGCAAGCGGTCGGAACCAGGGGAGGTTACAGGCGAGTATCAGCAACAACATAGCGATTCCGACGCCACCGACGTTAGCTTGAACACCGATCAAAGAGCCCAGGAGTTCACCCAAGAAAAGACCGACAACCAGGCAGGCAGAGAGCAGCGCTACTCCATATACAATCATGTTTATTCCCTTGTTATTTTTCCGTCAGTTTCAGGAAATGAATTCGTAACTGTTTGCGTGATAATTTCACAGGCGGTTGTCCACGCAACCCGCGGGTAGTGTGCTGGAAACAGTTACTAAGTTTCGCGAACGGATAGTATGTAGCCGATGTCAGGGCTTACCTGACCGTTGAGCATCTGTGCATAGGTCTTTTCGACTCCGTTTCGACCCATGACTTTTCGCACGGTTATCCAGTCACCCACAACCGAGGTGAACCGTTCCCACGCATCTGAAAATCGCGCCTCCACCCCGCCCGGACCCCAATCCTCGTTACGTTTCTGGATGTGGGTGGGGGCAAAAAACAGTTCAGGTTTGGGCCCGGCCATCCCTTTAGAACCCTGACGAGCTTCCCAATGCGTGGCCCCAACGAGACAACTGTATCGAAGCGCTTCATCCAGGTGATCATGCACCGCAGCCAGCACCCTGCCATTACCCGCCATATCCACGATGACCGAGGGCGAGCGGGCGAGGGTGCCTATCTGCTCGTAACTCAGCACCGTGTGATAACACCCGAGCGCTTCGACAAAATTGCGGTTGCTCTGTGAAGTCAGCCCGATCACCTGGCGGTCGAGATTCGCGTGCAACAGGAAGGCCAGGCCAAGTGAAGTTTTACTCGATGCGCTGGTGAGGATGATGTTGTCGGCACCAAAACATTCGTTATCGGTAAGAAAATCATCCAGTATGAAGGAGGTCATGAACAATGGACGGAACAACATCTGCATGGCTTCGCCGGAAGGCTCAAAGGTCGAGTCGTCGGCTACGCGCAGATACTGATTGTAGACGCCGGGCAGCTTGCTTCGATGCGCGCTTGCATCGATCAAACTAAGCTCTTTCACACGCCCGGCAAGGATCACCAGATGGCTCGACATCGGAAAATAGCCATAAACGCGCTCACCGACCGCAACTTCTGAATGTGCAGACTCAACAACGTTGGCGAAACCCCAGACAGGCACACGGCCGAGTCCTGCCTCGGTCGGAAAAAAGTTCCAATAAGACATCCGTTCGCCAGCCACAGCATAGGTGATGTTGTTCGCAGTCAGTGCAAAACAATCAATCTCGAGTAGTAGGTGATCTGGTTCGAGTACAGGCACCTCGCTTTCGAGCCAGCTGGTTTGACGCAAATCAGCTCTGCTGACGCAAAAATCTTCGATCGTTTCAGGCACTTGCCCCTCCCTTCTTCGAGAAGAGCGCCGACTATAAACCAGGCACGACCCTTAGTGTGAACCAGCGCTGGCTTTAGAAATCCACTTCCACCGCTGCACAAAGAAACGTCATGAACGGGGTCGCTTTCCTGAATATGGCCGCTACCGAATCTACCAGCGCCGCATCGGCGATTTCTTTGGCGGGAAAGTTCATGGTTGCTATGAAGTCCTTGCGTTTGAGGTCCTGGATGTGAGGAGCATCCTCGCAGTAGCCGCGCGGCGGACGTTTGAGGCTCTCGCCGTCGAGGGAGAAAGTTGCTTTGAAGGCGCGGGCATCACGCGCCCGCTTCCAGTTCGCGGGGCGTGTGGCAATACGTTCACGCACTTTAGCAAGCGCGAGCGCCTCCGGGCGCCACATTCCTGCCGCAAGAAAACAGCCGGTATTGTCGATATGCAGATAATACCCCGGGGCGTGCACGTCTTTGCCGAGTTCATGACGAAACTGGATACCGATGTTGGTCTTATAGGGTGTCTTGTCTTTACCAAAGCGAGTATCCCGATAAACTCGCATCAATGAGCCACCAACCCGCTTGGGCATCGCGACGAAGTGCTCGGAAATAGCCGCAAGCTTTGGACCCATAGTCGCGATGAAGTCGAGGGCCGGTTCCAATACCACGTCTTCGTAACGGGACTTGTTGGCCTGGAACCACTCGCGATTGTTGTTTTTCTCGAGTTCCTTCAGGAATTTCAACGTCGCAGGCGGAAAACCGGTGAACTTTGGCATGAGCCACTCCTTGGGGTGAACCTTGTGCTTTGACAATATGAGCTTATGTCAACTACCGCATACACGAACATCGTGGGCTGCACCGACAGCCACAATACCATCGCGATCGATCTGCCTGATATTCTCATTACCCGCCTACCCGCTATCTAGGATCGGTTCGCGACACAAGCGTGGAATATCAAACCCCAAGCGTACCGATCCTTGACAAGCAAATAACAGGCGTGTTTCCGACGCAGGTGAACCGTAGAACTTCAGTCCGTTCCCGGTTGGGGAAACTCCTTGATATAGAGATCCTGCTTGGCGTAGGGAATCTCGATGGCTGCTTCGGCAAAAGCCTTATAGATCACCATATAGAGCTCGTGGGAAATACGACCCCGATATTCAGGGTGTTCGATCCATACCAGCAAATCGAAATCCAAGCTCGAGGCACCGAAACCGCGCATTCGTACCCTCGGTTCTGGATGGGTGCACACTTCGCTGTGCTCAACGGCAATTTTTTTCAAGAGCTCGCATACCTGGTCCACATCGGTACCGTATGCCACCCCGACGCTGATGCGTGTGCGCATCTTGAGATACGGCCCGCCGCTCTCGTTGATGATCTTGGCGCTCGCAATGACTCCGTTGGGTATGGTAATTTCTACATCGTCTCGAGTCAGTAGCCGAGTGCTGCGCAAACCAATTTTGGTGACCTTGCCTCGCTCACCCGTGTCGAGGTTGATGTAGTCGCCGATCTTGTAGGGTGCATCTGCAACAATGAAAAATCCCGAAAACAAGTTGGCCAATGTGTCTTTGGCCGCGAAGCCGATCGCAATGCCGACAATTCCGGCCGATGCCAACCAGCCAACGGGATTGATTCCCCAAACAAGTAACAACACGTAACTACCAACCAGTATCGTGATCAGCTTTGCCGACAAATCGAACATAGGCATCGTACGTGCCTCGACCAAACTATACCGACCCTCATGGCCTAATATGTCCAACAGCGAGGTCGAGACCCGAAACGTGGCACGCATCCAGCTTGCAACAATTACCGATAACAACACTTTGACGATCGGCTGAGTTCCAAACGGCAACTGAGCCGCGTTAATCGCCAGTGTCAGCCCGAAATACAAGACCGTGGTGAAGACAGGCTTTCGCAAGTGATCCAGAAGTTGATCATCCAGCAACGAGTCGGTCATGTCGGCTATACGACCGAGGCTACGGAAAACGGCGAACCGCAGCACCAGGGCAACTGCGTAGAACACCCCGGCAACAATCAAAGCGCCAACGATCGGGAACTGGGCAACCACCTCCCAAAAAGGCAGCACTGCGTCTGGCAGCCAGTCGGCCACGGTGGGTAGATTTTCCGTCAGCTGTGCTAACTCAACAGGTTCTGTCGTGCTTGCTTCGGCCATACAAAGTTTCCCCGACCTGCTGCGCTAACCGCGCATCAGATTCACCATTAACACGGTAAAGTCGCTAATCCGGTGTCTCCCTGTTCTGCGTGTCTTCACCCGGGGTAACGAACAACATTGACGTCGGTGCATTGGGGCGCGCTGTATGCCATGTTCCTTTCGGAACCATGACGTAGGAGCCGGGTTCGTTGACCCTGATCGTTTTATCGCCTTCAGCCAGTCGCAGCACAAAGTCGACGTCACCACAAAGCAGGTAAACGAACTCATCGCCCTCGGGGTGCATTTCCCAGGTGGGCCAGGGTTCGTCAAAATCAAAACGTGAAATGAGCAACCGCCCCGCAAAAGTACCAAACTCACCGAGTTCCTCAAAAAACCGAGAGGTAATCGTTTTTGCCGTTGCATCCCCTGTCGGACTCATGATGACACGGGTGGTGTTAGAGTCATATGGACCGGGATCGATCGGCATGTCGCGTCTCTCCTGTGGAAAGCTGAGTCTATCTTAGCGCTAGCGGGGTGACTTCATCTGGCGCGTCAGTGGATCAGCAGCGCCATGATCTCTTCCTCGACATCACGCAGTTTGTCCTTACCGAAAAAAATCTCGCCGTTGACGAAAAACGTAGGCGAGCCGAACGACCCGATTTCCACCGAGCGCTCCGTATTGGTTATCAGCGCCTGTTTTACTTCGGAATCGCGCATGGCGGCCATGAGTTCCTCAACCGGCAAATCGGATTCAGCAAAAGCCGCCTCGACGACTTCCTTATCATCCATCTTCTTCGGCTCGGCCCACATGTGGCGATATACCTCATCGACGTATCGATCCAGAAACCCCGCCATCTTGGCGTAAACGGCGCCACGCATGAGTTGCAGAGTGTTCACCGGGAAGTGCGGGTTGAACTCGAAATTATCAATGGCATGCCTGGTGAGGAATCGCCGCATCTCAATATTGCCGTACTCGCCTTTGTTCTTGATTCCCTGCAGAGTAACCGCGGGTGATGCGTTACCCGTCGCCTTGAAAATCCCGCCCAGCAGCACCGGTATGTATTCGAACGAAACGCCCGTACGCGCCTCGATTGCGGGAATAACCAGATGACTCAAGTAGGCATTGGGACTGCCAAAATCGAAGTGGAACTCGACTGATACCGCCATGATGCCTCGCGTAAGGTTTGAATCGACCAACTATCGCGCAGGTTAATCCCCGTGTCATCCTGCTGGAAGAACGAAGCGTAAAAAACCGGATCACTGCTTCCCTGACTGGCGCTTCGTGAGATCCGTGCTATGTTCTTCCAAGCCGATGAGCGCGGCCATCGTGAGGGTGGCGCTCGCCCAAGCTCTTGGAGGGTCAAGGGCATGCCTATTGCACCGAAAATCAGCCACAAGATCGAAGACGATGTTCTACACGTCACCGTCGAAGGCTGGGTAAAGGTATCGGAGATGGCAGCGTATGCGAACGACCATATCGTAGTGTGGGCATCCAGCCCTCGCCTGATATGGGATCTACGCACCACGATTTTCTTCGTCAGCGTCGAAAATAAAGGGCGCCCAACGCAGGGAGACTCGGAACTGCTCCGCGTGTGCATCAAAGCCTTCACCAACCACGATGTCTGAAGCTGCAATATCGCTAGCCCGTCGCCGAAGATCTGGCTCGTGGAATCCCATGACTTGAGTTGCGTCGTGAAAATTCAGGGACTGAAATAATCAAACTCCGACCAGGCCGTGTCAATCGGAATGAAACGATTTGATCACCGGGGAGTTCACAGGCATCTACTTCAACCACTTGAGCGCAATCAAAAAGAGCGATCTTGCGACTTTATCTGACCGACCTCGCAAGACTCAGCACTTCGACACTGATTTCAAGGTTCTGGGATTTCACCAAGGAGAGGTTGACATCGAAAACCATGCGGTTCTTTTCGACATCGATGGCAATCATGCCTCCTCAGGCGAGAAATCCGGCATTTCGACCTATCGCAGCGTACCGGAAGAAGGTTCGATGTACACGGCTTCTGATTCCAGCACCAGGAGGTGGCACCCCGGCATCCGTGGACTGATGTGAACCTGCTGAGCTGGATGTCCTTTTACCAGGTTGTTGCGCGGCTCTTCCCTTGATCGGATCAAGGTGTGTTTGAATCCCTCCTCAGGACTGCACACAATACCCCCATATTGATAGGAGCCGTGCTCGCATGCCCAGTCGCCTGATTTTCCTGTGGTTGCTCAGTACAGGTGTCGCCAGCCCCGGTTTTGCGGACTGTAGGAACACCCCGGATCTCGGTCGTTTTTATTCCAACGGTTGGGGGGTAGACCCGTTGAATCATCGCTTCCAGTCGAGGGATGCGACGTCCATCAACGTCGGTAACGTAGCCGACCTGGAACTCGTCTGGACTTTCGGGCTCGATGACAGCCAATCACCTCACTCCTACCCGCTGGTGACAACGGATACGGTGTTCATCGGCTCCGAAGCCGGCGTGTTGTACGCCCTGGACACTAAAACAGGTTGTGAGCGCTGGAAATTTGAATCGGACGGCGATATCCGCACGGCAATCGTACATGGCGAGGTGGAGATTGATGGTGAACCGAAAATACTGCTCTTTTTCGGCACGTTTGCCGCAAGCGCCTATGCGCTGGATGCAATCAACGGCACGGTTGTCTGGCGCAAGCAGATGGACGAGCACACGTTCTCCATGCTCACCGGTTCACCTGTCTTTCACGATGGTCGTCTTTACGTTCCCGTATCGGCATACGAAGTCATCGCGGCAGTTGCTCCGATTTACGGCTGTTGCACCTTCCGCGGGTCCGTCGTTGCGTTGAACGCAGCAACGGGCGCGGAGATATGGCGACGCTACACCATAGAAGAACAACCCCGGGTTACGGAAACCCACTGGCTGTTCGTCGATGAGAAAGGTCCATCTGGCGCTCCGGTCTGGCAATCTCCAGCCGTCGACGCAAAACGTGGGCTGCTATATTTTGCCAGTGGCGAGAACTACAGCGATCCACCCACCGATACCAGTGATTCGGTGTTTGCCGTCAGTCTCGCCGATGGCAGCGTTCGCTGGCACCGACAATTTACCACAGGGGACGCGTGGAACGCGGCCTGCGGCGCGGGTCCCCTGAGCGCAAATTGCCCCGCGGCCAATGGGCCGGACCTGGACTTCGGCGCCCCACCCATTCTCGCCAGAACCCAAACAGGCAGCGACATACTGCTGGCTGGGCAGAAATCCAGCGTGGTGCACGCTATGAATCCGGACACCGGCGAGTTGCTCTGGCAAACGCGGATCGGTCGCGGTGGCAAGCTCGGCGGCATTCACTGGGGCATGGCGGTCAACGAGAAGTTGGGGCTGTTGTACGTGCCAGTGAGCGACCGCAACACAGGCCCACCCTACGAAGGCGAGCCGGCCCCAGGATTACACGCGGTAAGGATTAGTGACGGAACCGTCAAGTGGTCGGCCATCCAGGACGCCAACTGCGATCATCGTGAAGGTTGTTATCCCGGGGTTTCCGCCGCACTGATCGCAACCGACGATCTCGTCATCGCCGGAGGGCTCGATGGGCGTCTGCACGCGCTTGCAGCAGACAGCGGCGAATCACTCTGGTCCATGGATACCTGGCGTAGTTTCGATGCCGTCAACGATGTCGAAACATCCGGAGGTGCGTTCGACGTACACGGCCCGATGTTGGCGGGCGATATGCTGTTCATCACGTCGGGTTATCAGAGCTTTGGACAAAAAGCGGGTAACGCATTTCTGGCGTTTCGTTTGCGGCGGTAGTTGTTTTTCACAAATCGCTCGCAGCCGCGTTGGCGGGTGGAGAAGTTTTAAGCGCGGCCACGCTTGACCCCTCCGGGATCCCCTTCGCGAAGTTGCGCCCTCTTTAGTATCAAGAGCGGTCATTTCGCTTCTTTCGGCCTCGCTCAAAATCCCACTCAGAACTTGTCCACCCCCAACGCCATGTGGTTTCCGATGTTCGGGACCCGGCACGGCCTTCGAATGGGGTTCCAGGTAGCGCAGCCTGTGCGGTTGCGCTGGGAGGTAGGTACGCAACTGCTACTGGAAAAGGATGGTAATTTCCGGACAAGAACAAGTTAACATCAGGTTTATCTGCTTTGTTTATAGGAGCATCTATCGTGCGTTTAGCATTCTGTTTTGCAGCGATACTTGCGGCTGTCACGTCATCGCCCGTTGCGGCTGGAGAGCGACTGAACCGGACGATCGAATTGCTCAACGACAACCGCCCGGCCTATGGGGCTTTCGCGTTCGACATGTCCCTCGAGCGGGCAATGGAAATCTCCGCGGCGAATCTCGACTACGTCTTCATCGACATGGAACACCGCCCTTATGACGTGGAGCGGTTACGGGTTTTTTTGCTCGGTATGACCAACAAGCGCCGTATCCAGGAAAAGGGTTCACTGCAGATGGATGTCACTCCCATCGTGCGATTGCCCACCAGTAACGTCACACAAACCGAGGTGCTGGCAAAACAGGTACTCAACATGGGGGCTTTCGGTTTGATGTTTCCGACGACGTCCACGGCTGAACAGGCGCTGCAGGCGGTTCGTGTCTCCCGTTATCCACAAGCCAGGAGTGCAGTGGACATGGAACCCACCGGCTTACGCGGCTTTGAACCCTTTCATCCGGGGATGTGGTATTGGGGCCTGGGGCAAGCCGACTACTACCGCCTCGCCGACGTATGGCCGCTCGATCCCAACGGCGAAATTCTCGTGGTGATACAGATTGAAAATCGTGAGGGTGTTGCGAACATCGATGAAATCTTATCCGTCCCCGGAATCGGCGCCGTCATGATTGGCAGTTTCGACCTCAGCACTTCGCTCGGTGTGGTGGGCGAGGTGACCGGGCCGGATGTGCTGGCGGCAGTCGACAGGGTTGTGAGTGCTTGCGTTGCGCGCGGGATACCCGTCGGCAGTACGGGCCCTGGTCTGGAGAGGAAGATCAAGTCGGGCGAACTATTTATTACGGTTGGTTCAAGCGGCATCCGTCCCGAAGAACGTCTGCGGCTGGAGGCGCTGCGACCTGCGGTCAAAAGCCGCTAGTTGAGCCCTAACCGAGCGTCGTAATACTAACGACGCGTCGTAGTGCTAGCGACGTGTCGCAATCGCTAACGTATTGCCACCGGGGTCTTTGAAGAAAGCCATCCATTCTTCGGTCCCGGGATTATCGAATACGCCGTCTTCATCTCGATGGATCATGTGTGGCTCACCCTCGAAGACGACCCCTTGTTTCGAAAGCTCCGCATGTGCACCCTCCACATCATCAACCCAGAAGTACAGCGTCGCGGGCGCAGCACTCGCCTCGAACATGAGGCGCACACCGTTGAAGTCGAAAAACAGTATCCCGGGCGGGTCGAACTCGGCGATAAATTTCGCTCCCAGCACCTCCCGGTAGAATTTACGCATGTCGGCGGGTTCACCCCCATGGGCTGCCACCTGGTGCAACCGCGTGATTCGCATACCCCATCCCTCTTGTCTTATACTTAGCAAAGCTAAGCAATAATTTAGCAAGACTAACTAAATGTCAACACCATCTGATCATGCGCGCCGTTTGAATTCGAAGATCACTCATCTGATTCGGCGTATACGCCACATCGACGAAAGTCAGGGCGTCGGTCGAGCAAGGCTTTCAGCGCTCGCGGTACTTCACTTCGGCGGGCCCCGTTCGCTTACCGAGCTCGCCAGGGCGGAGCTGGTCACTCCGACAACGATGCACCACATCATCAAGGGTCTACTGAACGACAACCTGGTTCGCAAGATACCCGACCCAACCGATAAGAGGCGCCAGGAAATCCGCCTGACTTCGAAGGGTGAGAAGGTCATCGTGAAAGCTCACACTGCACGTCTGGTATTTTTTGATTCGTTGTTGGCCGGGCAGCCCACCAAGCGAATTACCGAAGCAATCGCACTGCTGGAGGCGATGGATCAAGGATAACAATGCGTTCCAACCACCGGGCAGGGCGCAAACCGAAGGAAAGGCCATGAAATACGAGCGGGGACTGTTCGAACTTTATAATGATGATCCCGAGCGGGCAGAGCGGCTGCTCTTCGGCTCACGGCGCAATTTTCTGAAGCTTTCGGCCGCTGTTGCCGCCGCTATCGGCGCACCCATGGTTTTCGCCCGCAACCTGCCTCATGGACTGATGCCAATCGCCTTAGCCGAGGCCGGCACACTGACGCTGACCACCATTCCCGGGAAGGAAGCGATGATCGTGCTGAACGACCGACCGCTGAATGCCGAACCACTGGCCCACCAACTGGACGATGAGGTAACGCCGGCAACAGCCATGTTTGTGCGCAACAATGGCATTGTTCCCACTCCAGGCGACCCTGAAGGCTGGCGCTTGACGATTGTCGGTGAAGCCGCCGCGCGGGAAGTGACCTTCTCCATCAAAGATCTCAAGCGGCAATTTGACCATCACACTTACCAGCTACAACTCGAATGCGGCGGAAATGGGCGGGCGGAATTTCGTCCCCCGGTCCCTGGTAACCAGTGGCGCCTCGGTGCCATCGCCTGTCCAAGATGGACCGGCGTGCGCTTGAACGATGTGCTCGACAACGTTGGCATCAAACCAAACGCCAGGTACATCGGTTACGAAGCCGCCGACCTCCACTTGAGCGGCGACCCGGCTAAACAAGCCATCTCCCGCGGCGTACCGATGAGGAAGGCGTTCGAAGACGAAACTCTCATCGCCTGGGCAATGAACGACCAACCAATCCCGTCCTTACATGGAGGTCCGCTGCGCCTGGTAGCCGGAGGTTGGCCCGGTTCGGTGAGCGGCAAGTGGCTGACCCGACTCCTCGTGCGCGATCGGGAACACGACGGTGCAAAAATGGGCGGAAAATCCTATCGGGTGCCTTGTGAACCGGTGATGGCGGGCGCCGATGTACCAGACTCCGCCATGTGCATCATCGAAAGCATGCCGGTCAAGTCGCTGATCACCTTTCCAGAGTCTGGCATCACTCATGACTCGAATCGACCCATGGCCCTGCGCGGTCACGCCTGGGCGGGCGATCTGGCCGTGCAGGCAATCGCTTTATCCATCGATTTCGGTCAGACCTGGCAACGCGCACAATTGCAACCACCCGCCAACCGCTTGGCCTGGCAACGTTGGCATGCACAGGTCAGGTTTCCGGGAAGTGGCTACTTTGAAGTATGGGCACGTGCCACTGACTCGACCGGCCGCAGCCAGCCGATGGTGTTACCGGGCTGGAACCCCCGTGGTTACCTGAACAACGCCTGCCATCGCCTCGCTGTGCAGGTGCTTTGAGGTGCCTTCCCGCCTTCCGCGGACCTGGCTGATGTTCATGTTGCTATTCCTCGCCTCGCCCACAAAAGCACAAGAGGGTGAATTGATGGTGCAGACTTATTGCGCGGCCTGCCACTCCCTGGCGCTGGTCTACAGCCAGAGCGGAAATAATCGTTTCTGGCGCGACACCATCGATCTGATGCGCGCGAAACACAATCTTGGTCCCATTGCGCCGGAGCGCGAGGCGGCGATCATCGATTATCTGGCTAAACGCGCCGTCGAGCGTCCTACTTTTCGTCGAGCGCCCCTGGAGCTTACGTTGCTGCCGGAATCGTCATGACCCCGCTGGGCCCGGGTTGATTTTACCGGCGCTGCACAACTGCGAATGGAGCTCAATTGGGTTAGGCTCTACAAAAATCATGCAAAACAACCAAATCGATCGCGTTCTATTCGGCACCAGCATTTCCCTGGTCGTCATTGTCTGCGTGCCAATGATCCTGGCTCCAGAACAAGCCGCCGTATCCGTCACAGCGCTTTATAACTGGATTGCCAACGAAGTCGGGTTGCTCTATCAGTGGGCGACCATCGGCTCGACACTGGTGCTTGTGTGGCTCGCCTTCGGCAGACATGGCGCTTGCCGGCTCGGCGGGGACGATGCGCGCCCTGACTTCAGTACGATCAGTTGGATGGGAATGCTGTTCTGTGCGGGGATCGGCGCCGGTCTACTTTATTAGAGCCCAATTGAATGGGCCTCCTACCTCGACACGCCACCATTTGGAATTCCGGCCGGTTCGCCGGACGCGGTTGAGTGGGCGTCGACCTACGGCATATTCCATTGGGGGTTATCCGCATGGTGCCTGTACTGCCTGCCCACGGTCGCAATCGCCTATCCCTACTATCAGCGCAACATTCCCTATCTGCGCCTCTCAACTTCGTTGGTTGGATTGTTTGGCGATTCGGTCATACACAAACCTCTGGGACGTGTTGTGGATTTCGTGTTCATCATCGCTCTCATTGGCGGCACCGGAACATCCCTTGGGTTGGCGACGCCCATGATTGCCGCCTGCATGACCGCACTGCTCGGCATAGCCGAATCGTCCGCCATGGACATCGCCGTGATGTTCATCGCGGTTGCGCTCTTTTCTATCAGCGTCTACCTGGGCCTTGAAAAAGGCATCAAGCGATTCAGCGACGCGAATGTGATCCTGGCCGGTATCTTCATCGTATTTGTCCTGATTGCCGGTCCCACTTTCTTTCAGCTGAAGATGGGCACCAACAGCCTGGGGCTCATGTTGCAGGATTTCGTGCGGCTCAATACCTGGACCGACCCGATTGTTGAAACCGGTTTTGTCCAGGATTGGACAATATTTTACTGGGCGTGGTGGATTGCCTACGGTCCGTTCATGGGCTTGTTTGTCACTCGCATATCCCGGGGGCGCACCCTGAAACAACTCATACTCGGTATGGTTGGGTTTGGCACACTGGGTTGTGCGCTTTTCTACATCACCCTCGGTAACACGGCGATGTGGATGGACATGCAGGGCATCGTTGCTGTGCAGGAACTCGTCGCCTCAGGTAATGCCGATACCGCCATTGCCAACGTTGTACAAGCTTTACCCTGGCAACCTGTGCCGCTGGTGGTGTTCACGGTAATGGCGTTCATCTTCGTCGCCACAACCTATGATTCGGCCTCCTACGCTATCGCCGCGGCTGCGACGAGACGTCTTGCAGCCGGTACCAACCCCGCACGCTGGCACCGGGTGTTCTGGGCATTCGCCCTTGCGGTTCTACCGATCACGCTGATGGTCGTCGGCGGCCGCCAGGCAATTCAGTCAGCCGTGCTGGTGGTTTCTCTGCCGCTGCTTGTGATCGGCGTGCTGATGACCTGGTCGCTCTTTCGAATTCTGCCGACCAAACCACGCTGATCCACCAAGAACCAGGCATGATCCGTTAGAGGAACCGCGCGTAGGCATTGGGTGCTTCTGCATCGAACGTCGCGGTCATCTCCGGCATCGGATATTTCAGCCCCGTCGCACAGTTGAATAGAACCACCCTGTCGCCTGCGTCTATCGATCCATCCAGCAGCGCCTGGCGATAGGCGGCATAAGTGGCCGCCCCTTCCGGACAGAGTAACACCCCATCACGGGTGGCCACCTCAGCCTGGCATTCGATGATGTCCGCTTCCGTTACTGCAATTGCTGCGCCGTTAGAGTCGCGCACCGCACGTAAAATCAGAAAATCCCCGAGTGCCACCGGGACGCGGATACCGGCAGCGATTGTGTATGCATCCTTCCACGGCTCAGCGAACTCCTTACCCTCGACAAAGGCGCGCACGATCGGTGCGCAGCCTTCCGATTGCACGGCAAACATTTTTGGCCGCTCAGGTCCGATCCAACCGATGGCTTCGAGTTCGGAAAAAGCCTTCCACATGCCGATCAACCCCGTACCACCCCCGGTCGGGTAGAAAATAGCGTCTGGTAACTCCCAATCAAATTGCTCGGCAAGTTCGAGCCCCATGGTCTTCTTGCCTTCGATTCGATAAGGTTCGCGGAGCGTCGATAGATCGAACCAGTCGACCAAATCCTTACCCGCACCAACGATACGGCCACAATCATCGATCAGCCCGTCAACTCGATAGACCGCGGCACCCTGATAGGCAATCTCACGCAAGTTGACCTCCGGCGTATCCGCTGGACAGAACACGGTCGCCTGCAGCCCGGCGCGGCTTGCATACGCCGCCAACGCGGCACCTGCATTGCCGTTGGTGGGCATCGCAAGGTGGGTGAGGCCCAGTTCTTTGGCCATAGCCACCGCAACGTTCAAGCCACGCGCCTTGAAGGATCCTGTAGGCAGCCGACCTTCATCTTTCACCCAGAGTTCACCCGATTCCCGGGCGGAAAAACTCCTCTGAAGACGGATCAGCGGGGTGACTACTTCGCCAAGATCGAGACGATTCTCAGCCTGGGATACCGGCAGAAACTCCCAATAACGCCATAAACCGCCACGGCGCGTAGCCAACTCCGCCTTACTGACGGCATCGCCGAGTGACTCGAGGTCATAGCGAACGAGCAACGGTTTCCCGACCTCAGACACGCCCATTACCTCACCGGCTGGGTATCGCTTTCCAGTAAGCGAACATTCCAGGTGACTGACGAAATTCATGGTCGGTTCCAGTATCCCAATGTGAGGATGATCACATTCCCCAACGTGTTCCGAAAGCAAAGTTCGAACACCTATTGTCCGAGTGAACAGGTACAAGACCGTGTCGAATAGAAGCCGGCGTGATAAAAATGCGGCGATATCTGCCAAAAACTGTCAAAAATACGCTGCAAATCAGGCTGTGTTCATTTCTCCATTATTCTTCGTTTTTTGAGGGAATTCTGTCACAACATGCCGCAACTTTATTTGCTAAACCTTATTATAAGTCGCGGCATGGAAGCTTGAGAAATGAACGTAAGGAAAATGACTTTCCCCCTGTTGATTGCGGTACTGCTGA
>SMVA01014416.1_pt1 | contig 14362 bp, 17 predicted proteins | sample 2456451 | NCBI WGS metagenome assembly SMVA01 (sample SAMN11095933, study PRJNA526329) | marine sediment metagenome | biome: Marine sediment; feature: Surficial sediment; material: Deep marine sediment; isolation source: Hadal surficial sediment | place: Pacific Ocean | collected 2014-05 | depth...
ATGAAAATAGATATTTTTTGGATAAATAAAGTAGAAAACATGCAAGCAAAAATGGAAAAATAATTACGTCCATATGCCCTGAATTAAATACTTCTTTAATAAGCAGCGGATTCCACCAGTAAATTATCAGATTAGATTCCGTAATCTTTAATTTTTTCAATACCAGATAGATCAAAAAAAACGTGATTATATCGACTATCAAAAGTACAACTTTCCATGTAATTAAACTAAACGGCTTTATCAGGTTTGAAAACGCAAACACAGCTTGAGTAACCGGGGGATAGGACGATTTTAGCTGGGGATGGTTTATCTTTTCCAAGGTTTTTAAGTTGTTTATAGATAAATTTCTTAATCTTTCCGGCAGTTTTTCATTACTCTTACCTTTTATGAATTCTTGTGGAGAATACTCATAGGGGTTATAACCATTAACCGTTACAGCTCCATCCCATAAGTATCTATGATAATCAACTTCCAAAATAGGCGTCGAAAATATCATTATTACCCTTGCGATTATGCCCACAATGAAAATCCAAAATAATAAATTTTTTATATTAGGTTTATATTTTTTTATTCTTACTATATATACAAAGTAGATAAAGCAGGCAGAAATATATATAAAGACAAACTTAACCACCGGCCGGCTCACTAAGTTTTTTTCTTCTAAAAAATAGGGAGATATCAGATTCAGACTGAAGATCGAGACTAAAATAATCAGCCCTGAAATTATAAAAGACATCTATTATTTATACATAAGAAATGAAATATTAATATATTAGAGATTACTGTCAGCTTTAAGATTTGAATTATCGGGATGTTCAATATTAAAAGAAAATTATCGATTAAATAATTTGGAGGCGGCTCTTAAAACTATTAAAAGCATCATCATCAAATAATATAAAGTATACTTTTACTATCTGACTATTCTGTGACTTAAGATAATCACAAACTACGCTTATCATGATCTCAGCGCACTTATCCAGCGGATAACCGCCAAACCCGGTTCCAATTGCAGGAAATGCCAAAGTCTTAATCTTATATTTGTCGGCTACTTTAAGACTATTTATTGTGCATTGTTTCAGTGACTGCGTTTCTACGCGCTTCCCCAGGTGCATTCCGGCAGCATGTATAACGTATTTTGTTTTCAGGTCACCGGCCGGTGTAATAGTTGCCTGTCCCAAGGGAATTGAGCCGGTTTTATTACATTCTGATTGGATTTGATAGCCGCCTTTTTCTCTTATAGCACCCGCTACACCGCTTCCTAAAACAAGCTCTGTATTTGCAGCGTTTACAATAGCATCCCCATCAAAATCTGTTAAATCACCTTTCTGGATAACAATTTTATCACTAATCATTAGTTTCACCGTGAATTGTAACAATCAATTTCCTGGACCCACCTCTGTTTCTATGCTCACACAGATAAATCCCCTGCCACGTCCCAAGATTAAAACTCCCGTTTGTCACAGGCACTGTAATACTGGAGCCTAAAAGAGAGGACTTAATATGTGCAGGCATATCATCCAAACCTTCCAGTGTGTGTCTGTAGTAAGGTTCATTTTCAGGAACTAAAACGTTAAAGCTGCTTTCAAAATCGCCTCTCACATCGGGAGAGACATTTTCGTTAAGTGTTAAGGATGCAGATGTGTGGCAGATAAATATATGGGCAATTCCGACCTGAAACTCTGAAAGGCCTGGAATTTTATTAAGTATTTCATTTGTAACAATATGAAATCCCCTCGGTTTTGGAGATAAAGTAATTTCTTTTTGAACCCAGCTCATTTTTTATAAACAGGTACTTTTGCTTTTTTACAAGCTTGTCTAAGATTTTTATCCAGTGTTGCTAAAGGCAGTCCACTACGCATTGCCAGCTCAAGATAAGATGCATCATAGCTGGAAAGATTATATTTTTTACCCAGACTCAGCAGATCGCTCATTTTATTTTCGTATAATTCATGTTCAACCAGTATTGGAAGTTGATTTAATAATGCGATAAAACGCGTACTATCGGCTTCACTTAATCGGCCTATTCTCTCAGCTACTACAAGGACATTCACGACCTCCAACGACCATATAGACGGCACAGCCGCAACTGCATCTTCCATGCTCTCCAAAACAGCTTCGGAGTATTTGTTTGACTCACTGCTAAAACACCAGGACATAACTACAGAATTATCTATAACGAATTTCTCTGTCATCTAGCGTCTTCCTTCCTCAATCATTTCTTTTACAGAGATGCCGTCAGTCCTGTGTCTTTTTCTAAATTCTTTTATTTCACGGATTGTATCCCTTGGATCATTCTTTTTATATTCTTCAACCGGTCTTAAAACAGCTACAGGTACGCCATGTTTTGTTATAGTAAATTGCTCACCCTTTTTTACACGCTCTAACAGCTCTGACAAATGAGTCTTCGCTTCATATGCACCAACAGTTTCCATAACTTACCTCTATTTACTTCTATTTTTCTACTTATCTATGCTTATCTTTACTTTACTTATCTTTCCAGACCAGTCTAATACTAGTCTAAACATTAGTTGCTATAAATTCAAATTTTATATTAATTTTTTGATATATTATCAATTTACAATAGATTGAAAATACTAAGTTATCTCACCAGGAATTTGAATGTCTGGGCTTCTCCTCTCCTTTAAAAACGCCCTTCTTCCATAGAATAAGCAAAAGTATTATATGCAAAGCAAGGGTTATTTGAGCATATGGTTTTACAGAGAAATCATAAATCCGTACCCAGTCGCCTCTAAATCCTACAAAGGAAAAGAGAGGGTAAACTATGAGTGAATATACAAGCTCGATCCTTGCAAAATTTAGAAGTAATTCTTTGACAATTATTTTTCGTACTCTACTTATGAAAAACAAAGGAATGATTCCAATGAGAATTGAAACCAGGTTGCCACTAAATGAAATCCACCAGCGCTGCACTGTTGTAAAATCGCCCTGGGGAATTATATAACCCCAGAATATTCTCCATTCAAATTCAATAACTGTTCCACCAACCTGCCATGTGGCAAGAGCATGACCCAGTTCGTGGAGCAGTACACCAATTGGGATTAGAATAAAAAATGAAATCTCTGTTACCAGTCTCTTATCAAAAGGGGTAACATGATCATCCCAAAACGGCTTCCAGTTTTTTATTAACCGCCTTATAACCCCTATAGCTATAACACAGTAAAATATCGAAATGAGATCAAATGCTGTAAACATGGATTTGAGAATTATAGCTTATCAATACAGAATTAAGATAGTGAATAAAAAAAAGGATGAATATAGAGATTATTATATATTCATCCTTTTAAAATGCATATTAAACAAATTCTATTAAATGATAATTACATACATATTCCGCCAGGGCTCGAAAAACCTCCTGTATTGGCAAAACCTGTATTCTTTTTATGCATGGTGTTAGTTCCCAAATCTCTATAACCAACATTAGTTTTTATGGGGGGGGGGATAATATAGCAAAAAAAGTAAAAGAATTTAAAGATGCAGATAAATTAAGATGCTTCTACTCTTGCTTCGGCAAGTTTAAGTTTCTTATTAAATTCGGCGAGCTCTTTTTTAGACCCTTCATAACCATCTATAATATTTTGAATGTCTTCAAGCTGTTGATTTGCTTCGGCTGAATCTATATAGGATGGAATCTCAGTATTTTCAGTGAGGATTTTTTGTCTCCTTCAACATTAAAAATGCCACCTGAGATGAATAATGTTGTAACAACAAAAAAGAGGACAAGTATATATGCAGTTTTATTAAATATAGTTAAGAATATATTGTTCAACATTCTTTTCATTCGACTTTCCCTCCCTCAAATTATATTATAATAAAGTTATTTATTATTCATTAATTTTATTCATTGTTACTTGGATTATATAATACATCCTTGATATAAATTACAAATGTATTACTATTGTAACTACAAGGAGATTGAAAATATGTCAACAGAAGCAACAAGTTTAAGACTCGATATAGAAGCAAAGAAAAATGCCTATGCTGTGTTTAAAAAAGTAGGCTTAAAACCCGCACAGGCGATAAATCTCTTTTTGCGGCAGGTTGCACTGCAAGGTGGCCTTCCTTTTGAAGTAAAGATTCCTAATTCTGCTACAATAGATGCTATAAAAGAACTTGAAAAGGGTGGCGGTAGAAAATCAAAGAACAGCAAAGAATTTTATAACGACCTGGGAATTTAAGTTGTGTATGAAATTAAGCGTTCAACACAATTTAAGAGAGATGTGCGTCGATCCATAAAACAGCATAAGCTCATGACTAAATTTAAAACTATTCATGAGCTGTTAATGTCTGGTATGTCTATACCCGAAAAAAACAAAGACCACATATTAAGTGGTAATTGGAATGGTCACAGGGAATGTCACATTTAACCAGATTGGCTTTTGATTTACCGTATTGATAGAGAAAATAAAGTTATAGAATATGTCCGTATGGGTTCACATTCAGACATCTTTAGTTGAATTCAATTATAGTGCTATGATTTTTACCGATCTGCTTTAAAAGTGTAGTGGACATTTCTAACTGTTCCACCTACCTGCCATGTCCCAGCTCGTGGAGCAATACACCTATTGGGATTAGTATGAAAAAAGACACTTCTGTTACAAGCCGTGTGTCAAAAGGAGTAATGACATCATCCCAGAAGGGTTTCCAGTTTTTTATAAGTCGCCGTATAACTCCTATAGCTATAACGCAGTAAAATATGGAAATTAGATCAAATGATGTAAACATGGATTTGAGAATTATAGCTTATCAATACAGAAAGGAGATAGTGTGTACAAAAAAAAAGGATGGAAATATATTAAGAAGCTTCTACTCTTGCTTCAGCAAGTTTAAGTTTCTTATTAAGTTCGGCGAGCTCTTTTTTAGACCCACTAAAACCCTCAATTAGATTTTGAATGTCTTCAAGCTGTTGATTTGCTTCAGTAGAATCAATGTCGGATGGAAGCTCTGCACTTTCGGTGAGTATTTTTGCTTTATCCCCTTCTACATTAAATATCCCGCCGGGTATAAAGAAAGACTTTTCACTGCTGCCTTCAGAATATTTAACCAACCCAGGATTCAGAGTCGTAATAAAAGGCACATGACCGGGTAAAACCCCAAACTCTCCCAGGGCACCCGGCGCTGCAACCTCGTCTACTTCAGTATTTAAAACAACCTTTGTCGGTGTAACAATTTCTAAATTAATTTTGTCAGCCATAAATCTAATTCCCTAATCTGAAACAAGCTTTTTTGCCTTTTCTTTTACATCTTCAAGATTTCCTACCATATAGAAAGCCTGCTCGGGAAGTTCGTCCACATTACCATCGATAAGCTCCTTAAATCCCTGAATGCTTTCTTTAATCGGCACATATTTACCTGCTGTACCTGTAAACTGCTCTGCAACATTAAAAGGCTGCGACAGGAATCTCTGTACCTTTCTTGCTCTTGCAACGATCATCTTATCTTCTTCAGAAAGCTCGTCCATACCCAATATAGCGATGATTTCCTGAAGCTGCTTGTATCTTTGTAATATTCTCTGTACTTCACGAGCTACATGATAGTGTTCTTCACCAAGCAGGTTTGGATCCAATATTCTTGAAGTAGAGTCGAGTGGATCAACAGCAGGATAAATTCCAAGCTCTGTAAGCTGTCGTGAAAGAACGATTGTACCGTCCAGGTGAGCAAATGTGGTAGCCGGAGCAGGGTCTGTTAGGTCGTCTGCAGGTACGTATATTGCCTGCACCGAAGTAATCGAACCTTTTACAGTAGATGTAATCCTTTCCTGAAGTTCACCAAGATCGGTAGCAAGAGTAGGCTGATAACCAACAGCAGATGGTATTCGTCCAAGAAGTGCCGATACCTCTGATCCAGCCTGAGTAAACCTAAATATGTTATCAATAAATAAAAGTACGTCCTGCCCTTCGGTATCACGGAAATATTCAGAAAGTGTAAGCCCCGTAAGAGCAACCCTTGCTCTTGCACCCGGCGGCTCGTTCATCTGTCCAAACACAAGACCGGTGTTTTTTATAACTCCAGATTCTTTCATCTCCATCCACAGGTCGTTACCTTCACGTGTTCTTTCTCCAACACCCGCAAACACAGACACTCCACCGTGCTCTTTACCAACATTATTAATAAGCTCCATTAATAGAACTGTTTTACCAACACCGGCGCCACCAAAAAGACCGATCTTTCCACCTTTTAAAAATGGTGCTAAAAGGTCAATAACCTTAATACCGGTTTCAAACATCTCTGACTTGATACTTTGTTCAGCAAAACTAGGCGCTGGTCTGTGAATCGGCCATCTTTCTGCCGTTTCAATAGGCCCTGCTTCATCAATTGGCTCACCTATAACATTCATCATTCTGCCAAGAGTTTCTTTACCTACCGGCACTGTTATTTGATCACCTGTGTTCAGCGCGTCCTGGCCTCTTTGGAGACCTTCAGTGGAATCCATTGATATACACCTTACTCTCCTACTACCAAGCTGCTGAGCAACTTCTAACACCAAGTTCCAGTCCTTATCATCGATTAATTTATTGGTTACTTTTAACGCAGTATAAATTGCAGGAAGACCGCTGTCTTTAAACTCTACATCTACTACAGGTCCCATCACCTGTATTATTTTTCCTAAATTATTTGCTGATGCTTCCATTTAATCCATTCCTCCTCCTTTTCTTAAAGCTTCAGTTCCATTTACAATGTCCATCAGTTCAGTGGTAATAGATGCCTGCCTGGTTTTATTAAAAAGCAGTGTCAGGTTCCTAACAACTGAATCTGCATTTCTGGTAGCATTATCCATTGCCGTCATTCGTGATCCGTGCTCGCTTGTAACACTTTCCAGAAGTGCCCTTTGCACACGAACCTCAACATAATTGGAAAGTACATATTTTAGAACTTCATTTTTATTTGGTTCAAAAATAAATTCACCCTGTTTTTCCTCTTCCCCGCTGCTTTGAGTTCTTGGTATTGGAAGAAGTTTTTCCATCTGCATTTCCTGGGTTAGTGCAGATTTAAAATAGTTATAAACAAGCATAACCTCGTCAGTCTTCCCACCTACAAAATTGCCTGCTATTTCAGACGCTATATTCTTAGTATAATTTTCATAGTTCCTCTCAGTGATACCGTCGTGAGAACCCGCCTGTTCTAAATCACTTTTTTTGAAATGATCTCTCCCTTTTCTGCCTATAGATGTAATGATAACTTTTTCATACCCTTTAGTTTCTGTCTTTATAAACGTCTCGATTTTCCTTATTAAGCTACTATTAAAACTCCCGCAAAGCCCTCTATCGGATGTCATAAACACTATATTCAAACTCTTCTTTTCCTCAGAGTTCCTTAAAAGCGGATGAAGACTCTCATCAGAATTATTTGCAAGACCTTTTGCAATATCTAAATATGAATCAGAATAGGGTCTGTATGACATTAATATACTCTGTGCTTTTTGCAGCTTAACAGCAGCAATTAGTTTCATGGCACTCATAATCCTTCTTGTGCCTTTTACACTGGATATTTTATTGCTTATTTGTTTTAAACTTGCCATTTTTAGTTATTTGATAATTTTATTTATTTAAATTCACCAAGTTTCTCTTTTAAAGAACCCAGGGCGCTATTTACTTTTTCTTTTAAGGCATCGTCAATCACCTTTTTCTCTCTAATTTCAGATATAATATCCGGATGGTTTGCTTCAAAGTGAATCAGTAGTTCTTGTTCATATTTACCCACAACTCCTACTGGATAATCATCTACATAGCCATTGGTAACCGCATATATCATGAGTACCTGTTTTTCAACGGGCATCGGCGCATACTGAACCTGTTTTAAAGCCTCAACCAGTCTGCTACCTCTTGCAAGCTGGGCCTGGGTTATTTTATCCAAATCAGATGCAAACTGAGCAAAAGCTTCAACCTCTCTATACTGAGCAAGATCAAGCCTCAGGGTTCCGGCTACATTTTTCATAGCCTTTATCTGTGCTGAACCACCCACCCTGGAAACCGATAACCCTACATTAATGGCAGGCCTGATACCGGCATAAAACAGATCACTCTCCAGGTAGATCTGGCCATCAGTAATTGAGATAACATTTGTAGGAATATATGCCGAAACGTCACCAGCCTGAGTTTCGATTATGGGAAGAGCAGTAAGTGAGCCCCCTCCATCTTCATCCCTAAGTTTTGCAGCTCTTTCCAGAAGTCTTGAATGCAGGTAGAAAACATCTCCCGGATAAGCCTCACGACCAGGAGGTCTTCTCAGGAGAAGCGATATCTGCCTGTATGCCCATGCATGTTTTGTTAAGTCATCATATATTACAAGTGCATGCCTTCCAGAATCTCTGAAAAATTCGCCTATTGCACATCCTGAATAAGGAGAAATAAACTGATATGGAGCAGGATGGCTAGCCGTTGCAGCTACAATTGTAGTATATTCCATTGCACCGTGCTCTCTCAGTTTATCAACTACCTGGGCTACAGTTGACTGCTTTTGACCTATAGCGACATAAATACAAAAAACATCCTGCCCTTTTTGGTTAATAATCGTGTCAATGGCTACCGCTGTTTTACCGGTTTGTCTATCTCCCAATATTAATTCCCTCTGCCCTCTACCAATAGGTATCATAGAATCAATAGCCTTAATACCAGTTTGCAGTGGCTCATTAACAGACTGCCTGTAGACTACACCTGGCGCTTTTACCTCAATCGGTCTTGTTTCACTTGATTGTATTTCACCTTTTCCGTCTATTGGCTGCCCTAATGCATTTACAACCCTGCCTATAACATTTTCACCAACAGGCATTTCTGCAATCTTTCCTGTTCGTTTAACAATATCTCCTTCCTGAATTTCAGTATCTTCACCAAAAATAGCAATACCAACATTGTCTTCTTCTAGGTTAAGAACAAGTCCCATTACACCGCTTTGAAATTCAACAAGCTCGCCGGCCATGGCATTATCTAAACCGTGTACACGGGAAATACCGTCGCCAACTGTGATAACGGTCCCTACTTCGGCTGTTTCTATTCTTTGGTCATAATCTTTAATTCTATTTTTTAATATTTCTCCAATCCCTTCGATTTTTATCTCTTCCATATGATCTGACTCCTTTTTTATCCTCCAAAAATTACTATGCAGCTGTAAGCATGTTTCTAACTTTATTTAATTTTGTTTTAATACTATTATCAAAAAGCCTGTTTGATACTTTAACAATTACACCGCCCAGAATATCAGGGTCTATGATTACTGCAACCTCAATCTTGTTGCCAATCTGCACCTCAATTGCACTTTGAACGCTTGCTATTTCGCCCTGTGAAGGCACCTGGGCAAAAATGAATTCTGCAAGCTCAATACCAGAAGCTTTTCTGAGCCTTCTAAGAATTGGCTGCTCGGAATCAACAAAACCTTTAAACTTATCCATTTCAATAACAGCTTTTATAAAATTTTCTGTATAACTATCTAAAGAAATAGATTTTGAAATATCAGACAATACTAAAACCTTCTCTTCTAATTTATACACCGGGCTGCTGAAAATATTTTTAAGCGCCCCACTGCTTTGTAAAAGAGAAAAGAATTTCTCCATATCACTTGTAACTACTGACAATTTAAATGCCTGTACCGAGGTTTCTATAAGCGCCGATATTAAATCACGAAGTGTAGCTACTGTTGCCATTTTGTTTCATTTACCTCACTGACAAAGTCTTCAACAATTCTTTTACTGTCACTTTCGTTCAAATTGCTCTTTATGAGATTTTCTGCAAGCTGCAGCGCTAAATCAACAACTTCATTTTGAATCTCATGTTTTGCTTTAGCGGTTTCAGATTTAATAGTTTCCTTAGCGTCTTCTCTAATGTTTTTTGCCAATATCTCTGCCTGCTTAATTATTTCCTGTCTTTCAATATCTGCTTCATTCTTAATTGATTCTTTAAGGTCTTTTATCTCTTTTTCCAGGTTGTTCATCTTTTCCATATACTTATCGAAAAGACCTTTTGCCTCTGTAATTTCGTTTTTAGAACTCTCAATTTTCTTAGCTATTTCACCCCTTCTTTCCATAAGGTAATTCTTAAGAGGTGTTTTTATAAAATAAACCAATACAAAAACAAGTATCGCAAGGTTTGCCGTGTGCTTACCCACATAGACCCAGTTAAAAGGATCGGGGCCTGCACCTGGAGAAGTTGTCAGTATTAATCCGATTAAACTCTCAATCTCAAGCAAGTCTATATCTCCTTATTAATAAGCTTAGAAGCCACATCTTTTGCGATAAGTTCAATTTCAGGCTTTATTTTTTCCCGTATAATTTGAGCTTCTTTTTCAATTTTGGTTTTTGCATCCTCGAGCAGTGAATTAGTTTCACCTCTTGCCCTTTCAATCATCTCAGCTGCGCTGTTTTGAGCCTGCTTTCTTATGAGATTTTTTTGCTCCTGAGTTTGAATTCTGGCATCATTTATCTTTTCATTATATTCCTTAATAGTTCGCTCAGCCTTAAGCTTAAGTTCCTTTGCTTCAGAACTGGTGCCGCTTGTTAGTTGTTCCCTTCTTTCATCTAGTTCCAAAAGTGGCTTAAAAAGTGTTTTGTTAAGAACTAAGACGCTTGCAACAAACATAGCCGCTAGAATACCTAAATGTATGGGGTCTATGCTCAGAATATCCTCTGCCGCAAACAAATTGTTTGAACTAATTAAAATTATTATGAAAAAACAAATTATAGTTTTTAACTTATTCATATATTACATGAGATCCATATTGTTTATTTATTATCCAACTCCTCATCACTTCCAAAAGCCTTCTTTAAAAGAGGCGGCGCTATAAAAGTTGTTAACATCACCATAGCTGTCACAGCTGAAAAGAGCTTTATATCGAAAACAGCATAAGCAAGTCCAATCTGTGCAAAAATTAATCCGACTTCTCCTCGAGGAATCATGCCAATTCCAATAGCCTTTTTGTTGAGCCCCTCTTTAAATACTGCAAAACCGCATACAAATTTACCTATTACTGCGACTGCAAACAATACAAAAGCAATTATGAGGATTGGGATATTACCTGAATTAAACGGATTGAAAACACTTATATCTACTGCAGCTCCTACCATCACAAAAAAAACCGGCGTAACCAGGTCAGAAACAGGTCTCAACCTCTCTTCTATTATCTTCGCCTGACCGGTTTTTGCAAGAACTAAACCTGCAGCAAATGCGCCGACAATTCCAGCTAAACCCGCTATATATGCAAGATAGGCGTACAGAAAAGCAAAGGATATAGCGCTCAGTAGAAGTATTCCCCTTACTTTCAACTTCTGTATAAAATTGAAGATTTTTCCTGTAACCAGCATGCCTATGATTATTGATGCAATAAGAAATCCAAAAGCTTTCAGCGTGATTGTAAGAACGTTTACTGCTGAAATACCCGTTTCAAGCCCCTGTTTAGAGGCTTCTATTAAGCCGGTTACCACTGCCAAAATAATGAGTCCCAGGATATCATCAATAACCGCAGCGCCTAAAATTATCTTAGCTTCAGGAGTTTGAATTTTATTAATATCCGAAAGCACTCTTGCTGTAATACCAACACTTGTAGCAGTTAAAGTTGCCCCAACGGTTATTGCTACAAGCATCCCTGTGGCAGGATTAGCAAATGTCAGCAGCCCGTATTTCTGAAAAGCTATAATACTTAAGAAACCAAGCACAAAAGGCGCTACGATGCCCACAATAGCAACTATAGTGGAAGTAACTCCTACTTCTAATAATTCATTTAAATCGGTTTCTAACCCTATCTCAAAAAGTAGGATCACAACTCCAAGTTCTGCAAGCAAGTGGAATGTTTCATAGCCCGGTTGACCCGAAACAGATGGGATTAAAGCAAGCACACTCCCGCCCAGCAACACGCCTGCAATAAGCTCTCCTAATACAGGGGGCTGCTTTATTCTTTCTGTTAGTTCGCCAATTACTTTTGATGCAATAAGAATAATTGCAAATACAAAAAGGAACTTTTCTACAGGAAAACTAACTGCATGCTCAACATTCATAAATAATATTATTTAACAAGGAATAATAAAGAAGTTAAAAAAACCAGAGTTTTCTAACATGAAACCCAGGTAGTGTCAATGATGCTTAATTAAAGAAATAGCAGATAGAACACAAAAATTACTTGTAAATTAGAAATCTTTAGTTCTGGACAGCCGCCTTCATCCAAAATCTGCCGGATTTCATAGCCTCACGCAATAGAAACTACTCTGCAAATTAATTGATACATGGGGGGGGGGAAGAAATATTTTTCGCAGTCATTATTATGACATGTAAGCCTATTTTTCTATTACCACGGTACCAGCTATTTTATCGTGCCAAGCCTGAGAGTTTGAGTCAATACAAGACCAGAGAAATCCCAAAAAGACAGGAATACTAGAAATGAAGTAACCCACAAATCGTATGAAGGAATCCAGATATCCAATATCTAATCCGTCTTTTTTTACTACTTTAAGCCTCAAAATTAACTTGCCTATTGTACTGCCTCCAAATCCCTGCATAACAACAAAATAAGAAGTGCTAAGAAATAGTAGTATAAAGTATACAGGGATAATTACTTCTTTTAGCTCAAGTAAGCTTCTATCAATTTTGTATCCTGAAATTAAAAGTGCACAACAAAGGCAAGCAAGAGATAATATATTTAAAATACCAAAATCGATAAAGAAGGCCGCTATTCTGGACTCAGCCGATGCCTGTACATAAATTTTATTTTCATTGTATTTAAAGTCTGGTTCAAAAATATCACTTTTTGTTGGTATATTCAGTTTAGGTTCGGGTAGCTGAGTATGGTTTTTACCATTTAAACTTTCTTTTATGGAACTGCTTACCTGCTCACTATTTTGTACTGCTTTTTGGTTTGAATTAAGGTTATTGCTTTTTATTTGCTGGCTTAGATTCCCATTTGGCTTTATAATCAAGGTGTTATCTAAACCTTCTATTTTTAAGCTTCTTCTTTTAGACCGATTATTTACAGGATTGCTGTACAAGTGCTTAAACTTAGAATTTGACGCAAATATGCCTCCGCACTTATTACATTTATCTAAATAATCGAACGTATTGAACCCACAACTGTTACATTTCATCTGCGATTTAAACCCCACACTTCAAGCAACACTTTAATAATACATCATAAGTGCCGCAAATCAATGCCAGTAATGACATGCAGGGTAAATTTCGATAAAAAAGTAATATTTAAAAGTAGTTACAAAACATATTGTATTATGAGGTCGTTTGCGTTATATTGGAATTAACGACTAATTTAGTTGTTTCCAATACAATAATTCTTTTAGAGGAGGAACCATATTTAATGTCACACAGTTTACCACCACTACCATACGACTATAATGCATTAGAACCACATATTGATGCTAAAACAATGGAGATACACCACACTAAGCACCATCAGACATATATTAACAATCTAAACGCTGCTTTGGAAAATCACTCGGACCTGCAGGGAAAATCTCTGAATGATCTAATCAGAGGTCTCAGTGATGTGCCTGAAGATATAAGAACAGCTGTACGAAACAACGGAGGCGGACATTTAAACCACAGCATGTTTTGGACGGTTATGAGCCCCGGTGGCGGCGGAGAGCCATCCGGTGATCTCGGATCAGCCATAGATTCTGCATTTGGAGGATTATCTGATTTTCAGGATGCATTTGCTAAGGCAGGTGCTACAAGGTTTGGCAGTGGATGGGCTTGGCTTTGTGTAGACAAGGGAAAACTTATTGTTACTTCAACACCAAACCAGGACAACCCGATTACTGATGGGCTGACACCAATTTTAGGTTTGGATGTTTGGGAGCATGCATATTATTTAAATTATCAAAACAAAAGACCAGACTACATTAAAGCCTGGTGGAATGTTGTAAACTGGGATCAGGTTTCTAAAAATTTTAGCGCTGCAAAATAACTTAGCAATAATATTTAAAAGCACTAAAAAAAACTGAACAGCCAAATTGAACTGTCTGGTTGTTTTGCTAAATCTCCAAATCAAGATCAGTTGATTTTGTTTTTATTATTTAGTAATCCCGAAAAATAACGTAACTCACACTAGTTGAGTTATAATTACATATATTATTAAATAGGAAGTAGCCATGGAAATAAAATTTCAGGAATATGACGAACAACCCAAACAAGAACAAGTAGAAACTTATACTGAAAGCGACAAGGACAATTTAAAGCAGCTGGGAATAGCCGGGAGTGCTGTGGCTGAGGTAGAAGAGGATGATTTTGAGTTTGAACAACCCACCACAAAAGAGCTGCAGAAGATAGAAGAAGAGGAAGAAAAGCATAAATGGACCCCGGATGAGCAGTTCAGGCTGCTGTATTCGTATTTTAAGGATATGTCGGTAGAGCCTCTG
>SMVA01414309.1_pt1 | contig 14361 bp, 11 predicted proteins | sample 2456451 | NCBI WGS metagenome assembly SMVA01 (sample SAMN11095933, study PRJNA526329) | marine sediment metagenome | biome: Marine sediment; feature: Surficial sediment; material: Deep marine sediment; isolation source: Hadal surficial sediment | place: Pacific Ocean | collected 2014-05 | depth...
AGGGTCGACAAAGGCTGCCCCTTCAATGCCATTCTTGCGCATGGCCAATTCGTCAATGGTGCGAATCTGGGCGGGATCGAGGGGTGCGAGCTGTAGGAACTTGTTTGACAATTGCTGCAGGCGCTTGGGGCTGGACAAAAGCGCCCATTCCGCCTGAAGGATTTTGATGTTCTTTTCATCCCAATCAATTTGGCGCTCCAGCGCAGCGGCTGTGTCGCGGTACGCCTCGACCTTGAACTGCAGCTGGTAAAAGCCATAGCTAACCACCACCATCAGACAAAAAGTGACGACAGAGATCTTTCTCATGCGTTCTCCCCTTCCTGCCAGACAGGTTGGTCTGTCCGCACAGCGGCTCGAAGGCGGGCCGAACGTGCGCGCGGATTGGCTTTGGTTTCTGCTTGCGTGGGCTTGATGGCGCTGCGTTTGCGCACCTGAAAGGACGGAGCACGACGAGCAGGCGCCTCTGGGAGATGTCGGGATTGAGAAGGGGCCAACCCGCCGCGCTCGCGTAAAAAGTTTTTGACGATGCGATCTTCAAGGGAATGAAACGATACAACGGCAAGTCGCCCGCCGGGACGCAACACCCGTTCGGCGGCAACCAGCACGCGTTCCAGCTCACCCAACTCGTCATTCACATAAATCCGTAGGGCCTGGAATGTCCGGGTCGCCGGGTGAACCTTGCCATGGCGCGGTCTACCCAATACGGACATCACGATCTGTGCCAATTGGCCGGTGCGAGAGATCGCGGCCTCGCGACGCGCCACACCAATTGCATGGGCAATGTGTCGCGACCGGCGCTCTTCACCATAGCGCCACAAGATGTTGGCGATATCTTCTTCAGCAAAGTTGTTCACAACATCGGCCGCAGACTGGCCGCTGCCAACGCCGGGGCCTTGCATGCGCATATCAAGCGGCCCGTCGCCCTGAAACGAAAACCCACGCTCAGGGTTATCAAGCTGCATCGACGACACACCGAGGTCGAGCGCGATGCCGTCTACCTGTTGAACATCTGCAGAGGCCAAAAGGGACTGCATGTCACCAAAGCAGCCCTCAAGCAGCCCAAGGCGCGGCGCATATTCGGCGACCAGCGCCTGGCCTGCTGCAATAGCATTGGGGTCGCGGTCGATAGCAAAAACGGAACAATTGGCGGCGTCAAGAATGGCGCGTGTATAGCCCCCCGCCCCGAAGGTTCCATCCACAATTATGTCATTATCTCGTGCCTCTATGGCCGCTAGAACTTCCCGGGCCATGACGGGTGTATGAGGCACATCAGCCATTACGATCTCCGTCAGTGCCGCTCGATGCTGGGCCTGTGCTTGGTGAAATGCGGATACGACGTGGGCTGGTATCAATGGTCTGTTGTGATTGCGCCGTGTAGGCCTCGAACTGTGCCGGGCTCCAGATCTGGAACGTCTCGCCCAGGCCCGCAAAGACGACTTCGTCATCGATGCCAATATTGTCGATCATATCGTCGGGCAGGCTCACCCGTCCTTCGCCATCAAAGGTCACCGACCGGCTGTTCAGCAATACATGGCTGACAGTGGCGTATTCAGGCGAATCTGGATCAAAGCCGTCGCGGTCACGGGCGTAGCGACCGATGCGGTCGCGGTCCCATGCGTCAATACAGGACTGTTCAGGGTTCGGGAAGACGATGAAGCTGTTGGACTGGCCGCGTTCCAATTCCGAGCGGAAGGGCGCAGGCACAGATACCCGGCCTTTTTTGTCGATCTTGTTGATATATGTCGACAGGAACAGCAGCATGCTTGCGTTCCACCTCCCTTAACGTCTCGCACCCATGTCCCGATAGTCAAATCAGTGTGTCAAAACCCGCCAAAAAGACGGACCTCCCCCATTGACTTCTATTTGGGAGACTCTGGGATATCATGGGATATTATGGGCGTCAATGGATTTACCCCTTAAAAAAGCGAGATTCATCAAGCATTTCAGGGGTTTTTAGGGGCATTTCTCAGTCGATTTCTACACAAGCGATGCAGAACCCAATTTTCGGCACAAGAACTACGCAAGTATTCATGCTATTTGTTCTTGATATGTTCATATTTTGGAAATGTCAATTCGTGGAGAATTTATTGAGTGGCCGAGAAAGCAGGTCGGAGATAGGTCAGATGGCCTGTAAGCCGGGTTCTGTACGCCGTCGCACCGAAATGTGACAGGTGATAGCTATTCATCTAGGCATATTGTTGCCAATACACTCATGCAACCGACCCGGGCGACGCGTCGGAAACGCCACAAATGCCGCCCCTATTTGGTTTTGCTCCCGGTGGGGTTTACCGTGCCGCCCCTGTTGCCAGGCACGCGGTGCGCTCTTACCGCACCCTTTCACCCTTACCTATATCGTGTCGAAACACCCATAGGCGGTTTGCTTTCTGTGGCACTTTCCCTGGGGTCGCCCCCGCCGGGCGTTACCCGGCACCGTGTCTCCGTGGAGCCCGGACTTTCCTCCCCCCTGGCGAACCAAGGCGGCAGCTATCCGGCCATCTGACGTGGCCTGAATGCGCTTATTGGCTGGAGACGTCAAGAGCACCCAGCCATATGAAGCCTATATGCAAGCCAACACCGCAAGTAGCCCTTGCAACACCGTCACGATTTCACCAAGATGGCCGCGAACAGAAGGAACCAAAAATGCCCCAAGCCGACCGCCGCCCGAGAATGCCTCTTATCCTGGTGACAGCACTGTCTGTTGCCTTGCTGTCGGGCTGTTCGATGTTCGACTGGATGGGTGGCCGTGGCGGTAAAGATGGCATCCAAAATGAGCGCTATGACGATGCGCCCATCACCGAGCGAACCGGTAGCATCCCGGGTGACCGTATCAATTCAGATTATACCGACGAAGAGCTGACGGACGAATGACCCAGTTGCGGTTGGAGAACACTGACCGCCATGACTGACCAACCCACAATCATGCAATTGGCGACACGGCCCAAGGTCGTGCGGTCATCCGTCGTTGTCGCCATTGTTGTTGGCACCATCTTGAACTTGATCAACCAAGGCGATGCGTTATTGGGCGACCAACCGCTGGTGATCTGGAAGTTGGTTTTGACCTATATGGTACCCTATTGCGTTTCAACATACGGGGCGGTCATGGCGCTTAGAAATACTGACTAGTTCTATATATTGGTGATACGGTTTTTGCTCAGCCGTGAAAGGTAGTCTATGACCGAATATGCCAAGCCATACCCGCATGACCCCATCGTAGAAATTGCGCCCGACCTGTTCATGGTCCGTGGTTCGATGAAAATGAATGCCTTTGTCAATATCAGCCGCAACATGGCCATCGTTCGCCATGAGGGCGACCTGACGCTGATTAACCCTATTCGTTTGAATGCCAAAGGCGAAGCCGAGCTGCAGGCGCTTGGCACGGTCAAAAGATTAATCCGCCTGGGCAGCTTCCATGGCATTGATGACCAATATTATGCCGACATATTTGGTGCCGAGATGTGGCGCCAGCCTGGAGGAGAGGCCTATCCCAGCCCCGCCCCGACTGTCACGCTGACCGAGGATACAGAATTGCCGTTCCCGGACGCAGAATTATTTTTGTTTCGTGGCCTGAATCAGCCAGAGGGGGCATTGTTGATCAACAAAGCCGGTGGTGTGCTAATCACGTGTGATGGCATTCAACATTATGGCGATTATCGCTTTGTAACCTGGTATGCCCGCCCAATGCTGGCGCGCATGGGTTTCCCCAAAACCACGATTATTGGCCCGTTCTGGATAACCGCCATGGTGCCGGAAGGCCTTGATATTCAAATCGAATTTAATCGCCTACTGGAAATGAAATTCGACAAATTACTGGCCGCCCATGGCAGCTTGCTGGAAAGTGGCGCGCATGCGGCGGTCGAGAAAGCGTTGAAGAAACTCGCCGCTGCCTAGGATCTCGGCCCTAGGCCGACTGATGTGCAGGCCGACTAATCTGACACTGCAGTCGCCGACGCTTGTGTCGCCATCATTTCTGCCTGCACGGCAACACTGACGGCTGCCAGCATTGTGCGGGTTTCCTTGTCTGCTTTTCCATCCACTTTTTTGGGCCGCCAATGGCGCTGGAAAGTCTCTAGCATAGCGCGGTAAATCGGCGTGTCTTCGCCATCGACGGGGATGCAATAGCCGATGGTCCGCAAGGCGACCTGAATGTCGTTGATCGCGCCTTTAATCGGCGCTATTTCGGTTTGCTTTGGCCACAGGCCGATCCCGGCGTCCGCCAGCATTTTCCAGTCGAACAATTCGCCCGGGTCTTGCCGCCGCATGGGCGCCACGTCGGAATGCGCCAGCACCTGACGCTTTGGGATTGGATGACGCTCCAAGATACCCTTGGCCAGATCAATGGCTGCGCCCATCTGCACCTGGGGGAATTCGCGATAACCATGTTCATGACCCGGGTTCACCAATTCGATCCCGATGGACCGCTGGTTCATACCAATCTTGCCTCCCCAACAGGACACGCCCGAATGCCAGGCGGTCGCGTCTTCAGGCACCAGTGAATAGACCGTGCCATCTTCGTCGATCACATAATGGGCGCTGACTTTTGATTCTGGGTCGCACAGGCGCTCGATTGCAGCCTCGCAAGATGTCATGCCGGTATAATGGAACATCAGAATATCCACATCGAACCCGGGAGGTCGTTTTGAAAAATTTGGTGATGGGTGGTCGATCATACGCCTGCCTCTGTTGGTTGTGTCTCGGCGACCATGCGCGCTTCGCGGATCTGGATGATGCCAACCCCGACCAATGTCATCAAGCCGCCAATCGCGATTTTCCAGGTGATAGCCTCATCATTGAGGACGATGCCAAAAAATACGCCCAGCACAGGTGGGGCAATCATAAAGGGCATCAGATAGGTAACGGGATAGCGTTGCAACAACACGAACATGCTGCCATGGCCAATCACTGTGGCACCCAACGACGCATAAAGGACAACAGCAATGCCCAGCCAGCCAAAGTCAACGACGCTGGCAAATTGTCCGCTCTCGAACATGAATGATCCAGCAGCCAGGAATGGCAGGCTGATCACGGCGATCCAGGCCTGCACCTGCAGCGGATGCCCCCCGTCCAATCGGCGCATCAATATGACCGAGATACCAAACATGCAACCGCCGGTGACCACGGCCGCGAGCGCCCATGGGCTTTGGAAGGCCACCGGGTCAAACCCAACAATCATCACACCGATAAAAGCCATAACCATGCCGGCGATGCGGATCCTGCCGATTTTTTCACCCAGGAAAACGACCGCCAGCAACAACATGAAAGGCACGTTGATCTGCACGGCAACCGCCACGGGGCCGATACTGTCCGTCATCGAAAATCCGACAAAGATAAGCCCAAAGTGGAAGGCCCCACTGGTCAGCGCAATCCAGACGATGCGCTTCATCTGACCCTTAAGAGGCTTTAGCCAAGGCAGCAGCATCACAGCGACCAAGGCATAGCGATAGGCCGCAAAAAATATAGGTGGCAGCTCGGTCACCCCAACTTTGGTGACAACAAAATTATAACCCCACAGCAATGTCACCAGCAGGGCAAGGCCAAGATGTTTTGGGGCCATTAGGTGAATCCGCGGTGCTTCTGAACCTGGTCATAGGCATCGTTGATGGCAGCCAATTTATCATTGGCAATATCAACAAATTCCTGCGGCACACCTTGGGCTATCAGCGTGTCCGGGTGGTTTTCACGGATCAACTTGCGATACTGGGACTTAATTTCGATATCACTCGCATTGCGATCGACACCCAGAATGGCGTAGGGGTCTTTGTCGTCGCCCGCGACATGGCCGGCACGAATACGGTCATATTCTTCGGCAGAAAAGCCAAAGATCGCCGCGCACTTCTGCAGAAACTCAATTTCAGCCGGATGCAACACGTCATCGGCCTTGGCAATATGGAACAGCGCATCCAGCAAGTCTTCAAGCACGCCCATATTGCTACGGAACATCCGCGCCAACTGCTTGGCATAGGGTTCAAACCCCTCGGCCTCGCGCTTGGCCTGGTCAAAAATACGGGCGACATTTTTTACTTCATGCGGCGGGACCTGAAAAACCTGACGAAAGGCGGTGACTTCGTCACGTGTCACGATGCCATCGGCTTTGGCCATTTTGGCACCCAGCACGATCACGCCAATCGTGAACGAGATACCCTTGGTAGAATCCTTAGGTTCGCCGTCATCACTGGACTGCTTGTCCGCGACATGGCCGAGCGCTGCGCCAACGAGTGCGCCCAACGGCCCACCCATGGCGAAACCAGCGGCACCGCCCAATACTTTACCCCAAATGCTCATGGCTGCCTTTATTAGTGCCTATCGAGCAGAATTGAAACTTGTTTGGTGGTTCTAGATCGCTTTTGCTGCCAAATGCCCTTCACGCACCGCCACTTGCATAGAGCGCGGCGCATTGGCGGGGCCAGACAGCTTGATCAACATCAATGAAGCAACGGGCATCTACATCCATTATGATGGCGTCAATGGTCAGAATTTACATGAGCACCCTATGGATCCGCTGTTAGAACTCGTCATCATCTGGGTTGGCGTCTTTATCGCCATTATTGCGGCCAAAAAGACCAAGTTGACCCCCGTCCTGTTCTTCCTGGCGGTCGGGGCGGTGTTGCTGAACACCGGCATCTTACCCCCAGAGACCAGCCCCTTTATTGCCGGGCTGGCAGAGGTCGGCATTGTCGTCATCATGTTTGCCCTGGGGTTTGAAGAGAACACATCGAATTTTCTGACCAGTGTCAAACGCAGCTGGGGCATCGCCCTGTTTGGCGCCATCGCCCCTTTCGTAACGGCCTACGCAGTGACCGATTACTTCTGGGACGACACCAATATGGCCATCATGTGTGGCTTGGCCATGACAGCGACCGCAGTATCGCTCACCATGGTTTCGCTGAAAGACGAAGGCCTGTCGAAGTCGCCCGCCGCCACGGGCATCATGACGTCGGCGGTGCTGGATGATGTGGGATCACTGGCGCTGGTGGCCATACTGGTACCCATCACAACCGGCGCTGCTGTATTGTCGGTTTCTGGCATCGCGTTGGTCGTCGGCAAGGCCATCGCGTTCTTTGCCCTCATCACTCTGTTGGGGGCCATCATCTTTCCGCACAAGTCTGATGGATTGCTGGCAAAATTCCCATTCCTGCAAAAATTTGGCGTCCGGCAGATATTCATATTTGCGGATGGCGAACACACGACCTTGTCAGTGCTGACCATCGCCGTAGGGGTCGGGGTGCTGGCCCACTGGTTTGGTTTCCACCCGGCCATTGGGGCCTATATGGCGGGCCTGGTGTTGAAGGAAGAATATTTCCATACCATCGATTCCATTGGTGAAAACCAGTACGAGAAAACCCGGCGCGTCATCGACAATGTTGCCTACTCGTGGATCGGGCCGGTGTTCTTTGTCGTTCTGGGCACCAAGATTGTCTTCGATGTGGATATGTTCGTCAGTGTCATCCCGCAGGTCGCGGTGCTGACGATTGGCTTGTTTGTGATGCAAATTCTGTCGGCGTCCCTGGCAGCACGCTACACAGGCAATTTCACGCCCGAAGAAAGTGTGATGATCGGCCTGGGCATGTTGGGCCGGGCCGAACTGGCCTTTGTCGTGATGGATATCGCCTATATCGAAAACCAGATATTCACCGACGAAGTCTTCTACACCCTGATGATCACGGCGTTTTGGCTGAACCTGGCGGTCCCCATCACAATTAGACAGTGGAAGCCCTATTACATGGGTGAAAAGACCCTGAAGTGGTTCGGCACCCGCTAATTGACCTGGCGGCACCAAGCCGGATTACGCTTGCGCCGTAATCTCGCTATGCTGCTGGCTATGGACGGCAAATGGCAATTCTGGATTGACCGAGGCGGGACCTTTACCGACATTGTCGGGCTGGACCCGACCGGGCAGGTGCGGACGCATAAGTTGCTGTCGGAAAATCCTGACCACTACGAAGACGCCGCCATTGCGGGGATGAGCCAGTTAATGGGGGCACAGACCCTCCCTGCCGACCAGATCGACAGCATCAAGATGGGCACCACGGTGGCCACCAATGCGTTGTTGGAGCGTCAGGGCGCGCGGATATTGTTCGTTACCACGCGCGGGCACGCAGATGTGCTGCGGATTGCCTGGCAGAACCGACCCCGCCTGTTTGACCTTAATGTGCAATTGCCCGACATGTTGTATGAGCGCGTTGCCGAGGCTGATGAGCGTGTTGGGGCCAAAGGCCAGGTCATCCGACCACTGGACCTCGCGCCATTGAAGCCCCTGCTGCAATCAGCCTTTGACGACGGCATCAACAGTGTCGCCATCGTGCTCATGCATGCCTGGATCAACCCCGCGCATGAAGAGGCCATTGCAGCCCTGTGCGCCGACATCGGCTTTGGCCAAATCTCAACCTCGCAGGCGACCAGCCCGTTGATGAAGATCGTTAGCCGGGGCGACACGACGGTGGCGGACGCCTATCTGTCTCCGATTTTGCGGCACTATGTTGACCAGGTGGCCGCCAAAACTGGCGACGCACGGCTGATGTTCATGCAATCCAATGGCGGGCTGGCAGCCGCCGACAGTTTCAAAGGCAAGGACGCGATATTGTCTGGGCCGGCGGGGGGTGTTGTCGGCGTGGTCAAAACGGCTGCAAACGCTGGCTTTGACAAAATTATCGGGTTTGACATGGGTGGCACCTCGACAGACGTCTGCCACTATGACGGCACTCTGGAACGCGTTTATGACAGCATGGTTGCGGGCACCCGCATCCGTGCCCCGATGATGCATATTCATACGGTGGCCGCTGGCGGCGGGTCGGTGTTGCATTATGACGGGGCGCGTTTTCGGGTCGGGCCAGATTCTGCCGGGGCCAACCCGGGGCCCAAATCTTATGGCCGCGATGGCCCCCTGACCGTCACCGACTGCAATGTGTTGTTAGGGCGTCTACAGCCTGAGAACTTCCCGCACATTTTTGGGGAAAGTGGCACTGATCCCTTGACCGTCGCCCCTGTGAAACAAGCTTTTGCCACCGTTGCGGCGGATGCCGGTTTTGACAGCGCGGAACAGGCCGCCGAAGGGTTTTTGATGATTGCGGTCGAAAACATGGCCCGCGCAATCAAGAAAATATCACTGGAACGCGGCTATGACGTATCAACCTATACGCTGGCCTGCTTTGGCGGTGCGGGTGGGCAACATGCCTGCCTGGTGGCCGATAATCTGGGGATCGAACGCGTGATCTTGCACCCACTGGCCGGTATTTTGTCCGCCGTGGGCATTGGTCTGGCCGAGGCCCGCCATATGGTCGAGCGCACCATCGAGCAGCCGCTCAACTGGGACAGCTTTACCACCATGACAGCGGCCTTCCTGGAAATGGAACCAGACGCCCGCCGCACCGTGGCGCGCGGTGCCCGCAAGATCGAAACCGAGGCAACAGTACTGCTGCGCTATGAAGGCACCGATACGGCCCTGCCCGTGACGTTCGATCGGGGCGACACCATGCGGGCCGAGTTTGAGGCCGCGCACCAAAAGCGCTTTGGCTTTATCGATGCGGACAAACCGCTGATTGTCGAGGCCGTCTCGCTAGAGGCCATTGGCTATATGCCAGAACCCCGGCTGGACATGGCAGATGCCGCCGATGGCTTTGGCACCGAGGCGCGCGAAATACAGATGTATGCAGACGGCGAGTGGCACCAGACCTTCCTGTATGGCCGCAATATGCTGGTCCCCGGCGACAAGATCGACGGCCCCGCTATCATTGTTGAACCCCACGGCACCAATGTGCTGGAGCCGGGCTGGCAGGCAAGCATGAATGAAGGCCGGGACCTGATTTTGCAGCGCACAACCCCATTGCCCGCCACCAATGCAGGGGGAGGTACCAGCGCTGACCCGATACGGCTGGAGATTTTCAACAATCTGTTCATGTCGATTGCCGAACAAATGGGCGTGGTCATCGAAAACACCGCCCATTCAGTGAACATGAAAGAACGGCTGGATTTCTCGTGCGCGCTGTTTGACAGCACCGGTGACCTGATCGCCAATGCCCCGCATATCCCGGTGCATCTAGGGTCTATGGGGGCGACCATCCGCAGCGTCATGCGCGAAAACCCCAATATGCAAGAGGGCGACAGCTACGTGTTGAACGCGCCTTACAATGGCGGGACGCATCTGCCGGATATCACCGTGGTGACGCCTGTCTTTGTCGAAGGCGCGCCACTGTTTTACGTTGGCACGCGCGGGCACCATGCTGACGTCGGGGGTATTTCGCCGGGGTCGGTACCGCCGAATTCCACCAATATCGACCAGGAAGGCATCTTGTTTGATAATGTCAAACTGGTCAGTGATGGCGTGTTCCTGGAAGACGACATCCGGACCATTTTGACCGGCAGCCCCCTGCCCGCCCGCAATCCAGACCAGAATATCGCCGACCTAAAGGCACAGATTGCCGCCAACCAAAAAGGCGTCATTGAGCTACACCGGATGATCGACCAGTTTGGTCTCGACGTCGTGCAGGCCTATATGGGGCATGTGCAGGACAATGCCGAAGAAGCCGTCCGACAAGTCATCGACAGGCTGCAAGACGGGTCGTTTGACCTTGAAATGGACTGCGGTGCGATCATCAAAGTCGCCATCACTGTCGACCAAGCGGCACGAACGGCCAAAATTGATTTCACCGACACATCGGATCAACTGGCAAGCAATTTCAATGCGCCATTGTCGATAGCCCGGGCAGCAGTGCTGTATGTGTTTCGCTGCCTGGTCGATGACGACATCCCACTAAATGAAGGGTGCCTTAAACCGTTGGATATCGTGGTGCCCGATGGCTGTTTTTTGAACCCGCAATATCCAGCCGCCGTGGTCGCCGGCAATGTCGAGACGTCCCAATGCATCGTCAACGCCTTGTTGGGCGCATTGAATGCCAGCGCCGCAGCCCAGGGCACCATGAACAATGTGACCTTTGGCAATGCCGACCATCAATATTACGAAACTCTGGCGGGTGGTATGGGGGCCGGTGACGGCTTTGACGGGGCCAGCGCCATCCAGACGCATATGACAAATTCTCGCCTGACGGACCCCGAAATATTGGAATTTCGCTATCCGGTGACGGTCGAAAAGTTCGCCATTCGCCACGGATCAGGAGGTGCCGGCAAGTGGCGCGGCGGCGATGGTGTTGTTCGGCACCTCAAATTCCATGAACCCATGATCGCCAGCGTCCTGTCGAACAACCGCACACACGCGCCCTTCGGTCTGGCAGGCGGCATGGACGGCGCCAAAGGCATCAACCAATTGCAGCGCGCCGATGGCACTATCGTCGACATGGGTGCCAGTGATGAGGTAGAGGTCGACGCAGGCGACACGTTGATCATCCAGACGCCCGGTGGCGGTGGCTATGGCAAGCGGTAGGCCGCAAACGAATTCCGTTCGTGCCGAGTGATTTGACACGCCCCTTGGCCGGAGGCCAAAAATAGGGGTGCGGCAAATTGGGTCGAGGTGCGGCCACAATGCCGTCGCCCTCGAACTACATTGACGCGCTCGCACCTCGATACAATCGCTTCGCGATCACTCGGCACGAACGGCTATTTTTCATCAATAAGCCAGGTTAGGCGCGAGCCAGCGTTCGGCTTCTTTTACCGAGATATTGCGGCGCTTGGCATAGTCTTCAACCTGGTCACGGCCGATCTTTGCCACCCCGAAATAGTACGATTCAGGATTGGCAAAATAATAGCCGGATACCGCCGCTGTTGGCATCATGGCCATACTGTCGGTTAGCTCGATACCGGCCTGAGCTTCGGCGTCCAACAGCCGAAAAAGCTCTGTCTTTTCAGTGTGATCCGGGCATGCCGGATAGCCCGGCGCCGGGCGGATACCTTTGTAGCGCTCTTTGATCAGCTCAGCATTCGTCAGGTCTTCATCCGGGGCATGAGCCCAAAATTCGGTACGGACGCGCTGATGCATACGCTCGGCAAAAGCCTCGGCCAGGCGGTCTGCCAGGGCCTTGAGCAAGATCGAGTTGTAGTCGTCATGGTCAGCCTCGAACTCGGCGATTTTAACGTCAATGCCATGGCCCGTCGTGACAGCAAAGCCACCGAAATAGTCGGGCACACCGGCATCCAGCGGCGCAACAAAGTCGGCCAGGCAATCATTGCTGCGCCCTTCCCGCTTGGTTATTTGCTGGCGCAGGAAATGCGCGGTCGATACGATTTCGGCGCGGTTGTCATCACCATACAGCACAACATCATCGCCCCGGCTGTTGGCCGGCCAAAAACCGATGACGGCACGGGCCGTCAGCCACTTTTCATCAATGATCTGTTGCAGCATGGCTTGGGCATCAGCGAAAAGATCGGTGGCAGTTTCACCCACCACATCATCCTTGAGGATTTTTGGGTAGGTACCCGCCAGTTCCCAGGTGCGGAAGAAGGGCGTCCAATCGATATACTGCGCCAGTTCTGCCAAATCATAATTGTCGAAGACTTTGGTGCCCAGAAAGCTGGGGCGTGTTGGCTGGTAGGTCGACCAGTCGATGTCGTACTTGTTGTTGCGCGCCGCGCTAATGCCGACCAGTCGGTCTGCCTTTTTGGCACCTTCGCGTTTAACCCTTATGTCTTCGTAATCATTGGCAATGCCGGCCGCAAAAGCATCACGTCTTTCATCACTGGCCAGATTACTGGCCACACCGACAGCCCGAGACGCATCAAGCACATGCACGGTGATGCCTTTGTAATGGGGCGCGATTTTAACAGCCGTGTGCACGCGCGAGGTCGTTGCCCCACCGATCAACAGGGGGATATCAAACTTCTGCCGGGTCATTTCTTCGGCAACGCGGGCCATTTCTTCCAGCGACGGCGTGATCAGCCCAGACAAGCCAATCAGATCGACATTTTCCCGCTTGGCGGTCTCGAGAATGTCATTGGCCGGGACCATCACGCCCATATCGATGACCTCGTAATTATTGCACTGCAGCACCACGCCGACGATGTTCTTGCCAATGTCATGGACATCGCCTTTTACCGTCGCCAACAGGATCTTGCCCTTGGTGGATACGCCGCCGCCTTTTTCTGCCTCGATAAAGGGCATCAGATGCGCCACTGACTGCTTCATGACGCGGGCCGACTTGACCACCTGGGGCAGGAACATTTTGCCCTCCCCAAACAGGTCACCCACGATATTCATGCCATCCATCAACGGCCCTTCGATGACGTGCAATGGGCGCTCAGCTGCCTGGCGGGCCTCTTCAGTGTCTTCGACGATAAACTCGTTAATGCCATTGACCAAGGCATGCGACAGGCGCTCTGCAACACTGCCTTTGCGCCATTCCAGCGTGACAACAGCTTTGACGCCGTCGCTGCGATAGTCCTCGGCGATCTCCAGCAGACGATCGGTGGCGTCATCGCGACGATTGAGGACAACGTCTTCGACACGTTCGCGCAGCTCAATCGGGATATCGTCATAGACGGTCAGCTGACCGGCATTGACGATGCCCATATTCATCCCCGCCGGGATGGCATGATACAAAAACACTGAATGCATGGCCTCGCGCAGCACATTATTGCCGCGGAACGAAAACGACATATTCGACAGCCCGCCCGAGATATGGGCATGGGGCAGTTCCGCCTTGATGCGCCTGGACGCCTCAAAAAATTCGACACAGAAATTATTGTGCTCTTCGATACCGGTGGCGACAGCAAAAATATTGGGGTCAAAGATGATGTCTTCTGGCGGAAACCCTACCTGGTTGACCAACACATCATAGGCGCGTTTGCAGATATCGAACTTGCGATCTGCTGTTTCGGCCTGGCCTTCTTCGTCAAAGGCCATGACGACGGCAGCCGCCCCATAACGCTTGATCAGGCGCGCCTGCTCTTTGAACGGCTCGATGCCTTCTTTCATGCTGATCGAATTGACGATCGACTTGCCCTGCACGCATTTCAGGCCAGCCTCGATGACAGACCATTTGGAACTGTCGATCATCACAGGCACGCGCGCTATGTCGGGTTCTGTGGCGATCAGGTTGAGGAACTGGGTCATGGCTGCCTCAGAATCCAACAGGCCTTCATCCATATTCACGTCGATGATCTGGGCGCCGTTTTCCACCTGTTGACGGGCAACAGAGACTGCTTCCTCGAATTCGCCTTCGAGGATCAGCTTTTTGAACCGGGCCGAGCCCGTGACATTGGTGCGTTCGCCAATATTGACGAAACTCGCGATATTCATGCGTCTGTTCCTATGCCTGTATAACCAGCGGTTCCAGCCCAGACAATCTTGTTTTTACCTCGATCTGCGGGATCGTGCGTGGGTTTACACCCTTTACCGCATCGGCAATAGCCGCAATGTGATCTGGCGTCGTACCGCAACATCCACCGACAATATTCACCAGGCCAGACGTGGCCCATTCG
>SMVA01275742.1_pt1 | contig 14359 bp, 12 predicted proteins | sample 2456451 | NCBI WGS metagenome assembly SMVA01 (sample SAMN11095933, study PRJNA526329) | marine sediment metagenome | biome: Marine sediment; feature: Surficial sediment; material: Deep marine sediment; isolation source: Hadal surficial sediment | place: Pacific Ocean | collected 2014-05 | depth...
CCGACAGCAGGTACATCGCTTGAATATCTTCCGGTTGTCGTCACCCAGTCAAAACCTTTTGACGGATTTCTCTTATCTCCGATGATTTCTTCTATTTTTTCCTGAGCATAAGTGGCTGCTTGCGAAATAACTACTGATTTGTTGCTGCTATCTAAAGTTGAGGAGAGTACTGTCATCAAGGTCGGAACTGCAATGGCAAAGACCACAATAATCATAATAACTTCAATGAGCGTGAAACCCTGGCTATTGCTTAGTATGTTTTTGAGTTTTAGGAATGATTTCATTTCAAATATTTTTTCAAGAAATAGAACAGGATGGTTCTTTAAAACAATAAATGATGATTTGTTAATAATATCGACAGCAGATAAAAATAATTTAACAAAAAGTTTATTTTCCCCAGGTTTAAAGTTTTCAAAAATTACACCGATTTAAAAATTAAAACGACAAATTTATATAATGATAACAAACTAAATTTTAAATCAGCTTTCACGGAGAATTTGAGATGAAAATAGTGACCAATCTAAAGCAAGTCATGACCGGTAGCATTATCTTGATGTTCATTGCGACTTCTTTGATACTTGGACAAGAATCACAAGCATTCCAAGTTGCAAAATCAGAAAGTGTACAATCGGTTCCGGAAGACATAAACTGGGATGATCGGTTCGACCAACTCGGTATCAGCGGTCCCGTACTTGCAATGGCGGTCAGTGGCACTGATTTATATGTCGGGGGGATTTTTACTCTGGCCGGATCGGTAACTGTTAGTAATATCGTAAAATGGGACGGCAGCTCCTGGACTGCTCTAGGCAGCGGCACTGATGGAATTGTGCTTGCCTTGGCAGTAGACGGCAGTGATCTATACGTCGGAGGGAATTTTACCACCGCAGGAGGCGTAAGCGCCAGCAACATTGCCAAGTGGGACGGCAGCAACTGGTCGGCGCTGGGCAGCGGCATTAGTGGCGGCGATGTCAGAGCATTAGCGGTCAGCGGCGGGAATGTTTATGTAGGGGGAGTCTACACAACTGCAGGAGGGTCAAGTTCAAATAATATTGCAAAATGGGACGGCTCTAATTGGTCAACATTAGGCAGCGGCGCCACAAATGGCGTAGATGGACCCATATACGGCATTGCTATTAAGAATAATGAGGTCTACTTAGGAGGAAGTTTTACAACTGCCGGCGGTAACAGCGCCAACAATATTGTTTTGTGGAATAGCTCCACAAATACATGGTCTCAGTTAGGCAGCGGGGTCAGTTTAGGCGGTATCAACGCTGTCGTTCTCAATCAAAACAATGTTTATGTGGCAGGGCTTTTTACAACAGCGGGGGGAGTTAGCGCTAAAAAAGTAGCCAAATGGGATGGCAGCAACTGGTCAGCGTTGGGCGGTGGATTGAGTGGCGGTGACGTAAACAGCATGGCCGCGATCGGCAGCGAGTTGTATGTAGTAGGCAGTTTCTCCACTGCTGGAAGTGTAAGCGCGAATAGAATCGCCAAATGGAATGGCAGCAGTTGGTCTGCACTGGGAAGTGGTATCGATGGCGGCCCGGTCTTTTCCGTGGCAATTGGTCTCGCCGATGTTTACTCAGGAGGCAGCTTCTCAACCGCAGGAGGAAAAACTTCCAATAAATTTGCTTTATGGAATGACGGTACGGTTCCCGTGGAGTTAACTTCTTTCACCGCTCAAGCTGCCGGAGGTTTCGTTAACCTTTCCTGGACAACCGCAACTGAACTTAACAATTATGGTTTTGAAATCGAAAGAATGATTGTCGGCACCGAAGCAAGTTGGCAAAAAATCGGGTTTGTCGCGGGCAATGGTACAACCGCTGAACCATACGCCTACTCCTATACAGACGATGTTCAGTTGTTAGGCCGTATGACTGCCCATACCTTAAGATACCGGCTTAAGCAGATTGATTTGGACGGCGGCTTCGAATACCACAATGCTGTTGAAGTCACAATCGGTAAGACACCGCAAAGCATTGTCCTCGGGCAAAATTATCCAAACCCATTCAATCCGGAAACAACCATAGAGTTTGTAGTTCCCGAAAGCGGGTTAACCACATTAAGAGTCTATAACATTCTCGGTCAGGAAGTAGCAACTCTGGTCAACAAAAACTTAAGTAAAGAGGTCATTCATAAAGCTAAATTTGATGGCAGCTTACTACCCAGCGGTACCTACATCTATATCATAAGTTCAACCAAATCGAGACGTTCAGAAAAGAAAATAATGATGTTGGTGAAGTAGAGATGAATGCTACTAAGCCAACTTAAACTATTGAAATATTAGTTGATAAATTTTGTGAGTAACAACTAGGCAACAAATTTAAAGAAAAACGGTTAAAAACTGGGATTTGTGGTAATGTTTACAAGGCTGCCTTTCTCATTTCAAGCAGGAGAGTATCCGGGTGAAGGTTCCATTGTTCTTCATGAAATCACTCTGACTCGGCACAAGAAGCCTCACACCACATTTCTTACATTTGTCCTCTTTGCCGGCTTGACCTAACAACGCCGAATACATGGGTCAGTGTTTTGTCCTTATCTGAGCAGACTCATTTTCTTCACTTGCCGGAAAGCACCTATTTGAAGTTCATACAGATACACACCGCTTGAGACCGAATGACCGCTCTGGTCCCTACCGTCCCACTTAAGGGCGTGCTCGCCTCCGGCGTAGCTTTGTGATGACAGGCGACGAATGACTTGCCCAATGGTGTTGTAGATGGTAAGGTCAACATGGCTGGCCTTTGGAAGCTGAAAGCGAATTTCGGTCACAGGGTTAAATGGGTTAGGAAAATTCGCATACAGAGTAAACACGTTGGCTGCATTGGTTGGGTAGTCATCCTTGACGGAGACCACGGCGGCGATTGTGTATTGTTCCAGAGTCGCATGCGGTGTATCACCGGGCAGAAAAGTGCCGCCGGTAGTATAGAGTTTGCCACCGAGGGCACTTGCCGCCAGACCCCCGCGAGGTGTGGGCATCAAAGAGATGGTTGACCAGTGATCTGAAATTGGATCATAAACTTCAAGCTCGGAGCCGGTAGTTGATTCAGCAGAAAAACCACCCACGACATATAGTTTACCGTCGATGACGGCCGCCGCCAAGTCAGATCTTGGTGTTAACATAGGTACTTTTGTGGCCCAGGTGTCGGATACAGGGTCGTAGACTTCAAGCACGGCAAGGCTGGGCCCGCCGTGTACGGAATTTGTGCCTCCGACCGTATAGAGTTTGCCGTCGATCACCCCGGCCGCCAAAAGGAAGCGCGGAGTAGGCATAGGAGCTTTCAATGTCCAGGTGCTGGTCGCGGGATCATACACCTCCAGCGTCTGCAGGGAGTCCGGCGAGAAGGTACCTCCGGCTACATAAAGTTTGCCGTTGATTGTCCCAGCCGCCGGAGCAAGTCGGCCCGCAGTCAATGATGCCTTGCTGGACCACGTGTTGGTTAAAGGATCGTAGGCCTCCACGGCCGATTCTCCTTCGTTCCCTCCAATGGCATAAATCGTCTCATCGATAACCGCCAGCGCGAGACGTCCCCGGGATGTGGGCATGGAAGTTTTTCCGGACCAGCTGTCGGTAGCGGGATCGTAAACCTCGACAACAGAAAACGACCCGTCTAAGTCAGTAAATCCACCGATGACATAAAGTTGGTCGCCGACTACGGCAGATGCCGGGGAAACCCGCGCCGTCGGCATGGGAGTCTTGGTGGACCAGATATCGCTCTGCGCACAAAGATCTTCAGATAGAAAGGCTAGTAATAGTGAGAACACTGCTACATACGATGGAACTTGCATACGTTTGCTCCGAATGTAAGGAATGAGTGAATAGACTGGAGATACTTCTAGTGACCATTGGATTGGCCGCAAAAAGCCACCGGGGCTAGAATGACCAACCTACGACATCAACCTAATCGTCAATAGCTGGCACTTACTTGAATCTGTCAGAAGGCAACTTTTTCCAATTCAATCACGCCCGAGGCTATCCGACGGCGACTACGATTCTGCACTTGTCCAGCAGAGTATGCGAGTGTCATTCTCTGCGACGTTTTTCAAGTAGCACGGTCTCTTTCCTTGCGGCGGCTGACCTGTGGCGCCCCGCTGCGCCAGGAGGTGCACCCCCTAATATTTACCTATGCCGAACAAGACCACGCCACGTGAAACAGAAACGAATGTTGTACCAACAAGCAAGGTTGAACGCCCTGCTTTTTTTTGAGCAGCACGCATTGACTTCACACACATTACTTTGGAAAGCCTCCGACGTGGCGTTAAAGTGGCGTTATTTTTTTTACCTTGCTTTTCTCAATGTTTTTTATTTCATTTTAGCACTCATCTTCGGGCCTCACTCTGAGCTCAGATATAAATCCGGACTCACTAAAGCAATGCTTTGTATGTTTCTTTGATGTTTAAGATAGCGCTATGAATTTTGAAATATTCGAAATTTAGAAAAAATGTAATAATAATAAATTAAGGAGGCCAAAAAAATGAAACCCACGCTTTACAATTTAATCATATTTGTTATTTTGATTGCTCCTCTCGTTTGGATAAACTGCGGGACTGATAATCCAAATCCATTAATAGACCTCAGCGATCCCTCCACGTTCCCAGGGACCTACAAACTAATTTCTATAACAGAGACAAGTGGGGAGGATTTACCGGCCGGACTCACGATTCAAGCCGGCGAACCTACGAGTGTAACAATTGACAGCGTCACCTTCATTTTTACTGTCACAGGGACACTAACGCTCACCGAAAGCAGATACACGTTCTCCATAACAATAAAAGTCGCAATTTCAGGCTTCCCAGAACAAACAGAGACAGAAACCGACACGGGCACCTATTCTGTCAGCGGCTCAACAATGACTATTGTCAGCGATGATCCGGAAGAAGGAACTCAGACATTCACTATCAGCGCAAGCGCAAGTGAAATGACGCTGGAGGAAGATGACAGCAAGCTTGTCTTTGAAAAGCAGTAGTTGTAAATCAATTTTTGTGACCGATTCTTAAAGATTGATAATTGAAGATAGTTCTGGCGCGCGGGTGCGGATTTGTCCCCCCTATGTATAAGCCGTCTATAGGAGTATGAACACAGCAGAATTGAAAAATTAAGACGGCTGATTGCCTTGTGTTGTTCGGCTGGTTTTTCATGCGCCCGACAAGGCGATATTACCAAGCCCCAGCACTGCCCAAAGCGACCCTGTTCAGGATTGCAGATGAATTCTACAACAGGATAAACCCCAGGTAGAACATGAGCAAGCTCATAATGAGGAGGACCAGGCCTGACCAATACCGATGAGCCACAGTACTATGGTCTGTAAATATTAATTTATTGCCGATTTCACTGATCCTTATTATCGTTCTTGGATAGAAAAAGAACAACAGGCTAAAAAAAAGAAATACAAGTCCGAATAATGTCAGTACCAGCATTTTTTATCCCTCAAGGTCACACCTCAAAATAATAGTTTTCATATAATATTCCAATCGGCCTTTTTCTCAATTGCTAAACCTACCATTTTAGAAATTTCTCGGGTAAATTTTCGTAGCGAGATTAAAAGATTGGTTATTACTTAATGAGGTTGTTAAATCTATAGAAATGGTTCTGATTTGTGAAGGGTTTGAAACAGGAGAGGTGAGTTGATTCCCTGAACTATCAAAATATTCAAACTCCAGATTCTGCACAGAATTTTGCAAAAGATCGCCATTACGAAAAATCTGATTATTTGAAAAAGTATAAGCAATTGTAAAGTCGTCCACATCATCAAATTGTATTGAGTTTAGATAAGCCTGAGAAATACTGTCAGGAGCCATAATCTGTCGGATATCCCTAGAAATCATTCGGAGTGCATCACGTGAAATTTGCAGCTTGTCAGTGCGATTGCTTAGGCTATGGAACAGATTCATTTCATAAAACATGACGCCGGTAATAAAAATCGAGACAATACCGATCAGAACCATAACAATAATAAGTTCCAAAAGAGTCATACCTTTATGATTTGAAACAATATTTTTTAGACTAGTTTTCAATTTGCAGAAATCCGGTATTTGCAGTAATTGTAATACTCTTAGCGTTATTAAGTGACACCAAATTCTGGTTGTCGGAAAAAGGCACTCCGGCATTACTGGGCGCACCTTTGGTATCAAAATTCAGCCATCCGGCTGAGAAAACCGAACTTGTAATATTCACTTGGCTAAATTCACCTTCACCAAGCTGTACTATAAAATCTCCACCGCCGATGGGATTCTGAATGTAATTTTCATCTTCCCATTTTAAGTAATATCGATTGTTCGTTTGATCGAAATAAACCCGCGTCTCGTCTCCTTCTGTCAACGCCAATTCACGAGCATAGCGTACGTCTGAAACTATTTTTTTAAGAACGGATTCATACTGTAACCTCGAATGCGAATCACCAAAGTTAGCGACGGCAAAATAAGCTAAAACACCGACAATAACCACAACAACTATCACCTCCAGCAGAGAGAAGCCATTCTGGTTTTTTAAAGTTATATCTGTAATATTCATTTTAAAGTATTTCTAAAAAAGAAGGGAAGCTAAAAGTTTCAGCTTCCCTTCAAACTGTTTTCCTAGACAATAAATCGTCTAATTAGCGGGTATGATCTGTAGTGGTGCAGGCGGCAGAACCGCTAGTGTTGTTATAGGTGAAATTTGCCGGTGTGATCGGGCAAGTGGGGACACTGCCAGTTTTAAACATGACTCCTGTTAAGGTGGTCGGGAATACGGCATTGCCGGCGATAGCGCTGTCTGCATAAGCAATTGAAGCGGCCGCATCTACGGCGCCCTGGTTCGCCTTACATTGTGAAGCTTGAGCGCTTGTACTGAGATCAACGAACTGGGGAACGGCAATAGCTGCCAAAATTCCGATAATTACTATCACCATGATTAATTCGATGAGAGTAAAACCACTTTGGTTGTTCATAAAAATACCTCCATAGCTGGTTAAAAATTTCCAATCCTTTTTTGTTACATCTTCCGCACCATAGCTAAGCAAGCCGCGTGCCACATTTTATCAAACGCAATATCACTCTTATTATCTATTAATAATCAATTACTTAACAATGATTTCGTAAAACAGAAAAGTGTTTTCCATGAATAAATGCTTGTGCCGATTCGGTATAAATTGACTGGTATCTGGAATTTCAACCGTACTAACCATTTGTTTTTATTGAAAACACAAGTTCTAGTGTTTCGAAATGGTTGGTTGTGTCGATTCGGGAATCAAGGTTTTGACAAGAAAAAGATGAGCGAAAAGCGAGGGTTGTGCTTCGATCTCTCTTCGCTAATCGTTTCTTTATCGCTGAAGATCATATTACGTTGACATTGCATCGTCGGCAATTTAAGAGAATTTGTAAGAGGAAGATAAAACCTACTTCGCCAAACTGGTGAGATTCCACATGGGTAGAAAAATTGCCAACGCTAAGAAAAGAACAATTACGCCGACGCCAACTGTTAGAATCGGCTCAATCATTGAGGTGAGATTTTTGACCGCATACTCCACTTCGGTGTCATAATGTTTTGACACGTTTAAAAGCATGGTATCCAAAGAACCGGACTGCTCACCGATTGCAATCATCTGGATAACCATGGGCGGAAAAATTTTCCCTTCAGCCAAAGGCGCTGCAAGGCCCGCCCCTTGAAGAACTCCAAGTGCAGCTTTTTCAATTTCTTTTCCGATAACCACATTGCCGACGGTTTTCGCAGTTATGTCCAAAGTTTGAAGAATCGGCAATCCGCTGCTGTTCAAAGTTTCAAACATACGGGTAAATCTGGACATAGCAGTTTTTAGATTTAAGTCGCCAAAAACAGGCACCGTAATCATAAATTGAGCCCAGCGAAAGGCGCCCTTTTCAGTTTTTATGTATTTTGAAAATCCAAAAGCAATTGCAGAAATACCGGCAATCAATAAATACCAGTAATTCGAGAGAAGATAATGAAACCCGATTAACAATCGGGTTGGCAGGGGTAGTTCAATGCCCATCTTATCAAACAAATCAATAAAATTGGGCACAACTAACATCATTAATGCAATAAAAGCAAGCACGAGAGACACGACAACAATAATCGGATACCTCATGGCACCTTTAATGCGTGCATTGACTTCCAGCTCGTGCTCCATGAGTTCGACTAACCTTTCTAACACCTCATCGAGCGCGCCGCCTATTTCACCCGCTTTGATAGAGTGGATATAAAGCTCAGAAAATTCTTTAGGATGCCGTTTAAAAGCGTCGGAAAGGCTCAACCCGCTCTCGATATCCACATAGACTTTTTGGATGATTTCTTTGAGGCCCTCACTATCGCTTTGCGCGACCAGAGCATCAAGACAGGACAGGAGCGGCACCCCTGCTCGCAATAAGGTGACGAGTTGTCTGGTGAAAACAATTACTTCGGCGTCATTTAATTTTCTTTTATTTGAAAAAAGTTTAAGGCTGATCCCGCCGCCGGTCTGTTTAATCTTGAGCGGCAAATAACCAAGTTTATCGAGGTACCCGGTGACAGCGTCAGAATCTTTTGCCTCCATGACCTCGGTAATTTCAGAACCGTCAGGTTTAATGGCTTTATACTCAAAATTCGGCATTTTTAAAAAAATACAATTGACAATAAATAAAAAAATCTCGCCGAGGCCTCACTTCGGAAGCTTAGTGCCAGCTCGCCGAGGATCTCTTTGCGAGCGTTTCTCAGCGAAGCAATTTAGCTGATTAGGCAGGCATGAGATTGTTTCGGCAAAAGCTCGTCCTGAACAAGTCGAAGGAAGGCCTCGAAAGACGGTCAGAACTAGACTTTTTGGTCAGGTATTAGCTAACTTTACCTTCTCAAAGTGATTCCGTATTTTTCTATTTTCCGATACAGGGTAGTTCTGCCGATTCCCAGTTCCAGGGCCGCACTGGACATGTTGTAATTCGTCAACTTTAGCGCTTGTTGCAGAACTTCCTTTTCGAGATCTTTCATCGGAGTGATCTGTTTGGTAAGCGAAACGACCTTTTTCAGATCGATAAATGAATCATCTTGGTGCCAATCTTCTTTAAGAGAAGTAATGGTTATGGGCAAATGCTCTGCGGCCAGAACGCCATCAGAAGCATGTAAGAAAGAGCGCTCTAGAATATTCTCCAATTCCCGAACATTTCCCGGCCATTCGTAATTCATTAAATAATCCAATGTTTGCGGCAGAATGGCTTTGATTTTTCTGCGGTATTCCTTATTAAATTTCTCAAGAAAAAATGCAGCTAAAGCCGGGATATCTTCGCGGCGTCTTCTCAACGGCGGTACAAATATCGGATAGACGTTGATTCGATAGTAAAGATCTTCTCTGAAATTTCCCTGTTTCATCTCCTCTTCAAGGTTCTTGTTCGTTGCGGAGATAACACGCACATCTACTTCTACCGTCTCGGTGCCGCCGACCCGTTGAAACCGGCGTTCTTGTAAAACTCTAAGGATTTTAACTTGAGTGGAGTAAGGCATGTCACCAATTTCATCGAGAAAAATAGTCCCGCCATCCGCTTGCTCAAACTTACCAACACGTCTGGCGATGGCTCCGGTAAATGCACCCTTTTCATGACCGAAGAATTCGCTCTCTAGTAAACTCTCAGGAATCGCTGCACAGTTGACCGCAACAAACGGCTTTTGTTTTCTCCGGCCGTTAAAATGAATTGAACGTGCTAACAGCTCCTTGCCGGTGCCACTTTCACCCTGGATTGAGACAGTTACGTTGGTCTCAATAACCCGTTCAAGACTTCTAAACACTTCCTGCATGGTTTTACTGTTACCAATAATCCGTTCAAAGCTATACTTACTTTTCAATTGACCTTTCAAGCGGGAAACTTCACCGCGCAATTCTTTGGTAATCAAAGCGTTTTTAATTGCGATCTCCAGCTTCTCCCAATCCAACGGTTTCGAAAAAAAATCGTAGGCTCCCAGTTTCATGGCGTCGACAACTGTACCAACCCGGCTGTCCCCGGTGAGAATGATCACCGGCAATCCCGGATCAATTTTCTGAATTCGCTTTAAAGTGTCGATGCCGCTAATCAAAGGCATTGTTAAATCGAGAAGGACTAAATCATAAGGCCGAATACTCAACATCTGCAGAGCTTCATAACCGGAACAAGAGGTATCCACACTATATTCTTGTTTCGTTAAAATGGAACTTAAGGTATCTGTAAAATCCGTTTCATCATCAACAGCGAGAATCGAAGCAACTTTCGTCATTGTCAATCCCTGTTTCTAAAATATTCTAAGCTCTGTTTGGTTTTGAGGAGCCAGCAAGGAATCCTCAGAGCATGCCTGGCCGAACGCTTTCCAGATTCCGGACGGAGGCAATCCTGGCCGGATGCCTTCGGACTGGCTTGTCGTATGGATGCAGTCGCTCCGGCACTTCATGAATCTTCATTCATCACTACCATGCTCCATTCTACTATCGTCAAGTTAATTCAAACATTTACAATAACGTTTAATCCTCATTTGTAACTCGCAAAACTTCTTCCAGCGACGTCATCCCTTTCATCGCCTTAATAAGGCCGTCGTGTCTGAGATTTTGCATTCCGTTCTTGATTGCGGCCCGTTTAATTTGATCAGCTGATGCATTATTTAAAGTCAATTCCCGGATTTCTTCATCCATGGTCATAATTTCGTAGATCCCGTTTCGACCTTTATAGCCTGTATTTCTGCACTGAAAGCATCCTTCAGCACGGTAAAATTCTATATCCTTACTTCTTTCCACATCCGTGAGACGCAACTGTGCAAGCCTGGAAGCAGTCGGTTTGTACGGCATTTTACAGTTTTCACAAAGTTTTCTGACCAGGCGCTGGGCGATAATTCCAATGATGGCTGAAGCGCTTAAAAATGGTTCGATACCCATTTCGGTTAAACGAGTCAAGCCGCCAGGTGCATCATTCGTATGAATTGTCGAAAGAACGAGGTGGCCGGTCAGAGCTGCTTCGATGGCAATCTTGGCTGTTTCTGAATCACGAATCTCGCCGACCATCAAAATATCCGGATCTTGCCGCAAAATCGCCCGAAGTCCTACTGCAAAGGTTAAACCCGCTTTGACATTTACTTGAGCTTGTCTGATTCGTTTCAAGCGATATTCGACCGGATCTTCTACCGTAATGATGTTCTTGTCCGGTTTATTTAAGGCATGCAAAATAGAATACAAAGTTGTGGTTTTACCGCTGCCGGTGGGGCCGCTCACTAAAATAACCCCATAAGAGCTATCTATCATTTTCTGCAGTTTTTTATAAACGTCTTGTTCAATCCCCAGGTCTTCCAGATTTAGCATGAGGTTACTTTTGTCTAAAATCCTTAAGACTATATTTTCTCCATAAACCGTCGGAAGGGTTGACACGCGAAAGTCGATCTCGCGGCCATTGATTGTAATCTGAAACCTGCCGTCCTGTGGTATGCGGCTCTCCGCAATATCAAGGTCGGCTAAAATCTTGATGCGGGAAATAATGGCAGGTTGTAAATGTTTTGGCGGAGTCAGGCTGTCATGCAGGAGACCGTCCACACGATACCTGACTTGCAATGTTTTTTCTTCAGGCTCAATGTGAATATCACTTGCCCTTTCCATAATTGCCTGAGAAAGCACGAGGTTGACCAATTTTACCACCGGCGTTTCTGCGCTGAGTTGTTTTAACTTCTCAGCGGAGGTAGTTTCATCTTTTTTGGGTTTTTCACTTTCAATGTTCTGGATAACTTCATCTAGAGAAGAATCAAACTCTTTAGCGCCTTCATAATGAGTTTCTATCGCCTCTATGATGTCTCGCTCAAGGCTGACTGCAGGCTCAATTTCATAACCAGTTTCCCGGTGCAGCCTATCAATGACTTGCACATCGCCCGGATTAACCATAGCGATCGTCAGACAGTCTTCAATCTTGAAAACGGGAAAAACTTTGTGTTTAACAGATAATTCTTTCGGGACTAGTTCCAGAACAGCGGGGTCAATTGCGTAGTCATGCAATTGAATGAAAGGAATGTTTAGAAGTTCAGCCAAACAATCGACGACATCTTCATCTTCGGCCAAACCCTTATTGGTGATGATTTGTGTGAGTTCTTCATTGTTATGTTTTTTAAAATTAAAAACTTCGAGTAGCTGTGCTTTGTTAAGAATACCCTTTTTAAGGAGAAGCTCACCAAATTTCTTGTCTTCTTCTTTAACCATTTCTGTTTTTGCACCAGGTGGGCGGGAATAAACGGGTAGAGACTAACCTACGCTGACCGGAGTTGAATCCAGAAAATGGCGAATTGTTTTCAGCAATTTTCCGGTTCGGTCCGATTTATAGACATATTCATCCGCACCAGTCTCCAACCCAATTTGTTCATCCCGTTTTGTTTCACGGGACGTCAGCATAATAATAGGAATATCTTTATATCTTGAATCGAATTTAAGCAACCGGCTTATTTTATAACCGTTCATTTTAGGGAGCATCACATCTAAAACAATCAAATCGGGTTTCTTTTTTCTAGCCAGGGTCAAACCTTCCTGGCCATCCTTGGCAGAAATTACTTCATACCCCATCGCATTTAAGCGCATTGTTAAAATTTCAACAATGTTATTGTAATCTTCTATGATTAATATTTTTTTCTTCATAAAAGTACTCACACAGGAATTGTGAAAAAGAATGTACTGCCTACATGCAACTCACTTTCAACCCAAATTTTCCCGCCGTTCGCTTCAATAATCTGCTTCGCAATGCTTAAGCCGAGTCCATAACCGCGTGAGCTGCTGCTCGGAAAATTGTCAAGCTGCTTAAATTTCTCGAAAATTACTTGAAGATCACTTGACGGGATTCCGACACCTGTGTCATTTACCCGGCACTTAATAATTGTATCCTGCAATTCTGCATCAACCGAGAGTGACCCTCCCGGCATCGAATATTTGATACCGTTTTCAACCAGGTTTGATAAAACCTGCTGTAAACGATCCCGATCTCCTTTGAAAGTCGGAATTGATTTCGGAATCTTGTTTTCTAATTGAATATTCTTTGATTTTGCGAATGTCCGGAAAGAATCTAAAACTTTATTGACCAGGAATACTAAAGAGGTCTGCCTTCTCCTTTCTAAAAATTGAATGCCCTCGTCAAATCTTGATAAATCGAGCAGATCTACAAGCAGACGATTTAAACGTTGAATATCGTCTTTGACAACTCTTAAACAGTGATTCTGTTTCGGGTTCAGGCCGCCCAAGTCGAGGTCCAAAAGCAAATCTACCGCGCTGAGCATCGAATTGAGCGGGGTTTTAATTTCGTGACTCGCAACCGTAAGCGCCGAGCGCATCTGCTCATTCTGCCAGTTCTGGGTTACATCGCGCAAGACAAACAACCACCCAATCTGTTCGTTTCTTGAATTTCGTGCAAACTCCAAATGAAAGCCAATTAATTTGGTGTGGTTCTCAGAGAGGTCGGCAACTTTGTTGACCTCGTGAATATTGTTTTCCTGCGCAGCATTCAGAGAATCGGTAAAACATTGGACATTCAAATTTTCTAAGGACTCGCCAACAAAACTCTTATCAACTGGAAAACCTAAAATGCGTTTTGCTGAATTATTAATGAAGAGAACTTTTCTTTCTGAATCACACAGGAGAAGTCCGTCGAGCGTGCTCGAGGCAAGTAATTCGAATCTTTCTTTTTCAGAGGTTAATTCGGTAGGATTAATCACAACGTCAGTATCATCGGCAAATTGGATTCTGGTGGCGTTAAGTTTAAATTGCTCCATTGATTACAAGCTTCCGACAAAGTTTAAATATTGATGAAGGAGTGCTTGGCCATAACAAACGATAATAACTGCAGCAAGTGAAATAAACGGCCCAAAAGGCACAGTGCTGCCGATTTTTAGTCGCTTTGTTGAAAGCCCAATAGCAATCACGGGTAAGGCAAGAAAGAAGGCCAGGAAAAGCGCAATGAGAACTTTTGGCCCCAGGAAAACCCCGATCATCGCACCCAACTTGATGTCTCCGCCACCCATGCTTTCTTGTTTGAAAACCGAATTTCCGAGCAGGCCAACACACCATAAGAACCCGCCTCCCAAAAACAACCCGGACACTACATTCAGGATAGGAATCTGGTTAAGAAAAACAGACGAGAGTAAACCTACGATAATCCCTGGAACGGTAAGTACATTTAAGATCAATTTGGTGTCCAGATCAATGAAACTGATCGGCAAAAGGAATAAAACTAAAATCGAATAATGCAAAAATGACAACGTCAAACCGTAGTGTTGCCAGACAACGACCAGAAGAATACCTGTAAGAATTTCAACAAGTGGGTAAATAGGTGAAATCCTAAATTTGCAATTCGCGCACTTTCCTGCGAGAAAAATATAACTTAAGACCGGAATGTTTTGCCAAAACGGAATGGAATTTTTACA
>SMVA01340181.1_pt1 | contig 14356 bp, 11 predicted proteins | sample 2456451 | NCBI WGS metagenome assembly SMVA01 (sample SAMN11095933, study PRJNA526329) | marine sediment metagenome | biome: Marine sediment; feature: Surficial sediment; material: Deep marine sediment; isolation source: Hadal surficial sediment | place: Pacific Ocean | collected 2014-05 | depth...
CGACCGGGATCGCTTCCTCGACGGCCTCCGCAAGGCCGGCCTGCCCGGGTGACGCCCCGGCGCGGCCCGCTCTGGCGCGAGGCGGCGCGGTTTCCGAAACCTTGGCGCGCCGTCTTCGCGCGACCGATTCGTGTTTGCCTGGGTTATCTTGGGGGGCCACGAGATTTGGAGGGAATTATGGGCCGATTGTCGAAACTCAGCCGCTCGATCGCGGGCAAGGTCGCGCTGATCACCGGGGCGGCCGGCGGCATGGGGCGGGCCACGGCGCATTTGTTCGCCGACGAGGGCGCCCATGTCGCGGTAACCGACATCAATGCCGACGGGGTCGTGCAGGTGGTGCGCGAGATCGAGGGGGCCGGTCTGAGCGCGGCGGGTTGGACCCTGGACCTGGCCGACCCGGCCCGGATCGATACGGTCATCGGCGAAGTCGCCGAGCGCTTCGGCGGCCTCGATATTCTGATCAACAACGCGGGCATTGCCCAGTACACAAAGATCGACGGCGATGATTACGAGGCGATCTGGGACCGCCATCTCGACATTCTTTTGCGCGCCCATGCGCGGACCATTCGCGCGGCGCTTCCCCATCTGCGCGCCAGCGGCGCCGGGCGCATCGTCAATATCGCCTCGACCGAAGGTCTGGGCGCGACGCCCGAAATCAGCCCCTATACCGCCGCCAAGCATGGCGTCATCGGTCTGACCCGCTCGCTGGCGGTGGAACTGGGGCGCCACGGCATCACGGTCAACTGCATCTGTCCGGGCGCCGTCCGCACGGCCATGACCGAGAGCATTCCGGAAGAGCACAAGCAGATATTCGCCAAGCGCCGCGTCCCGCTCGCCCGTTTCGCCGAGCCCGAGGAGGTCGCCCATGGCACCCTAAGCCTGGTGTTGCCGGCCGCCGGATATATCAACGGCGTCGCGCTTCCCGTCGACGGCGGCCTGACCATCAAGAATGCGTAGAGCGGATCGCGCTTGATGGCGTTCAGGCGAGCGTTGCAAAAACCGAGACACGCCCCGGCGTGGCCCGCTCTGGCGTGACGGCGCGCGCTTCCCTACACTTCGGTGGCGGCGCGCGGGACAGGGGTGGCGCCGCGCCGCGTTAACAAAATGACGGTACGCCATGCAAGACACTATGCCGGGGCCGGCCTCGCATTCGTATTTCTCGCACCGCCTGCGTCTGCATTACGTGGACTGGGGTAACGAGGGCGCGCCGCCGCTGGTGCTGGTCCACGGCGGGCGCGACCATTGCCGCAACTGGGACTGGGTGGCGGCGCGGCTGCGCGACCGCTACCACGTCATCGCGCCCGACCTGCGCGGCCATGGCGATTCCGAATGGGCGGTGGGCTCCAGCTACGCCTTGTCCGAATATGTCTACGACCTGGCCCAGCTGATTCATCAGACCGGGGTCGCGCCGGTGCCCATCGTCGGCCATTCGCTGGGCGGCATGATCGCGTTGCGCTACGCCGGCATCTATCCCGACAACGTGACCCGCCTGGTCGCCATCGAGGGCCTGGGCGGCACCCGCGAAATGCTCGCCAAGGCCGCCGCCAAGCGACCCGACGAACGGCTCGGCAAGTGGATCGAGTTGACGCGGGGTCTGTCCGGCCGCCTGCCGCGCCGTTACGACACCCTCGAGCACGCCTATCGGCGCATGGAGGAGGAAAACCCGCACCTCACGGCCGAGCAGGCGCGCCATCTCACCGTGCACGGCGCCAACCAGAACGAGGACGGCACGTTCAGCTGGAAGTTCGACAACTACGTGCGGATTTTCCCGGCCTACGATCTGCCGGAAGATCAGGTCCATGCCCTGTGGGCGCGCATCGCCTGCCCGACGCTGCTGGTGCGCGGCACGGAAAGCTGGGCGGAAGACCCGCGCGAGGACGGCCGCGCCGATCATTTCCAAAACGTCCAGGTGCTCAATATCGACGGCGCCGGCCACTGGTCGCACCACGATCAGACCGACGTGTTCATGGCCGCGCTCGACGAATTTCTGGGCGAAGCCTGACGGTTTTATGGTCGGCCGCCATCCGGCCAATGCCCGTGGCGCCTTACCCCCCCCCACCCCGACCCTCCCCCGCGCGGGGGGAGGGGGAAATGGTGTTGCCCAGCAATGACTTAACCCCCTCCCCCTCGACGGGGGAGGGTTGGGGAGGGGGTGGCCACGCGAAGAGTCGTGGGGGTGACGCGTGCTTCGGCCTGACCTCGTGGCCGCGACCACGATATCCTCGACATCGCGCGGGCCGGATGCTAACCGGCGCGGGTATCGCATGGACAGCCGGACAGGCGCCGATGGACCGAACCGGGTATACCGGACAACCCCTTGAACGGGTCGAGGACGCCGCCCTGCTGCGCGGCGAGGGCCGCTTCGCCGACGATCTGGGCGTCGCGCCGGGCACCTTGCACGCGGCGATCCTGCGCTCGCCCCATGCCCACGCCCGCGTCCGCGCCGTCGACGCGACGCGCGCGCTGGACTGCCCCGGCGTCGCGGCGGTGCTGACCGGCGCGGATGTCGCGGAAGCCTCGGACCCGTTCGTCGCCGTGGTCCGCCAGCCCATGGAATACCGCGCGCTGGCCCTGGACCGGGTGCGTTACGTGGGCGAACCGGTCGCCGTGGTCATGGCCGCGGACCGTTACCTGGCCGAGGACGCGCTTGAGCATATCGCCGTGGAATACGAGCCGCTGGCGCCGGTGCTCGACGTGGAGGCCGCCGCCGCGCCCGACGCGCCGTTGCTGCACGACAAGATGGACGGCAACGTGGTCAGCGCGCGCGACTTCACCTACGGCGACCCCGACGCCGCGTTCGCCGGCGCGGCGCGCGCGGTCGAACTCACGGTCCGTTACCCACGCAATACCTGTACGCCGATGGAAGGCATCGTGGTGCTGGCCGAATACCGGGTCGGCGAGGACGCCTATGACGTGCTGGCCAATTTCCAGGGACCGTACAGCCTGCACGCGGTGATGGCGCGCGCGCTGCGGGTGCCGGAGACGGGCTTGCGCCTGCGCACGCCACCGGATTCGGGCGGCAGTTTCGGGGTCAAGCAGGCGGCGTTTCCGTACGTCGTGTTGATGTGCCTCGCCGCGCGCAAGGCCGGCGCGCCGGTCAAGTGGGTCGAGGATCGTCTCGAGCACCTGATGGCGGCGAATTCCGCGACCGGCCGGGTGACGCGGATTCGCGCGGCGGTGGCCGATGACGGCGCGGTGCTGGCGTTGCGCTTCGATCACCTGGAGGACTGCGGCGCCTATTTGCGCGCCCCCGAGCCAGCCTCGCTTTACCGCATGCACGGCCTGCTGAGCGGCGCCTACGGCGTGCGCCACCTCGCTTGTACGAACCGTGTCGTGCTAACCAACAAGACGCCGAGCGGTCTCAACCGGGGTTTCGGCGGGCCGCAGCATTACTTCGCGCTGGAACGGCTGATGCAGCGCATCGCCGTGGAACTCGACCTCGACCCGCTCGCGGTGATCGAACGCAACCTGGTCCCGGCCGACGCTTTTCCCTACCGCGCCCCGGCCGGCGCGTTGCTCGATTCCGGCGACTACCAGGAGGTGCTCGCGCGCGGCCGCGCCGAGGCCAACTTGGACGACCTTCGCGGCCGACGCGACGCCGCGCGGCGCGCGGGGCGGCTTTACGGCATCGGTTTCGCCGCCGTGGTGGAGCCGTCGATTTCCAACATGGGCTATATCACGACCGTGTTGACGCCCGACCAGCGCCGCAAGGCCGGGGCCAAAAGCGGCGCCATCGCCACCGCCACCGTGCGCGCCGGGCCGACCGGCGCGGTCGCCGTCACGATTGCATCGACGCCGCAGGGCCAGGGCCACCGCACGGTGGTCGCCCAGGTGGTCGCCGACGCCCTCGGGCTGGCGCCCGAGGCGGTGACGGTCAACGCCGAGCTCGACACGCTCAAGGACGAATGGTCGATCGCGTCGGGCAATTACGCCAGCCGTTTCGCCGGCGCGGTGGCCGGGGTCAGCCACCGCGCGGCGATGGCGCTGAGGCGGCGCATGGCGCGCGTCGCGGGCCCGCTGCTGAACTGCCGCGCCGAGGACCTCGACTTCGCCGACGGGCGCATTTTCGCGCGCGACAACCCGGACAACGCGGTCGCCTTCCGGCGCGTCGCGGGTCTGGTGCACTGGTCGCCGCACGCCTTGGCCGAGGGCGAGACGCCCGGCCTCAGCGCCACCGAGTTCTGGTCGCCGGAGCAGCTCGCGCCGCCCAACGAGGCCGACGAGATCAACGGCTCGTGCGCCTATGGCTTCGTGTTCGACATTTGCGCCGTCGAGATCGATCGCGACACCGGCCAGGTTCGCATCGACCGCTATGTCACCGCCCATGACGCGGGCCGGCTGCTCAACCCGGCGCTCGCCGACGGCCAGATTTACGGCGGCTTCGCGCACGGGTTGGGCGCGGCGCTGAGCGAGTCCCTCGAATACGGCGCCGACGGAAGTTTCCTTTCGGGAAGCTTCGCCGACTATCTGGTGCCGACCACCCGCGAGGTGCCGGAGCCCGCCATCGTCCATCTGGAAACGCCCTCGCCGTTCACCCCGCTGGGCGCCAAGGGCATCGGCGAGGGCAATACGATGAGCACGCCGGTATGTATCGCCAACGCCGTCGCCGACGCGCTGGACGCGCGCGACGTGACCTTGCCGCTGACACCGGCGCGCGTGGCGCGGCTGATCCATGGCGACGACGAAGCGGCGCGCCCGGCGAAAGGCGGACGCGGCCTGGCCGGCGCGGGCGCCAGCGACATCGCCGCGCCGGCGCAAGCCGTGTGGGACGCGCTGATGGACCCGGACGTGCTGGCGGGCCTCTTGCCCGGTTGCCGCGCCTTGACCGAGACCGGCGCCGGCGTCTTCGAAGTGGACTTACGGTTAGGCATCGGCGCCGTGCGCGGCGATTACCGGGCCACCGTCACCCTGTCCGATCTCGACGCGCCGCGCGCCTTCCGCTTTGCCGGCGAGGCCGCCGGGGCGCTGGGCCGGGCGTCGGGCGCGGGCCGGGTCGAACTGGTGCCTGACGGCAACCGCACGCGGCTGGTCTACCGCTACGACGTCGAAATCAGCGGCACGGTCGCCGCGGTCGGGTCGCGCATGCTCGACGGCACCGCGAAATATCTGATGCGGCAATTTTTCGCGCGCCTGGCGCGGGCCGTGGCGCCGACGGAAGAACCGTGGTGGCGTCGTTTGTTGCGCTCGCTGGGGCTTGGCGGATGAAGCCGGCGCCGTTCGATTACGTCCGCCCCGACACGCTCGCGCAAGCGGTGGCGGCGCTGGCCGAGGCGGGCGAGGACGGCCGCGTGCTGGCCGGCGGGCAGTCGCTGGTGCCGATGCTCAACATGCGCCTGGCGCGGCCCAGCCTGCTGGTCGATATCGGCGGGCTGGAGGAATTGCGCGGCATCGAGCGCGTCGGCGACACCGTGGAAGTCGGCGCCGGGGTGACCCAGCGCGAGCTCGAGGACTGGCCGGAATTGGCGGAAACCCTGCCCGTGATCGCCAAGGCCCTGCCGCATATCGGCCATGTCCAGACCCGCAATCGGGGCACGGTGTGCGGCTCCATCGCCCATGCCGATCCCAGCGCGGAACTTCCGCTCTGTCTACTCCTGTCGGGCGGCACGGTGGTTCTGCAAGGCCGACGGCGACGCATGGTGGCGGCGGAAGATTTTTTCACCGGCATGTTCTCCACCGCGCGGCGGTCCGACGAGATCGTCACGGCGGTCCGCTTCCCCGTCGCGCGGCCCGGCACGGGCCATGCCTTCCGCGAGGTCGCCGAACGGCACGGCGATTACGCGCTGATCGCGCTGGCCGCGACGGTGGCCGGCGGGACGGTCACCCTGGCGGTCGGCGCCGTCGCCGATCGCCCGGTGCGGCGAAGCTGGCCGGACCTGCCGGAAAGCGGGGTGGGCGAGGCGGTCGCTGAATGGGCGGCCACCCTGGACGCGCTCGACGACCACCACGCCGGCGCCGCCTACCGGCGCGGCCTGTTGGCCCGCCTGGGACCGAAAGTGATCGCGGAGGCCCGCTCATGCGCCGCCTGAAAGCCGACGAACGCGTGCCGGTGCGGCTCACGCTGAACGGCGTTGCGCGCACGGGTTACGCGGCGCCGCGCCTGTTGCTGAGCGATTTCCTGCGCCATGAGTTGGGCGCCACCGGCACCCATGTCGGCTGCGAGCACGGCGTGTGCGGTGCCTGCACGGTCCAGGTCGACGGGCGCGCCGCGCGGTCCTGCCTGATGCTGGCGGTGCAGGCGGAGGGATGCGACGTGCGCACCGTGGAAGGGCTGGCCGAGGGCGACGGTCTGACCGACCTGCAAGCGGCGTTTCGCCGCCATCACGCGCTGCAATGCGGCTATTGCACGCCGGGCATGTTGATGACCCTGGATGCCTACCTGTCGGCGCGGCCAAAACCTGACGCCGACGAAATCCGCGACGTGCTCAGCGGCCACCTGTGCCGTTGCACCGGTTACGTCGGCATCGTCGCGGCGGTGCTCGAAGTGGCCGCGAAACGCCACGGCGGCGCCTAGGCGATGCGCGACCTGGGGCGTACATTGATCGCCGCGGCCGAGCGCGCGCCCGATGCCGAGGCGATCGTGGATGGCGATATCCGCTATGGCTACCGCGACTGGCTGGACGTGGTTTTGCGGCTCCGCGCCGGGTTGGAGGAACTGGGCCTGGCGCCGGGTGACCGGCTCGCCACTGTCCTGACCAATCGCTGGGAGGCGGCGGGGCTGCATTGGGCCTGCCAACTCGCCGGCATCGTCGCGACGCCGCTGAACTGGCGCATGAAGGGCGACGAACTGGCTTTTTGCCTGGACGATAGCGGCGCGCGCGCGGTCGCCTTCGAAGACGTGTCCGCCGCCGCGCCCGCCGGTGAGATTCCTCGCATCGCCGTGGGCGGCGCGAAGGGCGGCACGGTAAGTTTCTCGGACCTGCTCAAGGCGGCGCCGGCCCCGGTCGAGTCTCGCGCCGAGGCCGACGATCTTTCGGTGTTGCTGTATACCTCGGGCACCACGGGCCGGCCCAAGGGCGTGCCGCGGACTCACCGCGCCGAGCGCGCGGCCGCCGTGGCCCATGTCGCGCAAAACGGTTACGGCCGGGGCGAGCGCGGCTTGGGCGTGATGCCGCTCTATCACACCATGGGGGTGCGCTCGCTGCTTGCCATGGCGTTGGTGGACGGCTGTTTCGTATGCCAGCCGCGCTTCGACGCCGCGGGCGCGGTGGAGATCATCGAGCGGGAACGGATCAGCTGTCTCTATCTCGTGCCCACCCTGTACCACGCGCTTCTCGAAAGCGGGGAAGCTGTTCCGAAGCGTCTGGCCACCGCCACCAAACTCGGTTTCGCCGGCGCGCCGATGGGCGCGGACCTGCTCAGCCGGGTCGAAAGCGCGTTCCGCCCCGAACGCTTCGTCAACCATTACGGCTCGTCGGAAATCTATACCTTCACGGTGGAGCCGCGCGCGGCGCGCAAGCCGGGCTCGGCGGGCAAGGCCGGGCTCAACCAGCGCATCCGGGTGGTCGCCATGGGCGCGCGCGACCCCGAGGCATTGGCGGCTCCCGGCGTGGAAGGCGAAATCATCGCCGACATGGCCTCGGAGGAAGCGTTCGCTGGCTACTGGAACCGCCCCGACGCAGACGAAAAGTCCATTGTGGATGGCTGGTATTTCACCGGCGACACGGGACATTTCGACGGTGACGGCGATCTGTTCGTCACCGGGCGGGTCGACGACATGATCATCACCGGCGGCGAGAACGTGATGCCCGGCGAGGTCGAGGACGTGCTGGCGCGCCATCCCGCCATCGCCGAGGTCGCCGTCGCCGGCCTCGCCGACGAACGCTGGGGCCAGCGCGTCACCGCCTTCGCGCGGCGAGCCGGCGAGATCGACGAAGCGGGCCTTGACGCGTTTTGCCGCGACAGTTCCCTGGCCGATTTCAAACGGCCGCGCGCCTATGTCTTTGTTGCCGAGATTCCCAAATCGCCGACCGGCAAGGTGCTGCGCCGCAAGCTGATCGCCGGGGACTACGAACCTGAAAGAGAGACCTGATGTCCGATACTCCCACCACCCAAGACGGCTTCCGCGTCGAAATCGACGACGAAAACGAGCGCGCCGACATCGTGCTCGACCGCCCGCCGCTCAACGTCATCCACATGGACCAGCGCGACCAGTTGGCGGCGGTGTTCGCCGACTTGGACCGGCGCGACGCGACGCGCGTAATCGTGGTGCGCGGCGCGGGCGAGAACTTTTCCAGCGGCGGCGACATCCCCGGCTTCATGGAACAGAGCCCGGAAACCCTGACCAGGCTGGCCTGGAACGTGGGCGCCGCCGAGCGCTGCCGCAAGCCGGTGATCGCGGCCATCCACGGCTACTGCTTCGGCGTCGGGTTCGAACTGGCGCTGGCCTGCGATTTTCGGATTGTCGCGGAAGACGCCGCGCTGGCGCTGCCCGAAATGCGCATCGGCATGATCCCCGGTTCCGGCGGCTCGGCGCGCCTGGTGCGCATGGTCGGCATCGGCCGCGCCAAGCAGATCGCCATGCTGTCGCGGCGCATCCCTGGACTTCAAGCGGCCGAATGGGGGATTGCGCTGAAGGCCGTGCCGCGCGCGGACCTCGACGCGGCGGTCGCCGAACTGGTGGTGGAGTTGCGTGGCTTCTCGCCGCTTGCCCAACGCACCCTCAAGGGCGTGCTCAACGGGGCGCTGGACGCGCCACTTCATGCCGCCATCGAAAGCGAGGGCCAGGCCTACGGGCGGCTGCGGAGTTCCGAGGATTTCGCCGAAGGCGTCGAGTCGTTCAAGGCCAAGCGCAAGCCCGCCTTCAAGGGGCGCTGACGCGCCGGGCTTGCGGCACTCATCGGACACGGTCACAATCCGAAACACCCGGATAAAAGCGAAGCGAGGACGCATCATGCACGACCTGGTCATTCGCGACGGCACCATCGTCGACGGCACCGGCGCGCCCAGCCATGTCGGCGACGTGGCCATCGACGGCGCCCATATCAGCGCCGTGGGCGGCGCGCTGGGTCCGGCGCGGCGCGACATCGACGCCGAGGGCCATCTGGTGACGCCCGGCTGGGTCGATATCCACACCCATTACGACGGCCAGGCGACCTGGGACGCGCAGATGACGCCGTCGTCCTGGCACGGCGTGACCACGGTGGTGATGGGCAATTGCGGCGTTGGCTTCGCGCCGGTTCGACCCGATGAGCACGACTGGCTGATCAGCCTGATGGAAGCGGTCGAGGATATCCCCGCGGCGGTGCTCAACGAAGGCCTGCCCTGGGGCTGGGAAAGCTTTCCCGAATATCTCGACGTGCTGGACGCGATGCCGCGCGCCATCGACGTTGCCGCCCAGATGCCGCACGGCGCGCTGCGCGCCTATGTGATGGGTGAGCGCGGCGTCAACAACGAGACCGCGACCGCCGCCGACATCGCCGAAATGGCGGCGCTGACCCGCGCGGCGCTGGACGCCGGCGCGGTCGGGTTTACGACGTCGCGCACGCGCCTCCACCGCACCGCCGACGGTTCCATGACGCCCGAGATGACCGCCGGACGGGACGAGCTTGTCGGCATCGCCGGCGCCCTTCGCGCGGCGGGGCGCGGCGCCTTCGGCCTGGTCAGCGATTTCGCCGACATGGACGCGGAGTTTGCCTGGATGCAAGAGGTGGCGGCGGAAAGCGGGCGCCCGGTCTGGTTCCTGCTGGTCCAGTCCGACCGCGATCCGGAACGCTGGCGGCGCATGCTGGAGCGGTGCCGCGAGTCGGCCGACGCCGGAGCGCCGATCACCGCCCAGGTGGCGGGCCGCGCGGTCGGCCTGATGCTGGGTCTGGAAGGCAGCCTGAACCCGTTCGTCTCGCGTCCCTCGTACCGCGAGATCGCCGGCCTGCCGCTGGCCGAACGCGTCGCCAGGATGCGCGATCCGGAGGTGCGCGCGCGCATTTTGTCCGAGACCGTGAGCCACAAGGAGCCGCTGATGACGGACGTCACCTCGGCGTTCCACAAGATGTTCCCGCTCGGCGATCCGCCCGATTACGAGCCGGCGCCCGAGCAGAGCATCGCCGCCATCGCCGCGCGCGAGGGCCGGGGCGCGGCGGAAGTCGCCTACGACATGCTGCTCCGGCGCGACGGCCGCGAGCTGCTGTTCTTCCCGGCGTTCAACTATAGCCACGGCGATCTGGAGACGATCCGCGAAATGCTGCTGGACCCGCATACCGTGCTCGGCCTCAGCGATGGCGGCGCCCATTGCGGATTGATCTGCGACGCCAGCGTGCCGACCTTCATGCTGTCGCATTGGGCGCGCGACCGCGGCCGTGGCGACAAGCTGCCGGTGGAACAGGTGGTGCGCGCGCAGACTCGCGACACCGCCGCGCTATACGACATGCATGATCGCGGCGTGTTGGCGCCCGGCCGCAAGGCCGACGTCAATGTCATCGACCTCGACGGCTTGCGCCTCAAGCCGCCGGAGATGGTGTACGACTTCCCGGCCGGCGGGCGGCGGCTGATCCAGAAGGCCGAGGGCTACCGCGCCACCCTCGTGGCCGGTGTTCCCACTTACGAAGGCGGCGAGGCCACCGGCGCCCTTCCCGGCGTCGTGGTGCGCGGCCCCCAAGCGCCGCTGGCGTCTTGACGTTCCTTCCGCCCGCCGCCTGACGGCGGCTGCTCATCCTTCGACTGGCTCAGGATGAGGGTGATTATTTAGCTAATAATAACCCTCATGCCGGGCAGGGCCGAAGGCCCGTGTCGAAGCATCTTCACGCACGAACCAACCGGAATTGGCAAGCGACGTTACGCCTTGTCCGCTTTGTCCGCGAAGGGGGGCGGGGCGAAGTAGGGCGGGAACGGCCCGACGGCGGTCATGTCGACCTCGACCAGGGCGGGGCCGTTCACGGCCAGGGCCGCGCGCACCGCCGGGCCCAGCTGGTCGGCCTTCACGACCCTTTCGAACGGCAGGCCGGCGAGCGCGGCTAATTTTTCGAAATCCGGTCCCGCCAGGTCGCCGTAGTACTGGCGGCCTTCGTACATGCTGTCCTGGATGTGCTTGATCACGCCGTAGCCGCGGTCGTTCATGACCAGGAACACGACGTCGGCGTTCTCCTGTACCGCTGTCCACAACTCGGCCAGGCCGAGGAAGAAGCCGCCGTCGCCGCACATGGCGACGGTCTTGCGCCCGTTCGCGGCCAGCGCCGCGCCGATCCCCATGGCCAGGCCCGGGCCGATCGCCGCGCCGACCGGATAGACGCTGTCGCGCGGGCCGTAGACCGGAAATATCCGGTTGCCCCAGGTGCTGTTGTTCAGCGTGATGTCGCGCACCCAGAGGGCGTCGCGCGGCATGGCGTCGCGCAGGTCGCCGGGAAAGCTCCGGTAGGCGTCGAGATAATCCCGGTAGGCCTCGGTGGTGCGTGTCTTGAGTTCCGCGATCTCGCCGGCGTAGCCGGGCTCGATTTGCAGCCGCCCGTCGATCCGGTCCGCCAGCCCGGCCAGGGTCGGGGCGCTGTCGGCGCAGAGAAACAAATCGCACGAATAGGTGCGCCCGTTGGCCGCCGGATCGACGTCGATCTGGACGCGGCGCGGCGGCAGGCCCAGGGTCATATCGCGGGTCTCGTGACCGCGCAGCCGGCAGCCCACCACGATCAGCAGATCGACGCTGGGGTAGAACGCCTCGACCTCGGGCGTGTTGTTGAGCGGCCCCAGGGTCATGGGGTGGTCCTCGGGCACCACGCCGCGGCCGTTCCAACTGGTCACCAACGGAATGCCGAGCTCGACCAGGCGCGCGGCCTCGGCGCCGGCGTGGCGCGCGCCGCCGCCCAGCCACAGCAGGGGCCTCCTGGCCGCCGCCACCATGTCCGCCAGTGTGTCCAGCGCGTCCGCAGCCGGCTCCAGCGGCGGCGGCACCGGCAGGGTGAAAGCGTCAAGTTCGCCGGGGCGGGGGATCGAGGCGCGTTGAATATCGACCGGGATTTCGACGCTGACCGGACCGCGCGGCGGGGTCAGCGCCTCGGCCGCGGCGCGCGCCAGCGTGCCCAGCGCGGTGTCCGGCGAGCGTACGCGGTGGGCCGACTTGGACACCGCCTTCAGCATGCCGAGTTGATCGGCCACGTCGTGCACCGCGCCCTGGCCGCGGTCGATATTGGGCGTCGCCGTCTGGCCGGCCAGATGAAGCAGCGGCGTGCCGGCGAAGCGCGCCTCGACCAGCGCGCCGGTGGCGTTGGCCGCGCCCGGCCCGGTGCTGGTGATCAGCACGCCGAGACCGCCGCTGACGCGGGCATGGGCATCCGCCATGTGGCCGGCGCCGGCCTCGCCGCGCGCCATGACGAAACGGATGGCGTTGCGCCGCCCGATCGCGTCGAGCATCGGAATGTTGTGAATCGAGATCACCCCGAACGCCGTATCGACCCCGCAGTGCCGGAGGAATTCGGCGGTGATATCGCCGACGGTCATGGTCTCGGTCATGGAAGACTCCGTAATCGCGCTACGGAGCCACCACACAATTCCCCCTCCCCCTCGACCGGGGAGGGTTGGGGTGGGGGTGACCAATGGGCCAAAGGCAGGCTTCCGAAGCTGGTACTTGGACAGGTTTTATCGAAACGGAATGGAATTCCGGTACGGCTTTGTTCGTGGCCGCGCCTTGCGCGGCGCCCCCCCACCCCAACCCTCCCCCGCGAGGGGGGAGGGGGAGAAAAGGGCGGCGGCATCCCGGCTTTTGCGGTCAAAGCAACGCGACGCATTTGGCCAGGGCGTCGCGTTCGGCGGCGCGGAACGCGGCGGCTTCGGATTCCACGCCGGCGTTCCCCGGTTCGGTGGCGACGCTGAACGCGATGCCGTCCGCGTTGCCCTGGAGCGCCACCGGGGCGCCGTCGGACGCGATCGGCGCCCGGCCCAATTGGGACTTGACGATGGCGCCGTCGTCAATGGTCAGCGTGCACCGGACCACGGCCTCGTTGCCGTCGCGGCGGCGCTCGCTGAATTCACGGCGCCATCCGTCGCCATGGCGATCGTTAAGGAATCGCGCGGGATCGGTGATGGCCTCGACGGCCTCGGCAACGGGCGGCGGCGTGGCCACTGGGTTCGGGCGCGCGTCCGGGCCGTCGTAAAGCGCGTCGAACTGTTGGCGGCTTTCTTCCAGCATCGCGTCCAATTCGGACGTGGCGTCGGATCGCGGCTCCGCGGTCATGGCGTTCTCAGGCGACCGCGTTGGTGTCGCGGTTCCACCAGCGCTGGAAGTCGTCGCTCGCCCGGGCGGCGAAATTTCCCCCGGCCGCGATCGAGGCGAGGTAGCGTGTCACGTCGGCGCTGGACACGACGTCGCCGTATTTGGCGTCGATGTCGAACAGGTTGGCCTCGTGCGGCGCGGTCGCGCGGTCGCCCACCGCGTCCGCGACGACGATGGTGTAGAAACCGTATTGCAGGGAATCGATGGCCGAGGATCGGATGCAGCCGCTCGTGGTGCAGCCGGTCATGATCACCGTGTCCACGCCGCGCCCCTTGAGATGGGAATCGAGGTTGGTGCCGAAGAAGGCGCTGGCGAATTTCTTTTGCACCACGGTCTCGCCGCGCAGGGGACGAACGCGGTCGTCCACCTCGACCATCGGGCTGCCCTTGCGCAGGATTTCCAGCGCCGGGATTTTCTTGATCCACATGCCGGCGTCGCGCAGGTCGGGAGCGTAGGCGACGGTGGTGAAGACGATGGGCAGGCCGGCGGCGCGGAACGCTTCCAACAGCCGCCCGGTCACGGTCAGCTCGGCCGACAGATCGCCGCCCAAGGGCGAGGCGGGATCGGTGAACCCGTTGATGAAATCGACCACCAGCAGGACCGGGCGCGCGCCATAGCCCATGCGCGCCGCGAGGCCCTTGCCCTGGTAGTCCTCTAGCGTCTTGCGTTGCGTTTCGTCCATGACCATCCTCCCGTGAGCGCCGAACAATAGCCGTTGGATTGCCACCGTTCAACGCGCGGCGTCGGTTGATTCCCGTCAACGCGGACTGTATCAACGAGGCCAACGAATAAGGGGCCGCGAGAAATTCGACGGCTGGGACAGGAGGGAGTTCAATGAGCAACGGATCCGGCAACGGTTTGCCCCGCGCGGCCACGCGGCCCGCGCGCGCCACCGACGACGCGCAAGGCGCGATCGGACCGGCCTATCGCCCGCGCCCGCTGATCGGCGGGGCGTCCGAAGGCCCGCGCGTCGAGGCGGAAGCGTCGGGGCGCGCCCGGGACGGCGGCAAGAAGGAAATTCTTTGCGCCTTCGGCATCGACATTGACGCGGTGGCCGGTTGGCTGGGCTCCTACGGCGGCGAGAATTCGCCGTGCGACATTTCGCGCGGCATGTTCGCGGGCGAGGTCGGCGTGCCGCGCCTGGTCAGGCTGTTCGACAAATTC
>SMVA01059785.1_pt1 | contig 14354 bp, 13 predicted proteins | sample 2456451 | NCBI WGS metagenome assembly SMVA01 (sample SAMN11095933, study PRJNA526329) | marine sediment metagenome | biome: Marine sediment; feature: Surficial sediment; material: Deep marine sediment; isolation source: Hadal surficial sediment | place: Pacific Ocean | collected 2014-05 | depth...
CAGAATAATCAACATACACGCGGCCAGCCCAATCGCCAGCCCCACAATATTGATCACAGCAAACAGTTTCTGCCGCATCAGGCTGCGCAAAGCCGAGATCAGGTAGTTGTAGATCATGGCGATCCATTCCAGAGGTTTTGTCAAAAAGTATAACGCTAATGCGTCAACCCGAACCTATCTTGCGCCGGACCGAACACTTGATAAGTCCAGATGCTAAGTAACCGAGGCAAGGTGCTCCCTTGCCGCACCTTGTCTTGAGTACGGCCAGCCCCAAAAAGAAACCAACCCCATAAATCGACGAACGCAGAAAATTCCAGTTATCATATTCCCATAAGAAAAATGCTAACCCCTGGACCGAATTAATGGCAACTCCTGAATCCAACTCTACCGAAAACAATTCAGCCTCGAGTAAAGAACAATCAATGCGCAAAGTCGCCATGACCTCCCTGGCTGGCACAAGCATAGAATGGTATGACTTCTTCATCTACGGTACCGCCGCCGCCCTCATCTTCCCCAAAGCCTTCTTCCCCGAAGATATGCCAGACATGGTCAGCCTGATCGCTGCATTCAGCACATTCGCCGTGGGCTTCTTCGCCCGGCCCATTGGCGGAATTGTGTTCGGCCATTTTGGTGATGTCGCCGGTCGTAAAGTGGCCCTGGTGGGTGCCCTCATGATGATGGGAGTTGCCACGACATTGATAGGTCTCCTGCCTACCTACTCCTCCATCGGCATAGCCGCGCCAGTGTTGCTAACCCTGCTTCGTTTTGTCCAGGGTCTGGCAGTTGGTGGCCAGTGGGGTGGCGCCATGTTGCTGGTGACCGAAAATGCGCCACCTGAAAAACGGGGTTTTTATGGTGCGTTTGCCCAGGCCGGTGCGCCGCTTGGGCTGGTTCTCGCTAACCTTGTATTTCTTGCAGTTAGTGGTTCACTCTCAGATGAAGCCTTCTTTGATTGGGGCTGGCGAATTCCATTCATACTTAGCATTGTCTTGATTGGCCTTAGCCTCTACGTCCAGCTGACGTTGGAAGACACCGCGGCTTTCAAGGAACTCAAAAAGGCTCAACTGGATGCTGCGAGAAAGCTGGCTGAAGAGTTTCCAGGCGAAGTTGTTATAGAAAAACCTAAAGTGTCACCAGTCCTCGAGGTCATCAGGTTACACCCCAGGGAAATTGTCCTCGCCGCCGGGGCGTTTCTGGCGGTTCAGGTAACCTTCTACATTATGGTTGCATTCGTCGTCGCTTATGGCAGCAATCCTGTGGGCCTCGGGTTACCGCGCGAATTTATGTTGACGGCCGTATTGATATCATCACTGGTCCAGATTCCGGTGTTATTTCTGGCTTCGGCATATTCTGACCGACACGGCAGGCGGGGTATATACATGCTGGGGGCTATTCTGGGTGCAGTCTGGGGCTTCGCGCTGTTCCCACTGATTGATACCAGGGAATTCATCTGGATCGTCGTCGCCCTTACTGGCGGGCAGGTATTTGTGGGGTTAATGTATGGACCGCAAGCTGCCTTTCTGTCAGAACTATTCAGTACACATGTTCGCTATTCCGGGGCATCACTCGGTTATCAACTGGGAGCCATTTTCGGCGGTGCACTGGCGCCGATTATCGCCACGGCGCTGTGGGCTGCTTTTGGTACCATTTATGTGTCGATCTATATTGCCATCGCGTCGATGTTGACGCTGGTATCGGTATGGTTGCTGACGGAAACATCAGGCAGGAATCTCGACGAAATTGGCCAGTGAATCAGGGTTTTTATGCGAACAGGCAGTGAAAAAAATCGACGAATAGATCGAGCGCGATCCTCAGGAAATTAAAAGTGTTCAATAATCTCACCGACCATTGCATCCTCGGCTATTTCCAGTCTCACCTCCCGGTAAAGGTGTATTTCACCCTCAATAGAAGAGTGGGCGTCAACCACAAGCCTGGGTTTGCGGGAATGACCCTGGAAAAAGGATCCGTTTTTCTCGAAGATCACGTCACCTTTCACGATGGTTCCATCTAATAACTTGATATCGCCATTGATGGTTTCAACATCATGATGGACTACTGTTTTCTCAAGTCGGATGGTGCCATTTACAGTGCTTACACTTCGGTTTACCACTGTCCCGGCGAGAAGTTCGATCCCTCCGTTGACCGTATTGACATCATCATCGACTTTAAGATTTTGACCTGCGCGAATACTGCCGTTAACTGTTTCAAGGGAGCGGACTGAGACATCATCATAAACACGAATCGAGCCATTGACCGTTTCCACTCTGTCAGCCGTGCTATTGTCCCGGAGCACGATCCCGCCATTGACGGAATCAACATGGTGAGCAATGGCCCCTTCGCGAATTTCGATGCCACCAAAGACCTTGCTAACATCGTGGCCATGATCACCGGATTGCACCTCAATAACACAGGCGGTTTGTAACAGTATGAACAGTGCCAGTAGGACGGTTTTTAGATTTTTTTGCATCAGAAACCCCTTGAATAACTAAGTTGTACTCATATGACGCCTATTTATCCATAATGGTTTGAAATGGAGAGCCAGGAATCGAGGGAGCTTTCAGGGGTCTGGGTGAAGCCTCTGGATAGTGCTTCTGAATAGTGCTTCTGAATCAGGGTGTGAATAAGGTATCGATACTATGTTGAATATGGATTTTTCAGAGAGGGTAGTCATTGACACTGCAAATCAGGAGTGGGTGGCGACCCCTCTGGCTGGCGTATGGCGAAAACCTCTAGCCCGCGAGGAAGCAGAATGTGGCCATGCAACCAGTATTGTCCGATATGACCCTGGTTCCTCCTTTTCGGCGCATGATCACCCTCTCGGGGAAGAAATACTCGTACTTGAAGGCACTTTCTCGGATGAAACAGGGAATTATCCGGCCGGCACCTATTTTCGAAACCCCGAAGGTTTTCGTCATGCACCCTTTAGCCGTGAGGGTTGCCTTATTCTGGTGAAACTGCATCAATTCCAGCTTAACGACTCCACACACCTTTGTATCGACACTGATTCTGCTGACTGGGAAGGATCACCTGACGGAGTGAGAATTCTTCAGCTACATGAATTTAATGGTGAGTTAGTTCGCCTGATTAGTTTTCCAGCCTCTGCAGCCTATTCAGTTCAGGGTGCTGCCGAGATTTATGTTATACGTGGCGAGTTGCGGGATGAGCAAGGCGTTTACCCGGCTGGTACCTGGGTAAGAAACCCGGGCACTGTTGAGTTATCACTTAAACCAATAATAGAGACACGGATCTGGATAAAGACCGGTCACTTATTCTGATCACAAGCGATCAACAACTACATTGAGGATTAGCCCTTATGGTTGAGCTGCTGTACGCTTTTTATAACTTTCTTCACCAACCTGTTTCACTGTCAGGCCATTCTTTTTTGCGATTTTTGTATAGGCTTCCTGACGACGTTTGTTGATGTCCACCGCTAAGGCACCAATGTTAGCTGGGACTCCATCCTGGGCTCTTACATATCCGTCTGATGTTTCTACTATCTGGCCCGCGGTTCGCGCATCATCGAGCGGGCTGGCTTGCAGGCTGAAGCTGAATAATGTTGTTAGCAAAAATATCCTGGTAAGAAATGGTCGCATCGCTATACTCCTGAAACTGTTCTTTATCTTTTAATATCTTGTAACGCCCTACTCTCAAGGCTGTTTTGTCTCTAAAACAAGTCTGATTCATCTTCGAACAGGTCTTCAAGGTCCCTGTCGACTTTAATTCGAATCTCGTGTTGAATTTTCACATTCAGGTTGATCTCAATAGGTTCTGAGGGAACTGCAATCTGAATCGTCGGTGTGCAGGCTGCCAGAAACGAAAGCGTTAGAAACCCCGGGAAAAATTTAATCATTGCTTAACTCCGCTATTCCTTTCGCCAATTTTCCTGGTTATCTCATCACCTAGACGAAGGCTCTCCAGCAAGGCGGCGATATTCTCTTCCAGTTTAATATTCAGGTGCACCTCTCGACCGTTTTCATAGGCAGGGTTACTGCCCTGGAGCGTTGTGCGGGCTACCAGCTGGCCTTCAGGTGAATATTCCAGTTCCACTTCGAGCTTATCGTATTGGAAGTCTTCCATGGTTTCCACTACTACCTTGAGTTGCTCATTCCCGGTCAGCATATTGACCACAGCCTGCCCTGGTTTGTACCTGATAAAACCACCAGGCTCAATGGCTGAAATCATGCCTTTAGTGACACTCACTGTACCCCGGTTTATCTGAACGGGAACTGAACCACTGATTTTTCCTGAACTTTCAAAATCTTCCTGCTGGAGGGCAAGAATCTGGTTGAGTTCAAGCCGGTCGAGCTCAAGGTTTACCATGCCGGTGCCCTCAATCACATCGTAGTTGAAATTCTGGCTGCTGATTTGCCCGCCAAAGACATCCACCACGAGAGACTGACCAGACAGTTTGAGTTCAGTCTGGCTCAATAAAAGGTCAAAGGTCGACTCGACGTTTTCAACCGGCACGCCGATGTCGATGTGCTGCCATGACATGTTTGCCGGAGTAGTGCTCCTGAGGGTGCCCCATCCGCCAAGGTGGATGTCAATGGTTCCCTGCTCAAGTTCGAAGGTGCCAACAGTAATGTCCAGTCCGTTGGCCACGAGCTTCAGGTCGAGATCGACCGGCTGGTCATCGGCTTGAAAATCCCAGACAAGATTCATGTTTATCCGGATGGTTCCAGAATGGGGTTCAAAGTCATCAATGGCCAGATACCCGATTATCCCCATAAACTTTTTTGCCGGTTGCTCAATGTTTATCGCGATCACTCCTCTCTCGGTCAGGAAACTATGTTCAATGTTTACGATGACATTACCAAGCCCCAGAAAGTCAGCGGTGCTCGAAGATGCCAAAATGCGTTTATTGTCTGCGGTAACTTCCATGAGTGAACTGAAAATGGATTTGCCATTTTCGAACAGGCTTGACTCTGCCAGGGCGCTTGCAAGCCAGTCACTGCCGTGTAGTTTTATGCTGGCGTTGGTCAACTCGACCCGGGTGTCGTAAATATCTTCATGGCTGGTGATCACCATCTTTTCACTGAGACAACCAATATCTGAGTCGATCGTGCAAGACAGCCCGGAAGTAATAGACAGCAAGGAAGAGTCCAGGTAGGGATTTTCAAGGCGTATATCAAGGTCCGTGATTAGGGTTGAGTGGATGATTCCGTGCTCGGTTTCAATTTTCAGGCCGATGGGTTGATCGCTTGAGAATTGGCTGTTGGCGAGTTGAACTTTCCAACTGGGACTGGCATCAATCAGGAGTACACCCGTGATGTCTTGTTTCAGGTCAGCAATGATTCCATCGATTGGCCAGTCGGCAGAGAACTCAGCGCTGAGTGACTCCACATCCACTGCATATCGAACGGGTTCTTTTTCATCAAAGTGAAAGGGGCGGGTACCCTCTCGAAACCAGCCTTGTCCCGACAGACGAAGCTCGTTCTTGAGCTGAAGGTTGGCGTTCAGGAGAAAGATAAACTCTCCGCTCCCTGACAGAGAAATGTTGATGGATTCTGGATCAATCTCGGCGAGGGTCATTGTAGATGACTGTTCAAAGTGGGCTTCAATATGGTTCACGTTTCGGAACCAGGCAAATTCGCCTTCAAAACATGTTTGTTGGCAAAGTTCGAGATGGCTAATTTTCCCAATAAGAGGCACCAGAGGAATATTTTTTCTGAATAAACCAATAACGGTGCGCCAGTCGAGCGTGGAAGGCTCGGAGGACTCCTGCGAGACAAGCGCAACCCTTGCATCGTTTATATGAACAGATAGTTCAAGTCCAACTGCACTGGCAGGGCTGAACTCGAGTCCTGAAATTTCGATCTGCAGGTCTTTTGAAACAAGGGAAATCCTGTTGATGATGAAGGACCAGCCACGAGGTCGCTTCATGGAGAAATTGACCAGTGAAAAACCCCTGGACTCGAGTTCGCCGCGGAGTTCTCGCTCGATCAATTCAGGTGCATGCCACCAGGCGTAGGTCAATACACCGCCGGTTGAAACAAGCATCAGGAGTAGTGTTATTCTGAATAGAAAGATAGACAGATCTCGTTATCAAAGGACCAGGAAGTGAAGCGAATTGTCAGTACCATTATCTTATTGTTTTTTGGGGTGCTTGCACACGCCGATGAATATTATCTTCCGGAAGCGGCGACTTCAGCAGCCTAGCCGAGTACCCCAGAGAATGCTTTGCTAAGAACATAGAACCCGGTAGGTAAAATGAATCAAACCCGTGATAGTTCACGACCAGAAGTCACTTACAGAACGATGTTCGTGTACGGATTCGGCAGGGCTGCCGAGGCAGTAAAGAGCCGGGTTTTCGAGACGTTTCTTTTCTTCTACTACGTACAGGTGATGGAAGTACCGGGTACCTATGCCGGCCTGGCGGTTGGTGTAGCGCTTGCCTTTGACGCTGTTACTGATCCCTTTATGGGGAGCTTCTCTGATCGCTTTAGATCCAGATGGGGTCGTCGACATCCTTTTATGCTGTTGTCGATCTTCCCCCTCACCGTGACTTTCCTGCTCCTGATGATGCCGCCAGATGGGCTGAGCTCCATCGAACTGTCAGTCTGGCTGGGTGTGTTTGCCGTACTGGTAAGGGGGTCTATTACATTATTTCATGTCCCCTACCTGTCCCTGGCGCCTGAATTGGAGTCACAGTATGACCGCCGGACAACACTGGTCATCATCCGGAATATTATGGGGATAGTCGGTTCAGCCACGGCATTTTTTGTTGGCTTCAATTACTTTTTTGCCAGCTCCCCTGAGTTTGAAAATGGTCAGCTGAATATTGAAGCCTACCCGCCCTATGCGATTGCTATGACCATCCTGATGATTGGCGCAATAATCTTCTGTGTCTTCGGTACTCGTAAATTCATCCCGCATCTCCAGCCACCTTCGGTAGTTCGTGATTTCAAACTATCTGATATCTACCTGGATATTACCGAGGCGTTAAAAAATAAATCCTTCAGGGCGATCTTCCTGTCGATGGTGTTTTTTGCCATATACAGCGGTGTGCATTCCACGATGAGCCTGCACATGGGGACCTACTTCTGGGAGTTGTCACCCAGGGAATTTACGGTTTACGCGATGACGGTTTTGGTGGGTGCCCTGGCAGGCTTACCTCTTGCGCAATGGTCCATACGGCAGTTTGATAAAAAACCGGCTTATCTTGTACTTATATCCCTGTCAGTTATTTTCTCCACGCTACCGGTTGTGCTCCGACTGCTGAATCTCTTCCCGGCTAATGATGCCCCATTATTTTTCCCGGTGTTCCTCACCATGATATTTATCGGGATTGCCTGTGCTCTTGCAGCAGGAACAGCATCGGCTTCCATGGTCATGGATACTACAGATGAGCATGAATTAAATACGGGGAACCGTCAGGAAGGCGCCTTCTATGGCGCGATATCCTTATCCGGTAAAGCATCTTCTGCATTTGGTCATATCATCGGAGGTTTCGTTATCGATCTGATAAAGTTTCCGCTGGGAAGTGGAGTAAAACCTGGCGAAGTAGATGCGGAAATCATCTGGCAACTGGGCTTTTATTTCGGGCCAATGGTTGCCCTTTTGCCTGTCATTGCTATCTGGATTATCAGCAGTTACAACATCTCACGACAAAGGCACAATGAAATATTGACCCAGTTGGATCGGTGACATCTAAAAATTCACTGTATCCACTAGCCGTTCAATCAACGCGGCACCTACCCAGGTCAGCGGCGGAATGATGAGATAGAAAAACAGCCTGAATATGGCAGGTGAATCAAACGGCCACTCGGGTACCAGGTTAATCTCACGTCTGTATTCGAGCAAAGGCTGTAGCGTGTTCAGTTTTTCACTGTTTGATGACAGATTTTCACCCTCTGTGATCAGTTGGTTTATCGCATCCTGAATGGAATTGAGTTCGAGCTTCTTTTGATCCTTTATCCGTTTCCTCAACGGGAGCAGCGGCACCAGGAAAATAAAGATCATTGGAATTGTGATGGCCAGGAATCCCGGCAAGACGGCGAGGTAATTGGTGTCTGCTTCCATGAGAAGAACAGGGAAGCTAGCCAGAGCGCCAACGAGTAATAAAGTTGAGTAAACAGATATCCGGGCAAACCCACTCAGGGATGAAATATCCAGCAGATTTACTCTGGTATTTTCTCTTGCCAGCCGCGCAAAAATACTCACGTTTCTAATCAGGAAAGAGATGGTAGTAGTCAGAAGTACCCAGATTAAAACTGTAGCAGCCATCAGCGTCCTGTCCCTGGCATCATGGATGGAAAGGACACCGGGCGTATCACCAGTGGCAGAGAGGAGTATATAAATATGCAGCCCTCCAGCAAAAATACCGATACCGAGCACCTGTAATTGCATTCTGACGGGGACGCTGAGAAGTGAACTCCGGATCTGCTCCAGTTTTGCATCACTGAGATCAAGAATGGGTTTCAGGCCCTCGAATGCGGTCACCGTTTGATCGTTGATGTAGTGGGAGGCAGGGATGATGTAAGCAACCACGAGACAGAAATATGCGGGTACGGCGATTGCCTCGACCCTGGAAATTGTCCCGAGGATGTAGAAGAAGCTAGCCATCACGGAGAACAAAAGCAGGGACGTGATCCACCGGCCATGCTTGAAACTGAATACCAGGCGATGTGGCCAGAGAATTGCCTTGTTTACTACGGGTGTGGCAGCACTGGAAGAAGTCATCAGACTGCGGCGAACCTTAATATTCGTTTTTCATCATGGCTGGTCTGATAAAGACGATGTCCCGCGAGTAGCGCAACCGTCAACAAGCCCAGTGACATCCCCGCCCAGAATCCGTAGACCCCAAGTGGCTCTCCAAGAATTCCAAACCCGAGTAGCGCACCAATTGGCAGGGCCAGAACCCAGTAGCCGATGAAGGAATATATCATGGGTCTTTTCGTGTCCTTATAACCTCGGAGTGAGCCAATCATGGTTGCCTGCGTACAATCAGCAATCTGGTAAATGGCGACGATGATCAGTAATGTAGAAGCCGTTTCAAGTACTACCGAATCGGTCGAGTATAATGCAGTGATCAGATGGCGACCGGTGATTAAAAATGCGCTTGCGATTAGAGAGTAATACAGGGAGATTTGAAATGCGGTGCTGGCTACCTGTCGGGCCCGGGAAAGATCCCGTGTGCCGACGAAATAACCAACCCGAATACTGGCGGCGGAACCCAGGGACATCGGAATCACAAAGGTCGCCCAGCTAACATTCCCGGCGATACTGTGCGCCGCAAGCGCAGTGATTCCCATTGAACCAATGAGAAAACCGATCACCGAGTAGACGGCCATCTCCAGGAACATCGTCAGGCCAATCGGTAAGCCCACTCTGATGATGCTTGAAAGATTGTCAAAATGCAGCCACTCGAAACGGCTTAGCAGCCCCGTTTCCCGAAACCAGGGTTTGGATATCAGGAAGAGCATAAAAACAAGTTCTGACCACATGGTAATGGCGGTTGCCCAGCCGCAGCCTTCCCCGCCCATTTCTGGAAAACCAAATTTACCGTAGATAAGTATGTAATTAAGAATCCCGTTGATGACCAGTGCTGCACCTGCGATCAGCATCGGTTCAACGGTATGTCCCAGACCTTCACAAACATAACGCAAGGTGACGTAGAGCATGACGCCCGGAATACCCCATGCCGCGGCCTTTAAATATCGGTTAGCCACATCTGTGACTTCGTGGTCGATGTTGAAGAGTTGGAATAGCCAGTCTGCATTAGTGATAACGATGATGATAAAAACGGATGAAAATACGGCAAGCCATAGCCCCTGGCGAACGAGCCCTCCCATCTGGTGGACCCGGTGTTCACCGCGAAAGTGAGCAACCATGGGTGTCAACGCCATATTGAAACCAGACATCAACATGAACACTGGCCACATCACATTACCACCGAGAGCGACGCCAGCGAGGTCAACCGAAGAATAGTGCCCTGCCATGGCGGTATCAAGGAAGCCGGTTGCCATGATAAAGAACTGGGTTGCCATCATTGGCAGACCCAGTCTTGACAATTCCCTGACTTCATTCCATTTCATGGAGTCCCCATTGCTTTTGAAAGTAAAGGCCTGAAACCAAACCTTTGCCGCAGGCAGAACAGATTTCGCCATTGTAGTGGAATTGTAAAAATGATTGGATCTAATGCATTGTGTAGTATCACAGTTTTCCTGGAGCCCTGATATGAATGGAACCATGACAGAAGAAGAACGACTGGCACGAATTGACCTGGCTGCCTTCTATCGAATAGTGGCAGGATACGGGTGGGATGATCTGTTGCTGGCCCATCTTTCCTGCCGTGTTCCGGGTGAAGAGGCGTACCTGATCAACCCATATGGGATGCTGTTCTCAGAAATCACTGCTTCTCGCCTGCTGAAGGTTGATTATGATGGTAAGAAACTGGTGGAAAGTGATTATGACATCAGTCCTGAAGCCAATGTCATTCATGGGGCACTACTGATTGCCCGTCCCGATATAAATAGTGTGGCTCATGTACATACGGTTGCAGGGACTGCTGTATCGAGTAAAGTCAGCGGACTTAAAAACCTTTCCCAACAATCCATGATCGTGGCGATGTCACTTGCTTATCATGACTATGAAGGCATTGTTCTTGATCCTGATGAAGCGCCGCGACTCGGCAGTGATCTCGGTGACAAAACACACATGATCTTGCGTAATCATGGGTTGCTCACAGTTGGAAGAACTGTTTCATTAACTTTCCAGGCTCTCTACAATTTGCAACGCTCGTGCGAGATGCAGGTAGCATCAGAATCAGGTGGCGATGAGCTTATTCATATCAGCGATAAGGCCATTGCCAAAACCCAAAAAATTATCGGTGCCATGATGGCCAATGCTCCACCGGAAGATCTACTCTGGGAAGCAATCCTGAGAAAGCTGCGAAAAACTGAGCCGGATTTTGAATCATAGAAATTAATGAATAAGTGAGCGGTCATCCCGGACTTGATCCGGCATCCTGCGACTTAAGAAAACTGCTCCCTGGACCGACCTTCGTCATCCTGACCGGGATCGCGCACGACCAAAACGAAGGATCTCCATGGCCAGTGTAATCTCCCATTGAGATTCTTCGGGTTTCATCCTGAGAATGACGGCGTCATCAGTGAAAAGTAAACCCGGTATACCCCGCAGCGGCCACTCCGTCACACCTTTCCCGATAAGCCGGTGCGCCGCCTGCATATAATAAAAACGAACGCTTGCTCTTATGCGGCAGGTTTCTGTTAATCCCCATAAACCACGAATCAACCTTAGTGAACAGCATACCCTCCGCGGTGGTGTGTACATGCTTCGTCCACTCATCCTCGGCCTCTATCGTAGGAACGACATATTCATAATCATGTTCGAGGATGTACTCAAACAAATCAGTAACCCATTCAACATTGTGTTCAATACAACGAGGAATGTTGCAGAAAGTCGCTGCATTGTGTGGCCCCACCAGGGTCATCATGTTGGGAAAACCAGCGACCTGTAAACCAAGGCAGGTTCTTGGTCCATCCGCCCACTTTTCCTTCAACGACAACCCGTTTTGCCCTCTGAAGTCAATCTTGTCAAAAGCCCCGGTCACAGCATCGAACCCGGTCGCATAGATGATGAAATCGAGCTCATATTCTTCATCCGTGGTCTCAATTCCCTTCGGCGTGATTCGCTTTATTGGCGTCTCCTGCACATTGACAAGGCGAACGTTTTCCTGGTTGTAGACCTCATAGTAATTGGTTTCCATCGGCACTCGCCGGGTACCAAAGCCATGATCCTTCGGCACCAGCTGTTCGGCAACGACAGGATCGTTAACCCGCTGTCTGATTTTGTTTGAGATAAATTCAGTAATCGTGGCGTTAGCTTCCTCCTCGACAAGTATGTCCCTGAAATTCCCCATCCAAATGCCAAAGCCGGGTTCAGAATAGAGCTTCTCGTAAAATGCCTCCCTTATCTCCGGACTGACATCCAGTGCATTGCGAGGGTCAGCCCTGTGCAGGAATGACCCATGGCTCTGTGCGCAACGTTCAAATATATCAGGATAGCCGGCATGTATATTCTTCTGGGTCTCATCATCAATGGGTGCATTGTGTAACGGCGCGCAAAAATTAGGTCGACGCTGGAACACAGTGAGAAATTTTGCAGTTTTAGCTACCTCCTGGATAACCTGAACACCTGTCGCACCCGTGCCGATCACGCCAACTCGTTTGCCCGTGAAGTCGACGGGTTCATGGGGCCAATATCCCGTGTGGTGTGCTTCTCCAAGAAAACTTTCGATGCCTTCAATGTCTGGCATCACAGGTGTTGAAATTGGCCCGAGGGCCGTAACAAGAAATCGGGATCGCACCATTGTGTGATCGTTTGTTTCAATCAGCCAGCGGTTGTCGTCTTCTTCATAAGTAGCAGATCTTATGCGTGTGTTGAACGCGATATCCCTGCGCAGGTCGAACTTGTCTGCAACATAATTTAAGTAGCTAAGTGTTTCTGGCTGGGCTGAAAAATGTTCTTTCCAGTCCCATTCCTCAAGCAATTCCTTTGAGAAGGAGTACCCGTAGCTATAGCTTTCAGAATCAAACCGGGCACCGGGATAGCGATTCCAGTACCAGGTTCCACCGACACCATCCCCGGTTTCGTATACACGAACGTTTAAGCCCAGTTTGCGTAATCGATATAGCTGATACATACCGGATATTCCGGCACCGATGATAATCACATCGAACTGCTGATCGCTCATGCGGAAGCATTACCTCGTTTTTTTATATAGTCTTCAAGTACAGGAGTCAGGTATTCCATAAACTTGTCCGGATTCTCGCTCATCGGGAAGTGCCCCATGGCGAGCATCTTCTTAAAGTAGGCGCCGGGTATACGCTGTGCAATCTCCTCCGCACCGGCGGCAGGGGCCGACCAGTCATACTCACCGGACAACAGGTAAACGGGGCACTGCTGGGTATCAATATTGAGCGCCTGGTTCCTGAGATCGCCGTCATAGGAATAGAAATGCAGGTCACCTTTGAATACACCAGGTCCGCCTGAGGCATAGTGCCATAAGGTTTCCCATCGATGATTGTCGGGGCTTTGTGGTGCAATAAGGGCAGCCATCCATCCAGTGGCACAGTGGCCTGCGTGAATATCGTGTCGATTGAAGTGATTGAAATTTTCTGGTGCGTATTCATCAGCGCCTGCATCAAGCCCGGACTGCAGGCCAATGATCCCGCCAATCTTATCCTGGTGCGCCATGGCTAAATGCAGGACTACCCTGCCACCGATTGAGCAGCCCATGACCAGAGGCTTATCAAGTTCCAGGGCTTTCATAAATGCGATGATGTAGTTGAGATAGTCATCAGTTGATAACCGGTATTCTCGCTCTTGCCAACCTGAAGGTGGAGAAGATTTTCCGTGCCAGGGCATGTCGGGAACGATCACCCTGTATTTTGATGTGATAAATTCGTTACGGATAATCTCACGATACTGCCTGCCATCTGATCCAGCAGTATGTAAGCAGAGTAAAGGGATACCCTGACCAGCCTCTTCGTAGTAGAGGCGAATTATTTCTCCATTCAGCTCGACCTGAACGTAGTGCCCGGTCACATCGTCGAGAACGACACTCATGATTCTTCTCCCCGTTTTGACTCTCTCCAGATTTCAAGCAAACGCCGAAGGTACATAATATTGCTTTGCATGGTGTACATATCACCTTTTATGACAACGTGACCGTTGGCGATCAAAGCCGCTGGTTCATGAAATTCGGGCGGGGGAATGTCTTCACAGAATTTCTCCCAGGCTTGCCTGCTTCCGTTGATTGAAAAACCAGTGCCCGGGAGTATGGAATCAATCTTTTTGACTTCCCCCTGGTCAATTTCAAAATGGCAGACATCGTCATCAATAACGATTGAAATATCTGTGGAATAACAGACTCCGTGCCTGCGTAATACCTCATCTGCATTCATTTGATCAATTAACATCAATATCTCCATACAGCGCAAAGTCGGTTAAAACTCCAGCAGCCGGTTGTGGGGAAGTTACTATCTCCTTCGAATATAGCATGGTGAGTCACGCTTGATATAAAGGTAAGACATGAAGCATGATGACGGGAAATAAGAAAGATAAGGAGCTCACCCTATGTTCTCAATGGCTCAACTGATTAAGCGTCAGGCGCAGACCAGTGGCGAAGCGATGGCAACCCAGGATGGGAAAAGAATCCAGACCTGGAGCCAGTATGTTGAGAAGGTTGCAAGGTTTGCCGGCGGCTTGCAGAAGCTCGGCATAGGCAATGATGACTGTGTTGCCATGTTGGCACTCAATAGTGATCGATATTTTGAATTTATGTTCGCAGTTCCCTGGGCTGGCGGAGTCTTTCAACCCATCAACAC
>SMVA01004799.1_pt1 | contig 14351 bp, 12 predicted proteins | sample 2456451 | NCBI WGS metagenome assembly SMVA01 (sample SAMN11095933, study PRJNA526329) | marine sediment metagenome | biome: Marine sediment; feature: Surficial sediment; material: Deep marine sediment; isolation source: Hadal surficial sediment | place: Pacific Ocean | collected 2014-05 | depth...
ACAGGCATGATCCACCGACTCTACGAAGTGTCGGCCGCAGAAGGGGACTGGGCGGCCCAGCAGGAGCTGCAGTGGTTCATATCCGAACAGGTGGAAGAGGAGGACACTGCCTCGACGGCCAAGGAGCAGGTTCGCCTGGCGGGTGACGATCAGGCAGCGCTTCTGATGTTGGACCAGCAGTTCGGAGCCCGGGTCGCGCGAGCCGAGGAGGTCCCCGAGTAGGGAGGTGCCCCCGCATTTCGCCAGGGCCCGTCCCGCGGATCTACCACCTCTAAAGGAGCGCCTGATCGCGCTCCGTCTCGTCCCACGCTTCTTGGGCATGGTGTGGAGGGCTCGGCCTCTCTACGCCACGGCCATCGTCGGCTTCCGAGTCGTGCTGGCGTTCTCGCCCGTCGTCCAACTCTGGATCGGCAAGCTGATCATCGATGCGGTCGTAGCCAACATCGGTGCGGCGGAGCCCGATTGGACGAGCATTTTTCGTTTGGTCGTGTTGGAGTTGGGCGTAGCGTTGGTGTCTGATGTGATTCAGCGGGCGTCCAATCTTCTCGAGAGCCTCTTGGGGGATCTGTTCGGGAACCGTCTGTCCGTTCGTATCATGGAACACGCGGCGACGCTGGATCTCGAGAGCTTCGAGGACCCGGACTTCTACGATTCCTTGGAGCGAGCCCGGCGGCAGACGGTGGGCCGGATCGGGCTCTTGGCCGTCCTGCTCGGTATCGGCCAGAGCCTCTTGACCCTGATCTCTCTTCTGGTCGTGCTCATCGCCTTCAACGGATGGCTTCTGTTGATGCTCGTGCTGGCCGTACTGCCTTCGTTCATCGGAGAGACCCACTTCGCCGGTTTGTCGTACTCGTTGCTCTATCGGTGGACTCCAGAGCGAAGGGAGCTGGACTACCTCCGCTACCTGGGTACCAGTGACGTTACGGCCAAGGAAGTGAAGCTCTTCGGGCTCTCGGACTATTTCACCAGGAAGTATGAACGGCTGGCCGACGAGTTCTATGAGGCCAACCGCGCCCTTTCGATCAAGAGGGCGGCCACCTCGGGTGGGCTCACCGCATTTTCTACCCTCGGGTACTACGCGGCGAACATCTTCATCATCGTCGACACGGTGCGTGGGATTCTCAGCCTGGGCGACCTGACATTCCTAGTCGGTTCGTTTCAACGGAGTCGCAGCCTGATCAGCGGTGTTCTCCTCCGTTCGGCCGACGTCTACCAACAGAGCCTGTTCTTGAGGGACCTGTTCACATTCCTCGAGATGAAGCCCCGGACGGCGAGCCCACCGAACCCCGTCTCGATTCCCCGACCGATCCAACAGGGTGTGGTCTTCGAGCATGTCGGATTCCGCTATCCCGACACCGACAATTGGGCACTCCGCGACGTCTCGTTTGGGATCGGTGCTGGAGAGAGCGTCGCGCTCGTGGGCGAGAACGGCGCCGGAAAGACGACGCTCGTAAAGCTCTTGGCCCGGCTCTACGATCCGACGGAGGGGAGGATACTCCTGGACGGCGTCGACCTCCGTGAATACGACGTAGAGGATCTGCGTCGAGCGATCGGCGTCATCTTCCAGGACTTCGTGCGCTACGACCTTCTTGCTCGTGAGAACATAGCCGTCGGACAGATCGACGAGCTCGACAATCAGTCTCGCATCATGCATGCGGCAGAGATGAGCCTCGCCAACACTGTGGTCGAGGGACTGGAGCGCGGATTGGACCACATGCTCGGGCGCCGCTTCGAGGGTGGTGCGAATCTCTCCGGGGGCGAGTGGCAGAAGGTGGGACTCGCTCGAGCGTATATGCGTGACGCCCAGATTCTCATCCTGGACGAGCCGACCGCCTCGCTCGACGCTCGGGCCGAGTATCACGTTTTCGAAAGATTCGCAGAGCTGACCGAGGGGAAGATGGCCGTGCTCATCAGTCATCGCTTCTCGACCGTCCGCATGGCCGATCGCATCTTGGTTCTGGAGGGAGGGGTCGTGATTGAAGACGGAACACACGACGACTTGTTGACGTTGTCGGGGCGATACGCAGAGCTCTTCGCGCTCCAGGCCGAAGGCTACCGCTGAGGCGGTTGAGACGTACGCCGATCTCCTCGCGGTCTGGCGCTACGCCTGTTGTTGTCTGGCAGCGGAGTGGTGAACGGGAGCCCACGCTTCGGCCCGAGGACGGTGATCCACGTGGGCCGGGCGGCTGCGGTCCGTCGGTGATAGCCCCCGCCACGTCCAACGGGTCCGTCTGGCGTGCAGGGTCTCGAAGACGCTGAACAGGGCCGGGTCGAAGAGCTTGCCGACGTCCGCACGCATGATCGACAGTGCCCGCTCCACCGACATCCCCCCCCTATAGCTACGGCTGGTCGTCAGTGCATCGAACACGTCGGCGAGGCAGAGGATGCGTGCGGAGCGAGGGATCTCCTCGCCCGCGAGACCGTCGGGGTACCCGCCACCATTCCAGAACTCATGGTGGTGCAGGACCATCGGTCGGATATCCCAGGGGAATTCAATCTCTCGCAACAAGTCCACACCGGCTTGGGGATGGCGCTTCATGATGCGCCACTCCTCTTTGGTGAGGCGTCCCGGCTTATTCAGGATCGAGGACGGAACCACGATCTTGCCTACGTCGTGCAGTAGGGCACCCATCCGGAGCCACCTGATCCCCTCTGTGTCCATGCCGGAGGCTTCAGCGAGCGCACAGGCGTAACCGGCCACGCGCTCACAGTGACCTTGCGTGTAGTGGTCCTTCGACTCGATCGACTCTCCCCACGTGCGCACCACGTCCAAGAAGCGATGCTCGAGGCGAGCGATGCGGTCTCGCACATCGGCCAAATCGTGCTCGGCCTGGAAGTTGGCAAAGAGACGAAGGCTCTCATTGAAGGCCTTGAGCGTGTCTTGGTTCCGCCCTTGCTTTACATAGACCTCCGCAAGTTCCCGGGCCGTCTCCGCGGCCAGGAGCGTGTCCTTCTGGTCGTTGGCGACGGCACGCGCTTGGCGGAGAGCGTCCAGCGCAAGGTCCAGCCGATCGGTGGCTTGGTAGATGGCCCCGTAGTGTTTCAGGATCTCGCCCAACCACGGTCCGTCGGTGACGTGACGCGAGAGATCGCACGCACGGTCACAGGACTTCAGGGCCTGCTCGAAATCTTCTCGAAGGATCCACATTCGAGCCAGGTTCACGTGACTGAGAACCTGGTGATGGACGTCGCCCGAAGCCAGACACCGGCGACTGGCTTCCCCGAGGGCCGACTCGGCCTCGTCCCACTCCGCCAGGTCCGTGTGTAGGTGACCGATATTGTTGAGCAAGGGTCCGACACGATCGTCTTCTCCGAGGACGTCGTACGCCTTCATGCTCGACCGGTAGTGCTCGAGGGCTCCCGCGAAGTCTCCCTGGATATTGGCGATCACGCCCAGGTTTTGGTGGATCATGGCCACCAAGGCGGCGTCATTCTCGGCCTCGGCGTGTTCAAGGCTCCAGCCGTAATGAGACGCAGCCCGGCCCAGGCCTCCCCGCATCTGCTCCACGATCCCTTTGCCGTTTACGGCGTAGGCCTGTCCCGACACGTCCCCGTGGGCCTCGGCCACCGCTAAGGCTGCCTCGTAGCAATCCATGGCCGCCGTGAGATGCCGACTCTCATAGTGTGTCCTGGCGATCCACCTCAGGATTGCACTGGCTATTGCTCCCTGGTTCGGCCCGTCGAGCGTTCGAAGTGCGGATTCATACAGACATCGAGCTCGGCTCCTGCGAGCGTCCCTTTCCGCTGCCTGGGCTTGGGCGATCAGATCTTGTGTCGCCCTCGGCATCTCACGATCGAAGGTCGACTCCACAATCTATGCCTCGGTTTCGAGACCGTACTCGCGGATCTTCCGGTGGACAGTGGGTCGCGACACATCAAGGATGCGGGCGGCAGCGCTCCGATTTCCGCCGGTGATCTCGAGGGTGATACGAATCGCCTCCGCCTCGATCTCGGCTAGAGTTAGGCCCGCCATCGGAATGCGGATGACGAGCTCGGATTCGTGTTCGGCCCGATGTTGGGGCTGATGCCGATCGAAGATGCTCAGGTGGGTGGCGTCGATCTCCGGACCATCGCTGAGGACGATGGCCCTTTGCATGACGTTCTTCAGCTCCCGGACGTTGCCCGGCCAATCGTGATGCTTGAGAACTTCGATCGCGTCGGCGGTGAGGGACTTTGGTGCGATTCCTATTTCATGAGAAATCTGCTCCATGAAGTGGCGGGCGAGGATGACGTAATCGCTTCCTCGCTCTCGCAGGGGTGGAACATTGATCCGAAAAACGTTCAGGCGATAAAACAGGTCCTCCCGGAAGCGTCCTTCATCGAGGGCGTCCTCGAACGATCCGTTTGCCGCCGCGATGATGCGGCACCTAGCCACGATCTCCTCGGTACCTCCGACGCGGCGGAAGCGTCGCTCCTCCAGGGCTCTAAGGAGCTTCGGCTGGAGGTTGGGAGGCAACTCGCCGACCTCGTCCAGGAAAAGCGTACCGGCTCCTGCGAGCTCGAGGAGCCCGAGCTTGCGTGTTCGCGCGTCCGTGAATGCTCCACGCTCATGGCCGAACAGCTCCGATTCCAGAAGATTCGCCGGAATCGCAGCGCAGTTCACGGTAACGAAAGGCTCTTGGGCGTCCGGACTCGCATAGTGGATTCCACGAGCGAACAGGCCCTTGCCCGTGCCCGTATCCCCCACGATGAGAACGGTCGTTGCACGTCGGGTCGCTACGCGCATGGCAAACTGCATGGCCTTCAGCAGTGAGGGGCTCTGGCCAATGATGGCTTGAAAGCCGATGTCGGTCGCATGCTCGTCCTGCGGACTGACGACCTCCCTGCTTGCGAGTTGGTAGCTCACGACTCAGCCCGAGGGCTAGTGGAGTTCACTGGGCGACCCCGCTCACTGCGTCTAGCCTTTCTTGCACCGCCGTCGCGTCGAGCCCGGCGTTCACTTCCGTGAACCTCTCGATCGCCCTTTCGAAAAACCCTCTGGCAACCTCGGTTTCTCCACTGTGTGCGTGCGTCTCTCCGAGTTCTCGGAACACCTCGGCCGAGAGCAGGACATCTTCACTCTCTTCTGCTAGGGTCCTGGCCTGTGCGAGGGATTCGCACGCCTGCGAAAGGTCACCTCTCGCACGCTGGATCATCCCCAGGAACTTGAGGCCGTCCGCCCGGCGAAGCGGGTCCCCCCGATCTGCTGCGATGGCCAGGGCCGTTGAGACGTGGTCCTCGGCCTCACTCCAGCGCTCCAGCCGGATGTAGACCTCAGCGAGATTCGACTCCAGCAGTGCTTGGGTGTGGAGATCCTCTCGTCGACGTGCGATGTCCACCGCACTGAGGAAGTACTGCTCCGCCTCTTCGTACTTCTCGAGATCGGTGTGCAGCATTCCCAGGTTGTTCAGCACCCAGGATATGCCTTCCTCGAAGCCCCCTTCCTCGAATTGGCGAAGACTGGCTCGGTAACGCACCAGGGCTCCGTCCAGATCTCCCTGGATATTGGCCAGAACTCCCAGATTTTGCTCCACCATCCCGGCCAGCCGATGTTCTCCGACGTCGTTGGCCTGTCGGGCCGCCTGTCGGTAGAGGGATTGGGCTCTGTCCATGTCGCCGCGGCGTTGGGCGATGATGGCCAGGCAATTCAGGGCATGGGCCTCTCCGACCCCGTAGTCGAGATCGTGAGCCAGGGCCCGACTTTCCTCGTAACGCGACTCTGCATCCCCGGTTCGACCTAGCTCCCGAAGCGTCGTTCCCAGCCAACGAAGGACATCGATCCGGAGAACGGAGGGCTCCGACTCGGGGAGGAGCTCGAGGGCGGCCGTCAGTCGGTCGAGAGAGTCACCCAATGCCCCGCGAGTCTCTGCCTCTCGTCCACTCTGAGCCAACTCCGTGGCTCGGGTCATACGTTCCTCCGGAGATTCGCTTTCGACGTAGATCGTGCTCTTCATCGATCCGTTCTCCCATTGGATTTACCTAGGACGATGCGCATGTTCCGCTCTCCATGGCTCACGCGGAGGCCACGGCGTAGCCGGAGAAGTGACGGATCTCGAGCACGATATCTCCATCCTCGAGGTAGATGGGGAGGGTCTCGAGAGGGACGACTCCCCTCAGTGGGCTCGCGACGAAATAGACGCCAATGAGCCGCAGGAGGTAATCGTGGTCCTCGTCACCCCCGTAGAGTTCCGAGCTGTCTACGTCCAACCAGGATCCGACCAATTTCTTCGCGTCGATCCGAATCTGCACCGGAGCGTCGAAGGTCAGGCCATGCGCGCCGAACTCGAAGGCCACGACGGAACCGGCCAATGCTCGAGCCTGGATCGTCACGGTCTCCGTCACCGCTCCCTGTGGGAAGCGGATCGTGACACCGGTCGTACCGAGGCGAATCTCTCCCCCCTTCGAATCGATGATTCGCTCGATTCGTACTTCGGTCTCGATGGGATTCGCCCACTCGAGCGCCTCGAAGCCGGCTGCCGGGGGCTTCTCGAAGAAAGTCGCCGCCGATCCGCCGGAGAGAACCTGGGGATGCTCCGCCGTCGGCAGGTCCGTACAAGCCAGTACGCCACACAAGACCCAGAGTGGAAGTAGGCGCAAAACGCCTCTCGTCGATTGCATCGTCGTACTCCTTCCTAGTAGATCGTCGGCTCACCGGTGGTGGTGCCGGGTGTAGGGAGGGTAGGGGCAATTTCGATGCCAGAGCGCAAGTCCGCCTTAAGACGTTGTGTTACAACGGGTTATCATTGATCAGAGACACGCCGGTGCAGTGTCCCACATGTAACAGAATATACCTATTTTGGGCGAATAGCAACAATATATTACACAGTACGATTATGTGTAATATTTTGTATCACTCGTCCTGGGAGTCGGCGCTCGAAGAGAGTTCGACGCTCTGCATGACAATCGGTTCGAGTGGAACGTCTCCGGATCCCGTCGGGATGCCTCCGATTTTGCGGATGGTTTCCAGGCCTTCGACCACCTTGCCGAAGACCGCGTGTTTGTTGTCGAGCCACCCGGTGGCCGCGAGGGTGATGAAGAACTGCGACCCGCCTGAGTCGGGGCCGGAGTTCGCCATCGACAGAATCCCCTCCGAGTCGTGGCGCAGTTCGGGATGGAATTCATCGGGGATCGAGTAACCCGGCCCCCCCGTTCCGTTTCCGTCGGGACAGCCACCTTGGATCATGAAGCCGCTGATCACCCGGTGAAAGACGATGCCGTCGTAATAGCCTTTCTCGATCAGGTCGGCGAAATTCTTTGTGGTGCTTGGGGCGCGGTCGTCGAAGAGTTCCACCTGAAAGACACCGAGGTTCGTGTTGAACTGGGCGATACGGTTTGGCATGGGTCACCTTGGGATCGAGTGCTGGAAAGACCATACATGGGCCTTGTTCGTAGGTTTGGGATTATCCCCAAACGGCTCGCTCGCGTCCAGGCCGGGGAGAATGAGGACGCAGTCGAGGGGCGACTGTACGTGAGTGCCACAAGTGCTAGAATTGCAAGGTGAGGGCCTAGGCATCTAGAATTACGCTTCGAGGTCGTCGTTCGAGTTTGGCCCCTGGGTGATACTCCTTCCAACGTCGGGTAAGCTACATGCACTTTCCGAGCTTCAAGTCTCTTCTTTGGGCGTCGCTCATCGCCTCGGTCGTAGGCTGTCGGGGGACACTCCACCTTGATGTGAGCGATCACGAAACCGTGCTCGCCCAGCAACTCCTTCCTGGTCCAAGTCCCTCCTCGCGTGGTCCGTACAGCGTACGGACGCTGACATACGGACACGGGGATGACGCCAACAGGGCGGAGTATCGCGATGGGGTAGCCTTCACGACGGAAACGGTAGACGCGTCCAAGCTCATCTCGCTCGGAGACCAGGCGGACTCCCGGAACAAGTATTGGGCCTTTACTCCGAAGGAGTTTCCACTGAACGGTCGTGTTTGGTATCCGGACGGGGATGGACCCTTCCCGCTCGTACTCGTAGTGCATGGGAACCACAACCCGCAGGATTTCTCCGATCCAGGCTACGATTATTTGGGAGAGCTACTGGCCAGCCGCGGGTATATCTTGGCGTCCATCGACATGAATTTCGTGAACGGAGGGATCCGAGGCGAGAACGATGCCCGGGGATGGCTGCTGTTGAAGCACCTCCAGGCATGGGAGGGATTCAATGACGATGACTCGAATCCCTTCGCCGGCATGGTGGACATGGCAAACGTCGCGTTGATCGGTCATTCGCGCGGGGGTGAAGCCGTGGGGCACGCGGCCGCATTCAATCGTCTGAGCCACTACCCGGACGACGCCAGCCTGACTTTCGACTTCAACTTCGACATCAAGGCCATCATCGCCATCGCTCCGGTCGATGGCCAGTATCTTCCGACGGATCGCTTCGTGCCCGTAGAGAACGTCGACTATATGGTCTTTCACGGTTCCCACGATGGGGACGTTACGAGCTTCCACGGCATCCGCCTTTACCAGAGGGTCAAATTCACTGACGATCAGCCCCATCTGAAGACGGCGATCTACGTGTACCGGGCCAATCACGGGCAGTGGAACACCACATGGGGCAAGTACGACAGTGGAGGGTCCAGAGGTGGTCGCATCCTCGACGTCCGGGCTCTGCTCGACCCGGAGGAACAGCAGGAGTTTGCGAAGATCTATATCTCCGCGTTCCTGGAAAATTCGCTCCGTGGGAACGGTCAATACCTCCCGCTTTTCCGCGATCACAGGGTGGCGGGTGGGTGGCTTCCCAAGACGATGTATGTGACGCAATTCCAAGACGACACGTTCCGGCCGCTGGCCACCTTCGAGGAGGACATCGACGTGACCACGGGGAGTGCGGATGGCGTCGGACTCATGGGCGACAGTCTGTCCACTTGGGCGGAGCGGGAGTTGGTGCTGCGGTCGCGGAACCGCGCGAACACGTCGTCTTCTCAGGACAATCAGGCGGTTTGGCTCGGATGGAATCGCGAAGTGAGCGAAACCGAGGAGCTGGGACGACCCGCGACGTTCACGATCTCCTTGCCAGACACGCTCGGTGCGGCATGGCGCGTGGGAGGAGCTTCCTCGCTACAGCTCTCCTTGCTGGCCACCCATGACGAACCCGGGCCCAGGAAAGCGGCCGGCGGAGGAGAGGATCGTACGAGTGGTTCGGGAGAGGACCGAGTCCCTAGCGACGACGAGCGAGAGACAAAGGAGCCCATCGACCTGAGCATCGAAGTCGTAGACTCGAGGGGACGCTCTGCCAAGGTGACATTGAGTGACTATGGGCCCATTCGCCGACCGTTGGAAACGCGGGTCTTGAGGCGAGGCGATTTGGAGGAAGCGCGTTTTGCGGAGCTTTTTGAGCTCGTGTTTCAGACTTTTTCGATTCCCCTGTCAGACTTCACGCGACTCGACCCGCAGCTCGACCTGCGACGGTTGGCCGAAATTCGGCTGGTATTCGATCTTACGGTTGCCGGGACCGTCGTCGTGGACGATATCGGGATCGCGTTATTGGATGACGCCTTCATGACCGTTCGCATGCCTTCCGGGTTCTGACCGACAGTAAGACCCCCTGAGGCGCGAGAAGACCCCCTGAGGGGCGAGACTGGGGCGCGAGCCCCTCAGCGCCAGTTGATGCCGACGCGGTGGGCATCGCCGAGGGCACCGAAATCCTGGAAGGCGTACTCGATGCCGAAGGCGTCCCCGTGGAAGGCCCCGCCGAAGGTCACAGCATTCGCCGGCCCATCCTCCACACGCCGAATCCCGATCCATCCGGTGAAGGTCCGACCGATGATGGGCCACCACGCGATCTCACCGCCTAAGGCTGGGATCACGGTCCCATCGGCCTCGCGTGACAGTGCAGCGGACGCTCCGAGGTCGAATGGGCCGACCACCCACCTCTGGAAGGAGGCCCCGGCCGTAACCCGATTGGCCAAATCCAAGGTGGAGCCACCCACGTCCAAGTCCGTGCCGAGGTTCTGTGCGGCCAGACCGATTCTGAAGCGCCCGACCTGCAGGGAAACACCGAGGTCGACGGCTCCAGCCAAGTCCTTCGACCCTGCTAACCGCTGCTCTACTGTTTTGGCCGAAACGCCCAAGTCCACGTCTCCGAAGCTCCGACTGTATCCGACCGTGGCGATTAACTCCGAGGCGGCTCGAGCTCCGGATGTGAGCAAGGTGGCCTCCGAGATCTCCCGCACCGTGGCTGCGTCCGTCGTGTAACTCAGCGCTTGTACTCCCACACCGACTCCACCTCCCCACCATCCGTTAGACGCCGACATCGTCAGGAACGTGGCTTGGCGATCGAAGGTCGTTGCGGTGATCCCGAACCGCGGATCCTCGGAGAGAAGTGATGGGTTGTAAAAAATCGCATCGCTTGCGGGGGTCGTGAGCTGGAAGGCGCCTCCCATGGCCATGGCCCGCGTACTCGCCGGTAGCTCGAGGCTCAGCGGCCCATACGCCTGGGTCTGCCCAGCGAGGGGTGGAGCCGCGACGAGGAGCGCCAGGACGAGGCGGCCCGTCATCGGTTTACCCATTGGTTTACCTATTGGTTTACCCATTTGGGTTGCACCACTTTCGGAGATTCCAAAATGACACTCCGATCGCAGGATGCGCACATCAACCACACACGCCTCCTCACGTAGGAAACGTCGTCGCGCGGCCGGATTTCTGTACGATCCATAGGGGCCTTGCACCTCGGACAGGTAGGGTCGTCGTCCGATGTCAGGGCGTCGTATAGACGCACTCTCTCATGCCGCTCGAAGTGTCCCGCCATGTCGCATCGTCGGTTGGGATTTTGTTCGGTTGTCACAGGAGGTGAATGAGGCCACGAGAGAGGCTCGGCGCAAGGGCCAGGATCAACTTCGAGTTCCTCAACCTTATTGACGAGGAGAGGGTCCTTGAGAAGGTGGGCGGTGGTCGTGGTCGACTCCGTCTGGAGGCTCGTTTCTATCTCCGAGCCCATATTGGAGGGTCGCCGCGGCTGCCCTGATCCTGCTAATCGCTGCATTGCGAAGCCAGATGATCCCGATTCTGTACGCCATTTTACAACTTGGTGCCGGCCCTGTAGGTGCCGATCCTAGTGGCCTCACGTCCCGGTCACCAACCGACGCAGTTGAGTACGACGGCTCCGCCGGGCAGCTCAGGATTCCCACGCCGTTGATTCTGGGCGCTGACGTGCGCATCGACGGCCGCATCGAGGAGTCGGTCTGGGAGACGACGCCGGTTCTGACCGGCTTTACCCAGTACGATCCGTCCGAGGGCGTCCCAGCTTCACAACCCACGGAAGTGCGTGTCTTCGTAACGGATGAGGCCATCTACTTCGCCATCAACGCATTTGACTCCGATCCCGGCGGCATTCGGGCCACCATGGCTGAGCGCGACCAAGTAACTCGCTCCAACGACTACGTGCGGGTCGTCCTCGACACGTTCGATGATCAACGCCGGGCGTATTCGTTTTCCGTGAATCCGTATGGCGTTCAACAGGACGGTATCTGGTTGGAAGGTGGAAGCGGAGGCCGGGGAGGTCGGGGTGGCGGCGGCTTTGGTGGGGGTGGCTTTGGCGGCGGCGGTGGTGGTCGCCCTCCCATCGACGACAATCCGGACTTCATCTGGGAGTCGGGAGGACGGCTCACGGAAGCAGGATACGAGGTGGAGATCCGGATCCCGTTCAAGAGCGTGCGTTTTGCCGATCTACCGGTCCAATCCTGGGGAATCCAAGTAACCCGCCGGATTCAGCGGACTGGCTTTCAGCAATCTTGGGCGCCGAGCTTCGCAAACCAACCCAACAAGCTGTTGGAGGCGGGCAAACTGCTCCAGCTCACGGATCTCGATCCGGGGCTCTTCATGGAGATCAATCCTGTGGTCACGGGTAGTCGGAACGGAGCGCTCGATGATGCGGGCCAGTTCCTGCACGACGATCCCGACGCCGACTTCGGGATGAACCTCACCTACGGCATCACATCGAACATCACACTCGATGGGACGGTCAACCCTGACTTCAGCCAAGTGGAGGCCGATGCCGGACAGATCGCGATCAACGAGCGCTTTGCGCTGTTCTTTCAGGAAAAACGCCCGTTCTTTCTCGAGGGAACCGAAATCTTCGGGCTCCCGAAGCAACTCGTCTTTACGCGCACGATCGTCGACCCTCTGGTGGGGGCCAAGCTCACGGGAAAGGTGGGAGGTGCGACGCTGGGGTACCTCGGAGCGGTGGATCAGGTAGGCGACGAAGGCGATATGTTCGTCAACCTGATTCGGGTGCGTCAGGATGTCGGCGCGGCGTCCACGATCGGCGCGATCTATACCGATCGGACCCGAGCGAGCGACGACTTCAACAGAGTTGTGGGGTTGGACGGACGCGTCGTTTTCAAGCGCCGCTATACACTCCAGCTTCAAAGCGCTGCGAGTTGGGACCGAAACGTAGGTGCCGGTACATCGGCGGGAGGAATGTTCTACGCTCAGTTGGCGCGAGCGGGGCGGGGTCTCACCTACAGCGGCCTGTTCGAAGACCTCAGCTCGGGTTTTACGCCCGAGAGTGGGTTCATTCGGCGATTGGCCGAAGCTCATGCCCAAAGTCAGATCTCGTATAACTGGTACGGGGCAAGGGGCGCGTTTCTGGAGCGATGGGGGCCTAGCCTCAACCTCCAGGGATACTGGGATCACGACTCGCTCTGGGACGGAAACCGATGGAATGAAGCAACGGCACGGCTCTCGGTGAACTTCGCGTTGAAGAACAATACCAACGTGTGGCTCACCACCTCGCTTTCGGAGTTCTCCTCCCCCCTTCAGGATTATGAGGGGCTCGTCACACGACCGGGCGGGGTCGCACAGCCATTCGTTCCCGCGGAGGGCTCGTTCAGTCGATTGCCCACCTTCACGTTCTTCACGTTTTTCAGCGGGTGGGAGGCGCTTCGTGGTCGCCTGAGTGTCAATTTCAAGGAGGAGCCGATCTTCTACCGGCCCACCGGCGCCCCGGTCGAGGTGGCTGACAGCTGGGGTGGAGACGTGAGCCTGACGTTGCTGCCGACACGGTTTTTGTCGGTGGAGTTGGGTACGCGCCACTCCGTGCTCACACGCCAATCGGATGGGTCGTTGTACTCGAAGGCAACGATCCCGCGCATCAAGGCACAATATCAGTTCAATCGAGCGTTATTCGTACGAGGCATCGTTGAGTATGCGCGGGTAGAGAGTCACGGACTGCTCAACCCCCTCACCGGCCTCCCGATCGAACTTTGTGATGTCGATGGATGTGAAGTCCTGGGGCCAAGCGCCGCGAACGACGTGCTCCTTGAAGGACTCCTCTCCTACGAACCGTCACCGGGGACCGTATTCTTCTTCGGCTACACCAGAACGATGGAAGACTCAGACGCGTTCGCTTTTGACAGGGTGCAGCCGACGGCGGACGGTCTCTTCGCTAAACTGAGCTATCGATTCCGACTCTAGCGTTCTTGGCGTCGTTGCTCGTCGTCGAGGCGCGTGCTATGGTCCAGTAGTGTAGCAGCTACATCGAATGTGAGAGGCGAGTGGCCAAAGAAGCAATCGAAATCGAGGGAATGGTCAGTGAGGTTCTCCCGAACGCCCGGTTCCGGGTAGAGTTGGAGAACGGCCACGAAGTTCTGGCGTATCTCTCCGGCAAGATGAGACAGCACTACATTCGCGTGTTGGAAGGCGATCGGGTGAAGGTGGAGTTGTCGCCATACGACCTGAGTAAGGGCCGGGTAACGTACCGCTACAAGTAGTTACCCGCCGTCAGGGTCCCGCGTACGCCCTGAGTTGAACCACCTGGTCGTGTTTCCCCAACACGATCATTTCGTCACCTATTTCCAACCTCGTGTCCGCTCCCGGGTTGAACACGAACCGGTGGGTCTCGTCTTTTTGTTTCCTGACTGCGATCACGATCAACCCGGTTTCCTGTGGGATGCGAGCATCCCGCAACGTCACCCCGACGAGATGGGACCCGGCGTCGATCGACGCGTGCTCGAAGCGGAGGTCATATAGGCTCAGTACCCCCACGACTGTCACTCCGAGAAGATACGCCAGGGCTCCTAAAAAGCGCGGGACAAACACACGCACGGTTCGATCAACCTCCTCCAAAACGGGTGAAGAAAAAAAGGCAAGCGTCCGGACGCTTTCGAAAACCCAGGTAGGAAGCGGGTTTTCGGCCAATTTTTCTCTTGACGGCCCGGTTACTGCGCCTTACCGTGTTGCTAGCCAGCGCTTGTCTGAAGCAGTCCCGACACAACTCCTTCTAGAATTCGCGCGCAAGGCCCGAGACGCGTGGGTCTCAGTCGGGGCGGTAGAGGCTTGCGGCGGCCGTGAACCGCGTGACGCATCACCCCTTTTGAGGAGCGAAAATATGAACAAATCCGATCTAGTAGACGCCCTTGCTGATAGCGCCGGCATGA
>SMVA01039899.1_pt1 | contig 14349 bp, 14 predicted proteins | sample 2456451 | NCBI WGS metagenome assembly SMVA01 (sample SAMN11095933, study PRJNA526329) | marine sediment metagenome | biome: Marine sediment; feature: Surficial sediment; material: Deep marine sediment; isolation source: Hadal surficial sediment | place: Pacific Ocean | collected 2014-05 | depth...
AGGATAAAGAAACAGATCAGCAAAAAGGTCTTTAGACCAAACCAGATGATAGGTGGCAGGAAATCCCAGCCCAGCCAGCCACCAAAAAATATTGTTGTAATCATTGAAGAGATCAGGATGAGACCCAGGTATTCACCCACCATGAACATGCCGAATTTCATTCCCGAGTATTCAGTATGGAAACCAGCGACTAGTTCATGTTCCGCTTCTGGCAAGTCAAATGGCAGGCGATGACTCTCGGCGATGCCTGCGATGACGAAGACAACGAATCCAAAGAACTGACTAACGACAAACCAGAGGTTTTCCTGGGCGTTAACAATATCCACCAGGCTAAACGACCCCGATAGCATGACAACTCCCATCACAGACAGACCCATGAAGACTTCATAGCTGACCATCTGTGCAGCTGAACGTAAACCGCCGAGGAGCGCATACTTGTTGTGGGAGGAAAGGCCTCCGAGTAAAACGCTGTAAACCGCAAGGGAAGTCATGCCAAGGAAAAATAACAGCGCGATATTGATGTCAACGATATAGACACCTGGTGCGTAAGGTATCACTGCAAACCCCAACAACATGGCTATCATGATAGCGGTCGGCGCGAAAATAAATACAAACTTGTCAGCGAAAGGCGGGACCCAGTCTTCCTTGGCAAACAGTTTGATAATGTCTGCCAGGGCGAGCCCGATACCCAATGGTCCGACCCTGTTGGGTCCTGGCCTGTCCTGCCAGAACCCGAGTAGCCTGCGCTCAAACCAGATAAGTACAGCGGCACCGCCCATTGCCCCGAACAAGGTGCCAAAGATAATCAGGTAAATGAATACATCATCAAGCATCAGTTACTCCTGTCGCTCATGATGATGTCGCCGTTCCTCGCTGGCGGGGTCCAATTTTTATCCTTCACCAGCGAGCCGGACCGGGCGCTTGCCTGCAGGTAATGACGAGTAGAATTAAGGACAGGGCAGATAACACAATCATCGGGTATGGTTTCATCTACCTGTACCTGCAGCGACGGTGCTTCAATATTATCGAGCATCAGGCCATCACCGTTTTGGACACCCAGCCTCTGGGCAGTGCCCTGGTTCAGGAGAGCGTAGGGTTTTGGTGCGAGAGAATTGATAGCCGGGCTACAGTTGCTTAGTTCGTCGCTACCAAATATGTGCCAGTGTGGAACGATCACGAGTTCATTGGTGAATTTATTTTTTGTTCCATTCGATCGGGGAGAGAATTGGTCAACGGGTTCGGTGTCGGACTCATCATTTCTCGAGAACAATCTTACTCCAGGGTCTCCATGTTTCAGGTGGCCTGCAATCTCATCCTGAAACTTGTTGATTGACTGATTTGAATTCCAGCCCGGTGACCAGGTAAAGGCGCGCATTGCCTCGGGGGCTGACTGGTTTGACCCTTCCATACTGTAGGTCAGAGCTGAATCATCATCGACTGGTTGTTTAGGTTCATGGATGCTGACATCAGCCACCATGGCAGTGCGACCGCTATACCGCTCGGTCATCCTGGAAATTTTCTGCCCGTTAGCCCTGAATGCTGCGTCTGGTGCTGCATTGACAACCATCGCCAGGTCCGGTTCAGTCGTTGCCATCAAGTGCAGCAGGTCATCTATATGATTTGCCTCAGCAAGCAACCCCTGGCCATGGGCGAGTTCCAGTAACCAACTCCAGGCGGGTGAGATATCGCCCTTCGGTTTGAAGGCGCCAAAAGATCTTTGCGCTCGGCCTTCGTAATTTATATAGGTCCCCTCTGCTTCGGCAAAGGTAGCGGCTGGCAGGACCAGGTCTGATTGATCACTCAATGGATTATCGAGGCTGTCCAGCACGACCAGTTGTTTTGTATCAGCGAGCCACTTGTTCAGTTCCACTTGCGATAGATGTTTTGAGAGATCGTTTTCAATAACGATTGCTACATCAACTGCTCGACCTTGAGAAGCTGCACCCTGTCCAGAACTGTTTTCTTCAGAGGGGCTCTCGTCAGACAGTTCAGGAAATTCCTGGTCCGCCAGTAGTGCCACGGCTAACTCGTTAGCGCCATCTGTGGAAATGATGAGCGCAGCATTTTCGTTTCGTTTGCCAAGAGCATTAGTGATATTGATTGCGGCTTTGACAATGTCCGGCGAAGCAAGGCTGCTGCCTGCAATGATGAGTGGTTTTTTAGCCTGTACAAGAGTGTCTGCGATAGTCCGGATTAGCGTGGCATCTCCTGCACCCGGTGGGAAGCGTTCATCGAGTGCATTGGCGATGGCAAAACCAGTACTTGCGATCTCCTCTGGTGACAGCCTGCTGGGGATGCCAACGTCATCAAGCCGATCCTCATAGGGGGTCAGCAGGTAGAGTGGGCTGCAGACATCCTGGGCGAGCTTCCTGACGGCAGCATCCAGCCACAGTGGAATACCCGCTTTCGTTGCCATGTCCTTTGCTTCATTCCTGGCTGCCTGTCGCAGGGACAGGGCCAGCCTGGGAGCGTGATTGGTCGTATCCTCACCAAGGACAAGTACCGCATCACAATCTTCAACCTCGCTAAGGCTTGGAACTTTGATGTCGCTCCTGAGGACTGAAATGAGCAGCCTGGCTATTTCCGCTTCTGACTTAGAGAGTCCCGAATAGAAATTCTCCTTTCCGACCAGGATCCGTAAAGCGAAATTAGCTTCCAGGGATGCCCTGGCAGATCCGATTCCCACAATTTTGTCGGCATTGCTCAGTAAATTGCCTATATGGGTAAGGGCGTCGTCCTTGCTTGTCGCTTCATAGATACCGCTTGAATTGCGAATGCCACAGTAGGGAATCCGTTTCTCGCTGTTGACATATTGCGCGCCGAATCTTCCACGGTCGCAGAGAAAATATCCGTTGATCTCACCATGATATCGGTTGGTTACCCTCCTTAACTCACCATATCGTTCAGAGACGACAATGTTGCAGCCGATAGAACAACCGGTGCAGATTGCCGGTGCGGACTGAAGGTCCCATTTCCTGGTGTAATGCTCCGAGAGTGTTTTGTCAGTGAATACACCCGTTGGGCAAACTTCGACCAGGTTACCTGCAAATTCGTTTTCAAGAACGCCATCATCTGAACGCCCAAAAAATACCCTGTCCCGGGAAGCAAATGAAGCCAGGTCGTTGCCGCCGGAATAGTCCTGGTAGTAACGGACGCATCGATAGCAGGTAATACACCGGTTCATTTCATGGCCGATAAAAGGTCCGAGGTACTGGTTCTTGAATGTCGTTTTCAGGTACCGGTAATGCCTGTCCCTGTGCCCGGTCATCACGGTCATATCCTGCAGGTGACATTCGCCACCTTCTTCACACACCGGGCAGTCGTGCGGATGGTTTAACATCAGGTTTTCAACGACGGACTGCCTGAAGTCAGCCGGTTCATCACCCTGCACTGAGAAAATGGCCCCTTCAGTCACAGGCGTCATACATGACATGACAATTCGGCCCCGCTGGTCATCTTCATTCATGTATTGAACTACCGCACATTGTCGACAGGCACCGACAGAACCCATTTCCGGATGCCAGCAGAAGTAAGGCAGGTCCTCACCCAGACCCAGTAGTGCTTCTAACAGGTTCTGGGAATCATTTACCTCTATGACACGGCCGTCGACCGTTATCTTTGCCATTATCCGTATCCTGTAATTCGGTTAGCTTTATTGGTACTAGTGCACATAAGGGCACCGCTGTTCTTCAATGTGTTGTGTGAATTCATCGGCAAAAAATTTCATCGCGCTGGAAAGTGGTTCGATTGCACCCGGTGCATGCGCACAATGAGTATTACCAATTGCACCGATAAAACTGCACTGCCTTTCGAGTGTTGCAATGTCCTCCGGTTTGCCGCGACCGTTTTCGATGTCATCAAGGATGTTATAGACCCACGGCAGTCCTTCACGGCAGGGAGTGCAGAATCCACAGGACTCCCGCGCAAAAAACATCTCAAGGTTGCGTACCATGCCCACCGGGCAGGCCCTGTCATCGAGAAAGATCATTGTGCCCGTGCCCATACGACTACCAGCTTTCATGATGGGGTCATAATCCATTGGTAAATCCAGGTGCTCTGGTAACAGGAAATCAGTGGAGCCACCACCAGGCAGGAAGGCTTTCAGCTCATACCCGTCCTGCATGCCTCCGGCATGGTCTTCAAATATTTCCCTGATGGGGGTGCCCATGGGTAGTTCCCAGCATCCGGGATTTTTTACCCGGCCACTGGCACCAAACAGCTTTGTGCCAGCATCGTCACCAACGCCTAGCGACTTGAACCATTCTGCTCCGTTGGCAACGATGTGTGTGATGTTGCAAAGCGTTTCGACATTGTTGACGATGGTTGGCCTGCCCCAGAGACCACTCACCTGTGGGAACGGTGGTTTTGCACGCGGAATCGCACGTTTGCCTTCAAGAGAATTCAGTAGTGCGGTTTCTTCTCCACAAATGTAGCGCCCGGCACTGACGTGCACATGGAGTTCAAAGTTGTAATCGGTACCCAGGATGTTTTCACCCAGGTAACCTTTTTGTTTTGCGTCGTTGATGGCCTCACGCAGCAGGCGTGTAGCGACGTGATATTCCGCTCGAATAAAGATGTATCCTATATCTGCGTTGATGGTATAGGCCGACAGGATCATGCCCTCAATCAACTGGTGAGGATCATACTCGAGAATAACGCGATCTTTGAACGAACCGGGTTCCATTTCATCTGCATTACAGACCAGGTATTTGTGACCGGACGTGTCGTCCATCGGTACAAAGCTCCACTTCAGCCCGGTGGGGAATCCAGCGCCACCACGACCCCGTAAATTGGATTCTTTGACGATATCAAGAACTTCTGAAGCAGATAATTTACCGATGGTTTTACGCACAGCGTCATAGCCACCGCCCGCTTCATAGGCGGGAAGGTCGGTCGGTGGCTTCCCTGGGGCAATATTCCTGGTGAGGGGTCTATCCATCATCTTCCTCACTTCCTTGCTGGCCTGGTTGTTGTTCTTCAAACAGCCGGTCCACGTAATCAGTCGTCAGGTCATGATGCAGTTCATCACCAACCATCATCGCAGGGGCATGGTCACAATCGCCGAGGCATGTCACCGGCAAAAGAGTGTATTTGCCGTTCGTTGTTATCTCGCCGTACTGCACACCCAGTTTTTCCTTTATTCGGTTGCACACTTTCTCACCGTCCAGTAACCAGCAGGAAACACTGTCACAGAAGAGGATGACCTTTTCGCCGACGGGCTTTCTATAAATCAGATTGTAGAATGTTGCTATGCCATCGAGTTCTTCCGTACTCATTGCAAGGATGTTCGCAATGCCTGAAAGACTCTCATCAGATATCCAGCCCCGGTAACCCTGTACGATTTTCAGCGCATCAATAGCCGCTGCCTGGCGATTAGGCAGATGGCTGACTTCTGCTTCAATTTCTGCAATCTCGGTATCGGATAGTGCTGATATCAAGTTGTTCTCTGCCATGCTCATATTCTTTATTCCATTACCTGTCCACATCTGCCATGACAAAATCGATACTGGCGAGGATTGCAATCAGGTCCGGGATCAGCAACCCACGACTAATGAGTGGGATTTGTTGCAAGTGGGGAAATGACGGTGTTCGAATTCTGGTTCGGTAGGAGCCTGTTCCGCCGTCACTGGTCAGGTAATACATATTCATGCCTTTGGTGGCCTCAATTGAGACGCTGCATTCACCGGCTGGAATCACCGGCCCCCAACTGACATTAAGGAAATGATGAATGAGCGTTTCAATGTCATACATCGTTTTTTCCTTGGGTGGTGGGGTCGTTAACCGATGCTCGGATTTGTAAGGTCCAGCAGGCATATTGTCGAGACACTGTTTGACGATTCGCAAACTCTGGCGTATTTCTTCTATTCGAACTCTAGCCCGATCGTAGACGTCACCATTTTGAAAAACGGGAATCTCGAAATCGAACTGGTCATAACCACCGTAAGGCCGGTCACGTCTCATATCGAAGTCGATTCCCGTTGCGCGCATGCCTGGGCCTGTTATTCCCCATTCTAACGCTTCCTGTTTGGTATAGACGCCAATGTCAACGGAGCGCTGCTTGAGGATGCTGTTCTGCATGGACATCTTGTCGTAGTGATTCATGCGTTTTGGCATCCACGCGATGAAGTCCCTGACCAGTTTCTCCCAGCCCTCTGGCAAATCATCTGCCACTCCGCCGATTCGAAACCAGGACGGATGCATCCGACCACCTGTGATGGCTTCAATGATGCCGAAGAGTCGCTCCCGATCCGCAAACATGTAAAAAACCGGTGACATCTGGCCAACGTCCTGAGCATACGTGCCGTAAAACAACAGGTGGCTTGAAATTCTGAATAGCTCGGCGAGCATGATGCGTATCACCTTGGCACGATCCGGCACATCAATACCGGCCATCTTTTCGATGGCCATCACATAGGGCAGGTTGTTCATTACCCCGCCAAGATAGTCAATGCGATCGGTATAGGGAATGAAAGTGTGCCAGGTCTGTCGCTCTGCCATCTTTTCCGCACCACGGTGGTGATAGCCAATCTCGGGCACTGCATCGACGATCAATTCGCCATCGAGTTGTAACACAATGCGAAATACGCCGTGCACGGAAGGGTGGTTTGGCCCGAGGTTCAGGAACATGAATTCAGTATGTTCGTTTTTGCGTTTCATACCCCAGTCTTCGGGTTTGAATCGTAATGCCTCTTGTTCCAGGTCCTGTCTTTCTTCCGTCATACGAAAGGGTTCCATCTCGGTTGCCCGCGCCGGATGATCCTTTCTCAGTGCGTGCCCCTTCCACGTTGGCGGAAGTAGAATTCTAAGCAGGTTCGGGTGTCCAGTGAAAACAATGCCGTACATATCCCAGGCTTCTCGCTCATACCAGTTTGCGTTGGGCCAGACTTTGATGCAGCTGGGAAGCTCACAGTCACTTATTCCGAGAGCAACCTTTATTCGGATGTCTTTGCTTTGTGAGAAGGAAATGAGATGGTAGACCACTGTGAAGTCAGCGTCAGGGAGACCTTCACGGTTAATTCGAGTTCTCTCATCAACGCCGCAGAGGTCATATAACATTTCAAAGGCCAGATCCTGCTTCAGGTAAAACAGGATGGATATCAGGTCTCGTCGTGGAACCCAGAAGGTTGGAATTTCATCGAATGTTTGTTGTTCGACAAACGCGACCCCCGGGAACCTGGTTTCAAGTTCCCCGGCTCGATCATTGCTGGTTGCATCGATTACCGCGGTCACGCCTATTCCCTCTTTACCGATCTATATCTGGTCTGGCTCCCTAAGCAGGGTAGCCCTCATGCGTTCTTCGTTATTCAGATCTCGTTGGCTCACTTTTTCTGGTTTTATCACCTGTTGGTCACCAACGGCCCAGCTAAGTGGTCTCCTTTCATTGCCTACCATTTCTTGAAGCATCATAAGACCTTGCAGGAAAGCGTCGGGGCGTGGAGGGCAACCTGGTACATAAACATCAACGGGTATGAATTTATCTACACCCTGAACGACACTGTAAATGTCGTACATGCCTCCGGAATTTGCGCATGAACCCATGGAAATAACCCATTTTGGTTCAAGCAGCTGTTCGTAGAGTCTTTGTATAACGGGCGCCATTTTCAGGAAGCAGGTGCCAGAAATTACAATGAGGTCGGCTTGCCTGGGAGATCCCCTGAGGATCTCAGAACCAAATCTGGAAATATCAAATCTGCTAGTAAATGAGGTGACCATTTCTACGTAGCAGCATGACAACCCAAAGTTGAAGGGCCATATTGAATGGCTGCGCCCCCATGCGACGAGGTCTTCAAGCTTCGCCATGGCCATGTTCTTGCGAACCTGTGATTCAAAAGCCTCATCCACCTGTGGTATCGGCTGTGATTCATTGATTTTGTCGAGGCTCCATTCCATTGCGCTACTCCCGGATCAATCCTTTTCTCTTCTTGACTCCCCAGTCCAGGGCCCCGGATTTCCACTCATATATCAGGGCAATGATCAGCACCAGCACAAACACGGATACGGCGAAATAGCCGAACCAGCCCAGCTCATAAAAAGCTACTGCCCAGGCAAAAATGAAGACAGTTTCGAGGTCAAAAATAACAAAAAACATGGCGACCAGATAAAATTCAACAGACACAGGCATCTGGGAGGAACCGACACTGACAACCCCTGATTCAAAGGGCTCTGCGGTTGCTCGCTGCATTTTGGAGCGCTGTCCAAGGATTGAAGATAAGCCCAGGATTACCAGTACAAGGGCAACGACGCCGATAAAGTAGACAACCAGGGGCCAAAGGGGAGATTCTGTCAAATGCGGTCTCCCTTAACTGACGGCCAACGGAATATACGTTGCAGTGAAGGGCTTTGTCGGGGTTTGCTCTGTTTAAGACAGTTCTTTTCGAGACTGCTCAGGTGGAAATCGTTCTGCTTGAAATCGTTCTGCTTGAAATAGAGTGACGGGTTATTGAAACGCGAGGCACCGTCGTGGTTGTTGCAATGGTTGATTTCTGAATTACTTTTACGGAGGCAATACAGAGGCAGCAGCTTGTCATCGACAATCTGTAGGCTTACTGATTCTGCCAACTTGGCCATCCTAACTCCTTTCGGAATTGCACGGGGTTCACGCTCGGATTCTACTACTGCAAGGAAATGCTTTTACCGCTTGGACGAAACTCCTACATTTACTTGAATTGAAATGTACACTTGTTTGGAAGGACACGCAACAAAGAGACTACAATATAAAGTTGTGAGTGAAGACCTCATCTATCTTCAGGTTAAAGCTTTCCCGTGTGGCTGAAACTGAGCCTTCCGATATCACCGACAGGAAGTATGGCCCTCCTACTTTCACCGATTCAAAATGGTACTTACCTGATGAGTCACTTGTTTTTGCGAAGGCTGAGCCTGTTGGTTCGTGGGTCAGCTTTATAGCTATACCGGCAACAGGTTCCCCTTGCTGGGTGGTGATGGAGCCGCATATCGATGCAGTCATTTTGTCCCCTTTTTATTATAGTGGATCAGTTGATTCTACAGAAAAATCAACAGCGAATACTAATAGTTTGCTAATAAAGAACAGCTATTCAGAATGTTTTGAGTTTAAACCGCGTGGTTAAGTGTCGTAAAATGCTGTGTTCATTGAAAAAAAGAGGCGTTGAGCCACATGACAAAACTGTTAGGCAGCTGGTTGTGGATGCACTGGCGCACGCAGCATGTGCGTGTAAATTATTGATGAAAGGTAAGGTAGTGTAGGTTCAAAGAAGGCATAGCTCTCATAGTGAGAGCCATGCCTGTTCCAAAATTACCACTCATGAACTTTAACAGGAAGGCTGGTAAATCCTTTGACGAAGGTCGAATAGGTTCTCTCAGGCTTGCCGACAACTTCAACCATTCGAAACCTTTTCATGATTTCTTCCCATACGACTCGTAGCTGCATTTCAGCCAGACGATTGCCCATGCAGCGGTGTATGCCAAAGCCGAAAGCCACGTGATGCCTCGCGTTCGGGCGATCGATGATGAATTCATTGGGTCGGTCGATGACCTCTTCATCCCGATTACCGGATACGTACCACATTAAAACCTTGTCGCCAGTCTTTAACTGTTTACCACCTAATTTCGTGTCTTGCGTGACTGTTCGGCGCATGTAAGCAAGTGGTGTTTGCCAGCGAATTATTTCTGGAACCATGCTGGTAATGAGGCCCGTGTCATCTCGCAGCTTCTGGTATTGTTTTGGAAAATCATTGAGGGCGAGTACACCACCGCTGATGGAATTCCGGGTTGTATCGTTACCGCCGACTATTAAAAGAATAAGGTTGCCAAGAAATTCCATGGGTTGCATATTGCGGGTATCTTTGCCGTGAGCCAGCATTGAGATGAGATCATTCTTCGGTTCCGCATTAACCCGCTCGTTCCAGAGACGAGTGAAGTACTCAAGGCATTCCATCAATTCTTCGCGCCGTTGTTCCTGAGATTCCACGATTCCCGTGCCGGGCGCTGCGGTTGCAACGTCAGACCACCTTGTCAGCTTTCGTCTGTCTTCGAAGGGGAAGTCGAATAATATCGCCAGCATTTGCGTGGTGAGCTCGATAGAAACTGCATCAACCCAGTCAAATGTTTCACCACGTGGCAGTGCATCGAGGATCTTCACCACTCTTTCACGAATCGTACTTTCCATGGATGCGAGGTTTGATGGCGCAACTACCGGGGCCACCGTGGCACGCTGGACATCATGCTTTGGAGGATCCATCGCAATAAACATCTGGGTATTAAAATTATTCCCTTCCTGGATCTGGCTCGAAGGTGGACCGAGGGTAATGCCACCATCTGAAGAGAAGATCTCGTGATGCTTGTCGACATACATGATGTCGTTAAATTTTGTAACCGACCAGTAACGCCCCCAGTCTTCATCTTCATTGAGATGCACCGGGTCTTCTTTTCTAAGACGTTCGAAATATGCCCACATTACATCGTTCTGGAATAGGCGGGGTTGTACTACATTGAGCTCTTCAAGTGGGATTGAGTAAGGATCTGGAATATCCTGTCCCTTATTTGCGACAATTTCATTTGCAGCTTCTTGGTTAGCAATGGCTTCGCTCATTGGTCTTTCTCTTGCCGGGGTGAGCCAGCTATTCTAATTACATCGATTATTGACGTAAATAGCGTTATTTTCATAAGATATATGAATTTACATCACTAATACTTCCCGGCCTTTTCCCAGGGCTGGATGGGGTCCACAGGAATATCTTCGGAGAATTCTTCCTCCTTGAACACCCTGAAGCCGCGACTGAGGTAGTTTGATAATGCCTGCGGATGATCCAGTGAGCAGGTGTGCAACCAGACGCGATTACCTCCAAGTTCCCAGGCTTCGGTTATCGCATCCTGCAGTAAGGCCTTGCCGTGACCCTTGCCAATGAATTCGGGGATAAGCCCGAAATAGGCGATTTCAACATTCTTGCCAGGTTGCAGTTCCAGCTCAAAGTAACCAATTGGTGTGGCGTTCCTGTAAGCAACCCAGGTATGAATGTTTGGGTTCGTGACATAGTCACTCCACTGCTGGTAAGTCCAGGTTACACGCATGTACCATGTCCAGGGAGCGCCAACGGTTACATAAAGGAACCTGTTCAGCTCTGGCAGCGGATGATCGGTGGTTTTCAGGTCATAATTCTTTTCAATGACCTCACTTTTCAGATCCGCTGGATCAAGCATTTCAATGTGCCAGACGTGAACTTTTTCTTGTTTTAGTTTCAAAGTGGTTCCGGTTGTCTCGTCTGGTGGTTTTTCAGGTTGTAGTAACCCAGCCACCGGAGAAGGGGAATATCTGGCCGACAAAGAAATCGCTTTTGTCGGAAGAAAGGAAGAGTGCTAGTTCAGCCTGTTCCTCTTCTCTTGCCACCCGGCGGACCGGCACATTTCGAGCAAGATGTTTCTGGAATCGTTCAGATGCTTGAAGTTCCTCTGGAAAGTAGACAGGGTTGCTGACGTAATTCTGGGCGATGGCGTTGATCTGCACATTGGCTGGCGCAAATTCCAGGCCGGTAGCACGAACAAACGAATTTTGCGCACCCCGGGCAGCACAATATGCGGTAGAGCCGGGAATTCCTTTCAATGGAGCTGCACTTGTTATAGCAACAATTTTCCCGTGCCCCCGATCTGACATCTTCGGTGCGAAGTGTCGAATCAGGTTCATCAAAGGATGGACCATGGTGTTAAACAGAGCCTGCCAGTCATCATCTTTGATATCTCCCACCGGCATGCTACAGGGATCGTGGGCAAGATTTGCGATCAGGATATCGGGTACATCATGGCCGCCCAAGAAGGAATCAAAATCATCCCCAAACGGCACATGGCCTGGAACTGCATCAACCTCGGCACCTTCTTCGGTGAAGAGTTTGCCTATTGCCGGTCCCATATATGCGTCACTCTGTGTGATCAGAACCTTCTTGTTCTCTAGCCTCGACATATAAAAGTATCCCTCATCGATTTAACTCTATTTCCATTGTCCCATTGTGACACCGCCCATGTACTCGCAATGGACCTGACTACTGTACCTGCACAGCATATTGTTCCATCAGCTCAAGGGGGATTATTTCAATTGCTTTGACGTGTGTGTTTTTCATGAACAGACGTGGCGCCATTCCTTTTTCATAGGCTTCCAGCCATCGACCTGCACACAGACACCATCTGTCACCTTCTTTTAACCCGGAAAACCCGAGTTCCGGGTGTGGACTGGACAGGTCATTTCCTGCGAACCGTGAGTACTCCAGGAATGCCAGGGTCACTTCGACGCACACAGTATGTGAGCCAATATCTTCGGCGCAAGTATTGCAGCATCCATCACGAAAGAATCCTGTTAGTGGTTCTGTGCTACAAGGTTCGAGCGTTCCACCAAGGACATTGATTGCCTCGTCTTTACTCATTTGATCCGTCATATCTGTGTACCGATTCCTCAGGACATGTCACTGAATAGTCATTTTATCGATTGCCCGCTCAATTCTTGAAAGGGGTAATTCGTAGGGGTTTTGAGGTGCGGAACCGGCGATAACTGTCGTGCCATAACGCGATGAGTTTATTGACACGTCGCCATGGTCATTTCTGACTGTGACGGACCCTCCCTCTGGCAATATGATTTCCAGAGTGTTTGATTTGAAGCTGACAAACATTTCACCACCTTGAAGTTGCGCAACAGCAAGAGGAGTTTTCAGTTCAAGGTCTCCCAATTGACTCGTGGCTACCTTAAGCGAACCTCTTGTCAGTGTCAGATGGGTGGTAAATGAGTTGCCATGCTGGACATGGCTGTGCAGGGAGAAGTGAGATTTGTAACTCGCTGTGATGACAGTGTTATCCCTGAGTGAAATTTCGACCATGGATGAACCGTCTGTGTCAAAAATATCGCTGGCGTAGATGCTGGATTGCGGCGCCAGGATATATTTCTGGTTATTGCGATTCACAACAGGGAAGCCGATCGATTTAGAGACCTGGCCAATGGGTTCGGGCTCAAGAATCTGTTCAACCTGGCAACCGGGCAGCGCCAGGATGGCCATAAGCCCTGCCGTGATGAAAAGTCTAGGGTTTAGTCTGCTGGACTTCATGCAAATCATCCATTTCCACGAATTTCTTGATACCGTCAACCCGGTACATTCGGCGGTTGAGTCGAGGATAATCGCATATGTCGAAATCACGCCTGGTGCCACCCATCAGATAGACCAGATCTTCAGCATTCGGGTTTTTCATCGTGTGTGGCAGAGAGTTCTGTCTGAAGCCCATGAAGTCACCGGCACCGATGTCACATTGTTCATCGCCAATTTCTGCTATTCCGGAACCAGAGAGTATATAAATGAATTCTTCATCCATATGATGAAAGTGAAATTCAGTCGATTCATCACCCGACTGCAACCTTACCAGATGAATTCCGAGGCTGGTCAACCCCAACTCATCTCCGAGTGAGCGAGTGTGGCGTATGGCCTTGTCATTGAACTGGTGAACGTTGACCGATTCCGTCATGTTTTTAATAGTCATCGCGCTGAGAAGAGGGAAGCGCAGGGAATCCTTATGCATCGACCTTACCTTCGATGCCTTCGGGAAGATTGAACTGGCGGAGGACCCTGGCGTGATCTCCTGACTGGGGATGGTAGGTCCGCCAGCAGGTCAAGAGAAGGCTGTTCGCAGTTGAGTGGTTCACCCAGTAGTTCCCCAATATCGGGTAACATGAAAGAGTCAGTTTCACAGGCAAGGCTGAGTGATATACCTTCAGCACCTGCTCTCCCGGTTCGACCAATCCGGTGGACGTAATCCTCTGGATCTTCTGGCAGGTTGTAGTTGATGACATGGCTGATGTCATCCACGTGAATTCCGCGACCAGCGACATCCGTGGCGACGAGCACTTCAATTTCTCCTTCCTTAAACTGGTCAAGCGTCTTGATTCGTTTCTTTTGCGGCACCTCACCTGAAAGCAAACCTGTCTTGAACCCGTGGCGGTAAAGTTTGTCTTCCAGTTTTCTGGTCTGGTCACGTCGGTTCACAAATATAAGCACCTTGCTGATCTTATGTACCTTGATGAAATTGTACAGAACCTTGAATTTATCTTCTTCAGAGGTCAGGTAGACGAGTTGTTCCACGGTATCCACAGCAATATTTTCTGGCTCAATATCTATGCGTACCGGGTTCAATGTCCAGCTTGCAGCCAGTCTCTGGATATCCTCACTAAGGGTGGCACTGAACAGCTGTGTCTGGCGCTGATGTTTTTTTGGTGTGCGCTGAATGATAGCCTTGACGTCTGGAATAAATCCCATACTTAACATCCGATCAGCCTCATCGATGACCAGCGATTCCACCTGGGAAAGATCAATGACATGAGAGCGACAGAAGTCCAAGAGCCTTCCC
>SMVA01198905.1_pt1 | contig 14345 bp, 12 predicted proteins | sample 2456451 | NCBI WGS metagenome assembly SMVA01 (sample SAMN11095933, study PRJNA526329) | marine sediment metagenome | biome: Marine sediment; feature: Surficial sediment; material: Deep marine sediment; isolation source: Hadal surficial sediment | place: Pacific Ocean | collected 2014-05 | depth...
ACTGATCCAGCCGATCATGGAGCGCATGCAACCGTTCCTCGACGGCGAAACGGATCCCCACGTGGATAACTATTTCGTCGGCGTGTTTCGCGGGTTCGGCGGTTTTCTCGGCGCCCGGGCGGTCAACCGGGACGACGTAGACGAACTGTTGATGGTCTTCAACTCGCAGATCCTGCAGGGCTTCCCCGATACCATGGCGTTCGCGCAACGCGCCAATATTTTCCGCCAGTTCAGCGGCGGCCGCAGCATCGATCTGGATCTTCAGGCACGGGATTTCGATTCGCTGCTGGACGCGGGTCGCGCCGGGTACGAGGCGATCATGCGCGCGCTGCCGGACGCCCAGGTCCGGCCTCAACCGGGTCTCGCCCTGGCCGAGCCGGAACTCAGACTGATTCCGAATGACCGCCGCATCGCGGAAAGCGGCTGGGACCGGCAGCGGCTGGCGACCGTGATCCGGGCCATGGGCGACGGCGTTTTCGTAGGCGAGTATTTTGACGGCGACCGCCGCCTGGACATCATCCTGCGTTCCGAGGACTGGTACACGCCGGAACAGCTCATGGCAATGCCGGTAGCCACGCCCAACGGCGCCGTGCAACCCCTGAGCGAGTTGGTGCAGCTCAGCCGCACCGCCGGGCCGGACCAGATCCGGCGCATCGACCGGCGCCGCACGCTGACCCTGACGGTGGTGCCACCCTCCGACGTTTCCCTGGAAGAAGCCATCGAGATCCTGCGTACCCAGGTCGCGCCGGTGATTCAACCGTTGCTTCCGGAAGACGGCACCATCGCCTACCGGGGGACGGCGGAAGACATGGACATTGCACTGAAAAACATGTCCGGCAGCTTCCTGCTGGCCATCGCGATTCTGTACTTGCTCATGAGCGCGCTGTTCCAGTCGTTCAAAGACAGCCTGATGGTGATCCTGACCATCCCCATGGCCACAGTGGGCGGCGTCCTGGCATTGCGGCTGCTGAACCTGTTCATGTTTGCGCCCATGGACCTGCTGACGATGATCGGGTTCATCATCGTGCTTGGATTGATCGTCAATAACGCCATCCTGCTGGTGTACCAGTCCCGCGCCGCGGAGCGCGAAGGACTATCGAGACGCGATGCCGTCAACACCGCAGTCCATTTGCGGCTGCGGCCAATCCTCATGAGCACACTCACCAGTATTTTCGGCATGTTGCCATTGCTGCTCATGCCCGGCGCAGGAACCGAACTGTACCGGGGTCTGGCAGCCGTCATCATCGGCGGCATGCTGGTCAGCACGGTGTTTACGCTGATTCTGCTGCCCAGCTTGCTGCGCCTGGGCGAAGAGAAACAGGCAACTCAAGTCGAGGGCAAAGGCGCACCGGGTCCGGCCTACGCTGAGAAACACCCATAACAGGGAATGGCGCGCAGGGGAAAATTCATAATAATGAACTCAAGGACAGGAATTGCCGCCGCTGCATTGATGCTGGCGCCGATGGTCGTTGGGGCACAGCCGCAGGGCGTGCCGCCGGCGCCGGTACGCGTGGCAGAGGTCGTAGTCCACGAACTTGCGCCCACGACGCTCGTACCAGGTACCGTGTTCAGCCGCGACGATGCCCGCGTATCCGCGGAGGTGCCCGGCGTGCTGATCTGGGTTGCCGACGTAGGCACCCCCGTCATTGCCGGCGATGAAGTCGCGCGGATCGATGACACGCAGCTGCAGCTTCAAAAAACGGAGGCGGAGGCCCGAATCACGCGCGAACGCGCGCGCGTGCGCTTTCTCGAAAAGGAAACCGCGCGCCTCCGCGAACTCCTGGACAGAAACCTGACATCGGTGACCCAGCTCGAACGGACACAATCCGACTACGAAGTCGCACGCGCCGATCTGGCCGTGGCCCGTGCCGGTCTTGCGCGGATAAGCGACCAGATCGAACGCACGGCCCTGAGGGCGCCGTTTGCCGGGGTGGTCGTGGCCCGGGTGCTTCGCGAGGGCGAACGGGTTTCCATCGGTGATCCGGTTGTTCGAATGCTCAACCCGGGCATCAAGGAAGTCGTCGCCCGCGCGCCCCTGGAGTATCTCCAGTTTGTCCGGCTGGGGCAGGACATCCACATCACCGACGGAAATTCTGAACTTACCGGGTCGTTACGGACCATCGTGGCGGTTGGCGAAGAGCGTTCTCACCTGTTCGAGATGCGCATCGATCTGGCGGAAAACTCCTGGCCGGTTGGCAAAACCGTCCGGGTCGCCGTCCCCATGGCGGATGCTCGAGAGGTCATCGCGGTGCCGCGAGATGCCCTGGTCCTCCGTCGCAGTGGCGCGTCGGTGTTCATCGTCAACGCCGAAGACAACACCGCGCAGCAGATCTCTGTCGTCCCGGGGATGGGCGATGGCGCGCTGATCGAGGTTTCCGGCGAACTGCAGCCGGGTCAGACGGTCATAGTGAGAGGCAACGAACGTTTGCAACCAGGACAGGCCGTTACCATCATTGAAGGTTAAGCCGCCCACCCGGCAACTCCGGCAATGCTATATAGTGTTGGCGGATCAGCGATGACCCGGGGACCGACGGATATGTTGAGAAAACTGTTTTTTTTCCTGCTGCTGGGGTCGTTATGGACCGGCGCCGCTCACGCCCAGTTCCAGCGTGACGGCTGGCATTTCGCCGGCATGCTGGGCTGGAATTGGGCCGATGGCTCGCGTATCACTGAGGACGGGTGGTGGGCCGGTCTGGCCATCGGGAAAACCATCAGCCCGACCTGGGTGTTCGAGTTCGAGGTTACCGGAGACCAGCTGGATTTCCCGAGCACCATAGGCGGCTCACTGGACCATTTTGGTCTGGGTCTCAATTTCATCAAGGTCAATCGTGAAGCGAGTTGGAACCCGTATTTCCTCGTGGGTGGCGGCGCGCTGCAGAGCGACAACGGGGTCACCGACGACTGGAACCCCATGGTGCAACTGGGCGTTGGCGGGATGTGGCCGATCCCATCCGGGGGCGCGGCGTTCCGCATGGATCTGCGCTATCGCTATGAGATCGCGGAAGACAATTTCGGTGATCTCATTCTGGGCTTCGGGGTCACCGTGCCCTTTGGCGGGGCCACCACGAGTCCGGGGCTGGGGCGCCAACCCGCCCAACCAAGATAAAACGGAGTACGCCACTCCGTTCAGATTCCAATGAACGGCATGAGGCAACAGTCACAACGATGCATGAGGTTTGTATTCCTCGCTCTGGCCGTGTCCGCGCTCAGCATCGGTTCCGCACAGCAAGCATCTGAATCCGCCGACCAGTCTGCACAACCCGAATCTTCAGAAACCTCATCCGCCCAATTCAGGGGCCGCGAGGCCATGCTGCTGGAGATCGACGGCGCCATAGGCCCTGCCACCCGTGACTATTTGACCCGCGCTTTCGAGCTGGCGGCGGAACGCAACGCCGCGCTGATCATCATTCGCATGGACACGCCCGGGGGTCTGGACGCCTCCACGCGTGACATCGTCAAGGCCATCCTGAGTTCACCGGTTCCCATCGTGACTTTCGTCGCTCCTGAAGGCGCGCGTGCCGCCAGCGCCGGAACCTACATTCTTTACGCCAGCCACGTCGCCGCCATGAGTCCGGCCACCAACCTGGGTGCCGCCACGCCGGTCCCGATTACCGGGTCGCCCCCGGCATCCGCCCCGGAACCCGCCAGGGATTCGGGCGCCGGCAAGAAGGGCACCGACACGGGCGAGGAAGATGGTGGAGAAGAGTCCGGGAAAACGGTTCCGGGCAGCGGCGCCCCAAGCACCGATACGATGACCCGCAAAATCGTCAATGACGCGGCTGCCTACATCAAAGGCCTGGCCAACAAGAGAGGGCGCAATGCCGAATGGGCCGAGAAGGCCGTGCGCGAAGGACACAGCATCCCGTCAAGCGAAGCCCTGGAACTGGGCGTCATCGATCTCATCGCTCAGGACGTGGGTGATCTGCTGGAACAGATCGACGGTCGCACCGTCGACGTCCTTGGGCAGGACGTCACCCTCGATACGAAGGCGCTGGTCATCCGGCAGGAATCTCCGGACTGGCGCAGCGAGTTGCTTGCGGTCATCACCGACCCCACGGTGGCCTATATCCTGCTGATGATCGGGTTGTACGGTCTCATTTTCGAAGGCTACAACCCGGGAGCGATCGTCCCGGGCGTGGTGGGCGCCATCGCGCTGCTGCTGGCCCTGTATGCCTTTCAGGCGCTGCCGGTCAATTACGCGGGCCTGGCGCTCATCGTCCTGGGAGTGATCCTGATGATCGCGGAAGTCTTCGCGCCGAGTTTCGGCGCACTGGGGATCGGCGGGGTGATCGCCCTCGTGATCGGTTCGATTATTCTCATCGACACGGATGTTCCAGGCTTCGGCGTCTCGAGACCACTGATCGGCGCCATTGGTCTTGCCAGTGGATTGCTGCTCATGGCCATCATCGGTTTCGCGGTCAAGGCGCGGCAACGACCCGTCGTGTCCGGGCGTGAACAGCTCATGGACAAAAAGGGCGAAGCGCTGATGACGTTCAAGGACAAAGGCGACATCCATGTGCGCGGGGAACGCTGGGCTGCCGTCACCGAGGCACCGTTAAAGAAAGGACAAACGGTTGTAGTCACAGGTATTGACGGGCTGACCTTGAAGGTGCGGCCCGTCGAGGAATAAGTTTCCTGGAGAGTCATCATGAGTACCTATATTTTCGGCACGATTGCCATACTGCTGCTGGGCATCCTGATCAACGCGATCAAGATCCTGCGCGAATACGAACGCGGCGTCATTTTCCAGCTCGGCCGTTATTGGAAGGTCAAAGGTCCCGGGTTGATCATCGTCATCCCGATCGTCCAGCAGATAGAACGGGTAGACCTGCGCGTCATCGTCATGGATGTGCCCACCCAGGACGTCATCTCCAAGGACAACGTCTCGGTCAAGGTCAATGCCGTGGTGTACTTCCGGGTCATCGCGCCGGAAAAAGCGATCATCCAGGTGGAACACTATCTGGAAGCGGTCAGCCAACTGTCACAAACCACGCTGCGCTCGGTACTGGGTCAACACGAACTGGACGACATGCTCGCGGAGCGCGACAAGCTCAATCACGATATCCAGACGATTCTCGATAAACAAACGGATGCCTGGGGGATCAAGGTCGCCAACGTGGAAATAAAACACGTGGACCTGGACGAAAGCATGATCCGCGCCATCGCCAAACAGGCCGAAGCCGAGCGCACACGGCGCGCCAAGGTCATTCACGCGCAGGGCGAAATGCAGGCCGCCTCAAAACTCGTGGAGGCGGCAAAGACCCTGTCCGCCGACCCGCGTGCAATACAACTGCGTTATCTGCAAACGCTCACGGAGATCGCCAGCGACCGCAGTAACACGATTATTTTTCCCATAGACCTGGTCAAAGACGTCAAGAAAGCCCTGGGCTGAAGTCTGGGACGTTGCCCCGGCCCATCCACCCCCGGTCCATCAACACGGACAACGAGTGGAGGCCAAAATGAAAGACCGTTTTGCGACTCAGGCAAGGCGCCCGGTGCGCTGCATTTTCCTGTTCGCCGTGGTCCTGGTGGCTGCTTGCGAGGGCACACCGCCGCCGGCCCCGGATCTCAACACCGTTGTCTGGGAACGTTACCGGGATGATCAGATCGGGTTCAGCGTCGAGCATCCCGATGTGTACGAGACTGACCGGCACCACGGTGGGGTTCTGTTGCGCCATGACGGCTATCCGGTGGTTGCCATCAGTTATGCCGACGAAGACGAAGCCGACCGACGCGGCCTGTGGGCCGATCACAAAGCAGTGGGCAATGTCGAACTCGCGGGAATCACGGGCAAACGCTACGTCTACGATCACTGGGACGGGCCCGCATACATGCACACCGTATCCTTCGTGATCCCCTGGCAGGGCCGCTATCTGGCGCTTGAGTTCCGCACAAAAAACGAAACCCTCGATCCGGTTCAGCAACGCATCCAGGATTCGTTCAGGGTGGGAAGAAACTGACCGCCGTTACCATGCCGACCGCGACTTTCCGTTTCTATGAAGAACTGAACGACTTTCTCCCGGGCCAGCGCCGCAAGCGCAGTTTCGAATACGACTGTTGCGAGAACGCCACCGTAAAACACGCCATCGAGGCGATCGGCGTGCCGCACACGGAAGTTGAGGTCATTCTCGTCAACGGGGAATCAGTAGGTTTTTCCCACCCCGTCTGCGAGGGCGATCGCGTCAGCGTGTATCCGGTGTTTGAGTCCGTGAACATCTCGCCGATTCTGCGGGTCCGGCCAGAACCCCTGCGTGAACCGCGCTTCATCGCCGACGCGCATCTCGGCCGCCTCGCGGGTTACCTGCGCATGCTCGGCTTCGACACGGTGTATGAAAACGCCATCGATGACCCGGCGCTGGTGGACGTAGCTGCACGCCAGCACCGAATCGTGCTGACCCGTGACCGGGACTTGCTGATGCACCGGGCGGTCACACACGGGGTATACGTACGGGGACGCCGTCCCCGCGAGCAACTGGAGTACCTTCTGGATCGGCTGGACCTGCGCGCGGTCCTTCAGCCGTTCACACGCTGCATCCGTTGCAACGCAATCCTGGAAGACGTGCCCCTGTCGAAAGTGGCGTTGCAGGTGCCGGAAGATATCGCACAACGCCACCGGCAGTTCCGGCGCTGCACAGGATGTGACCAGGCATACTGGCCCGGTTCCCACTACCAGCGCATGCGTGTTTTCGTCGAGCGCCTGGTCAGCGAACCGTCGAAGAACTGAAAACCAGCACCGTATCGCCCGCATCGTCCGACAAGCTCAACGAAGCGGCGGCGCCTTCGGCCAGAGAAACCTCCTGCATGGCCGCTAGAAAACGCCGCTCCCATTCCATCAACGGTGGAGGACAGGCCATTTTTGTGCTGGCCAACGGCCCGAAACTGACTTTCGCGCCGTCTCGAACCAGCGAACCCATGTAGCCGTTGCACGCGGCGCGACCGCTCACACCGCCGTCCGCCACCGACAGGGTAATCTCCACATCGTCGGGGACGGTTTCACCCTTCAGGTGGGTCAATACCCAATCGCCGTCCAGATCCGGCCCATCCTGACAGGCGGCGAGCAGCAACACCGCTCCGATCACGATGACCTTCATGCGGCTTGCGTGCCTTTGTCGTCCGTCGAGATCCGCGAAGCACCCAGTTCCGATGGTTCGAATTCGTCCACTGCGATCACGTCCGCCACTGCGATTTCCGCATCCAGCAACTGGCGGACCTCCGCTTCGCCAAGCACATCGGCAGCAACCGCGGCTTTCAACTGCGTCCTGAGATCGGCGCCGACAGCGAACTCGAATTCCTGTTTTCGATGCGCCTTGTGTACCCTGGCTTCCAGCACTTCCGCGTCGATTACCTTGCGGAAAGTCTGTTCCATCATTCCGATCGGATTATTGGGCTGTGCCGTGGTATAGAGCCTCGTTCCCAGGGTGTCGCGGATGTCGCCGGGTTGCATCAGCGAACTCGCCAGCAGATGGTCCCTGCGATCGCCGGGCACTCGCTGATGGCGCCCGAAGGGAAAAACCAGCGCGCGCAGACTCCAGGCAACCGTCTTGACCGGGAAGTTCGAAAGGAAACCGTCCAGTGCATCCTGGATTTTGACCAACGCGTACTCGCAACACCATGCCGTGACGACTTCCTCGCCAACCGGACGCCCGGCGTCTTCGAAACGTTTGAGCACTGTGCTGCCGATATACAACCAGCTCAACACGTCACCGAGACGGGCAGAGAGGCGTTCCCTTCTCTTCAAGCTGCCACCCAGCACGCCCATTGCCGTATCCGAGCACAACGCCAGCACGGCGCTGTAGCGACTGAACTGACGGTAGTATCGGGAAAACGGGCCACGCCGGGGCACGGAAGCCAGATGCCCGCCGCTCAAACCGAGTAACAACGATCGCACCCCATTGCTCAGCGCAAAACCCAAATGACCAAAGAAGGCCGGGTCGAACGCCTCCAGACCGCGGACCTCGTCGTCATCAAACGCCGCTTCCATCTCGCGCAAAACGAAGGGATGACACCGGATCACGCCCTGCCCGAAGATGATCATGTTGCGGGTCAGAATGTTGGCGCCCTCCACCGTGACGTTGATGGGCGCACCCTGCCAGTTGCGGCCGAGATAATTGTTGGGTCCCAGCATGATGCCCTTGCCGCCATGCACATCCATGGCGTCCTGCATCACCTGCCGTCCCATTTCGGTCACGTGGTATTTGGCGATAGCGCCGGGCACCGCGGGTGACTCACCCAGATCCACCGCACCCGCCGTCATGCGCCGCGTGCTGTCCATCAACCACACGCGGCCCAGGATGCGCGCGAGGACCTCCTCCACGCCCTCGAAACGTCCCACGGGCACGTTGAACTGCCGGCGGATGCGCGCGTAGGCGCCGCTCGCCCAGGCCGCGGATAGCGCAGCACCGGTGGACGTCGATGGAAGCGAAATCGCTCTTCCGACGGACAAGCACTCCACCAGCATGCGCCAACCGCTTCCCGCCATCTTCGGCCCGCCGATAATGGACTCCAGCGGAACGAAAACGTCCTTGCCCCGCACCGGTCCGTTCTGAAACGGGACGTCCAGAGGCATTTGCCGGGTACCCGCCTCCACTCCCTTCGCACCCCGGGGAATCAAGGCCAGGGTGATCCCCAGATCCTTGCGGTTGCCGAGCAAACGATCCGGGTCATATAACTGGAACGCCAACCCGATCAACGTGGCCACGGGGGCCAGGGTGATATAACGCTTGTCGAAGGTGAGGCGCATGCCAAGTACTTCCTCACCTTCCCACTTGCCCTTGCAGATGATGCCGAAATCGGGAATGGAGGTAGCGTCGGACCCCGCGGTAGGGCCGGTCAGCGCAAAACAGGGAATCTCCTCGCCCTTCGCCAGTCTCGGCAAGTAATGATCTTTCTGCTGCTGCGTCCCATAACGATGCAGCAACTCAGCCGGTCCCAGCGAGTTGGGTACGGAAACCGTGGCGCTCACGGTCGTATTACGGCTCGCCAGCTTGACCAGCACTTCCGAATGCGCCAGCGCCGAGAACCCAAGCCCGCCGTATTTCTTCGGAATAATCATCCCGAAAAAACCGTTGTCGCGTATGTAGCGCCACATGCGCTCGGGCAAATCCTGGAGCTGGTGGTTGATCTCCCATTCGTCCACCATCGAACAGAGTTCTTCGACCGGGCCGTCCAGGAATGCCTGCTCCTCTTCGCTGAGCTGCCCGACGGGAATGCTCAACAACTTCTTCCAGTCGGGTTTTCCGCTGAACAGATCGCCTTCCCACCAGACCGTACCCGCTTCCAGCGCCACCTGCTCGGTCTCGGAGAGCCGGGGGAGAATTTTGCGGAATAACACCAGAACCGGCGCGCTCAAATAACGGCGACGCAACGGGGTCACATTGAGCATTACCGCGACCGGCAGGAATAACAGCCAACCCACGACGGGCAGCCAGTTGGGCGTCGCGGCGGACAACGAACAGGCGACCAGCGCGCCCGCGCTGGCCAGCGTCCAGGCCCAAAGCGGCCAGCGCAGAAACGCGAATACCAGCGTGATCGTGAGAAACAGCAATAACCAGGCAAAAACAATCACCTCAAATCTCCTCCATCAAAACCGAAAAACGGGACAGCTTCGTTTTTTTCAGACTGGATCAGAAGTGCCTTCACGGGCGACCGCCCTGTCTCCGGGTTTCAGAAAACGAAGCTGTCCCGTTTTTCATGAAATCCACGATGACCTCGTTGAAATCGTTGTTGCTGTCGCCCACCACCATGTGATGAGCGTCATCCACGACGACATGTCGCGCGTGGGGAACGGCGGACATGAATTCATCGATGGTTTCTTCTGACACGACGTCGCTGTGCTTTCCGCTCACCAGCATGACGGGTACCCGAACATTTTCAGCAGCTGCCAGGAAGCGTTCATGACATTCCGCGCTGGCCCGGGACTCTTCGCTGAGCATGCGCGGATCCCAGTGCCATCGCCAACGACCGTCCGCATCCTGATCGAGATAGCGGACAAGGCCGGCGGTATCCCTTTGCCGCCGGCGGTGAGGCAGAAACTCCGCGATGGCCTGTCCGGCGCTTTCCAGGCTGGGAAAGCCGTCAGGCGCGGCGCGCATGAAAGCGAGAATCCTTTCGACGCCAGCCACCTCGAAGCGCGGCGTGATATCAACCAACACCAGGGCGCTGGTCAACGATTCCCCGGACTCCCCTTCCACCAGCAAGGCGGCCAGTCCGCCCAGAGAAGCCCCGATGATCGCGGGCCGGCCCGGCAGCGTCGCCAGCATTTCCCGGACGTCGGTGACGAAATGATCCAACAGGTACTTGCCGTCGGCCGCGTGTTCGCTTTCCCCGTGCCCACGAGCGTCGATGGCCAGCACATAAAAGCCGGCATCAACCAGCATCGAAGCCGTTTCATCCCAGGCATGGCGTGTCTGACCAAAGCCATGCAAAAGGAGAACACACGGCTCCACGGCTTTGCCCCAGACCGCCCCACGCAGGGTCAATCCGTCGGGCATCTTCAGTGCGACGGGGTGGTTCATCCTCATCAGGGTATTGCCAGGTCCGATGCTGCCGAAAAAGCGCCGGCCACGGCGCCCGCATGATGCAAGCGCCGTGGACCTGGCTTCACCCCCGGCAGGGCCTGTGCATGACCGTGTCAGGCGAACCGGACCAGCTTCCCGGACCGGCTCCATACGCCTCAGTATGGTTTGAGGGCATCCCATTGTCAATACGCCAGCGTATGGTTAGACTCGATTCATGGCCTCCGCGGCGGAAAACAAGCGTCTGTCGGCCCGGGATTGGGCGGACGCCGCACTGGACGCGATTGCCCGCGGCGGCATCGGAGCCGTTTCCGTGGAACCCCTGGCCCGCCAACTGGGCGTCACCAAGGGCAGCTTCTACTGGCATTACGCGAACCGCGAAGCCCTGCTCGTCGCAGCCCTGGAATTGTGGGTCCAGGAGATCGAGACGCTGGCAGCCGCCGCCCGGGAGGTCCTGGAACCCCGGCAACGGGTTCTGGACACCTTCCGTCTGGCCAGCGGCAGACACAGGGCCCACTCAGCCTATGCAACGCTGGCGGCCCACGCGGACCACCCCCTTGTTCGCCCGGCGCTGGAGCAGGTGGCCCGACGCCGAATGGATGACATGACCCAGGCCTATCGCGACCTGGGGCTGGACGCGGACACGGCCAGGCAGCGTGCCCAGTTGTCGTTTTCCGCTTATCTGGGCTTCATGACCCTGCTCCGGCACCTGCCCCACGATTCCATGACCGCGGAAGCCTACGAGCACTATTTCGAGCACGTGGCCGCGACACTGGTTCCCTAGTCCCTGGCAACGCCGTGTCTGCGGTTTCGAGCCGTTACGCCACCGATCCCGGAAACACCGTTTTCTCCGCTTTTGCCGCTGGTTTTTGTTCCGGTCGCGGGTATACTTTGGCCCTTTTTTCGGGGTTCGCTCCCAGGGGAAGCGAGGCCCGGAACTGCCAGGAAAAGCCCAAGGGTAAGCAATGAGCATGTCGCCTAATACCTCGCCCGGCACATCCAATGCGGCGCTTCAGCAGTGGGTAGAAGAAGTCGCCGCCCACGCCCAGCCGGACAACATCCACTGGTGTGACGGCTCGGAGGTCGAAAACCGCCAACTCATCGAGAAAATGCTCGATAGCGGTGATTTTCTCGAATTCAATCAGGACACGCATCCCAATTGTTACCTGCATCGGTCCGATCCCACGGACGTGGCCCGGACTGAGCACCTGACTTTCGTTTGCACCCGCAACGAAGATGACGCCGGACCCAATAACAACTGGATGGACCCCGCGGACGCCCACAAGAAAGTCGATGCGCTTTTCGACGGCGCCATGAAGGGGCGCACCTTGTATGTGGTGCCCTATTGCATGGGGCCGATCGATTCACCGCTGTCGCGCTGCGGCGTGGAAATCACCGACAGCCCCTACGTGGTTGTGAACATGCGCCTCATGACGCGCATGGGCAAATCTGCCCTGGAACGCATCGAACGCGAGGGCTCTTTTGTCCGTGGCCTGCACTCACTGGGTGACCTGGACCCGAAGCGCCGATTCATCATGCACTTCCCCGAGGAACTGACGATCAAGAGCATCGGTTCGGGGTACGGGGGCAACGCCCTGCTGGGCAAGAAATGTCACGCCCTGCGTCTCGCCAGCTGGCAGGCGCGTGATGAAGGCTGGCTGGCCGAGCATATGCTCATCATGGGCGTCGAGAATCCCGAGGGCGAGATTTTTTATGTCGCCGGCGCCTTTCCGTCCGCTTGCGGCAAAACCAACCTGGCCATGCTGATCCCGCCCGCGTCATACAAGGGCTGGAGGATCTGGACGGTGGGTGACGACATCGCTTGGATGCGCCTCGGCGACGACGGGCGCCTGTGGGCCATCAACCCGGAAGCCGGTTTTTTTGGTGTGGCGCCGGGTACCAGTCGCAAGACCAATGCCAACGCGCTGGCCATGCTGCATCACGACGCCATTTTCACCAACGTGGCGGTCAACGCCGACAACCAGCCCTTCTGGGAAGGTATGGCCGACGATGTGCCGGTGACCGACTGGCGCGGGCGACCCTACGAGGCCAGCAACGGCCCGGCGGCGCACCCGAACTCGCGGTTCACCGTTTCGATCAAACAGTGTCCGACCTACTCGGATCAGACCGAGGCGCCGACAGGCGTGCCGATTTCCGCCATCCTATTCGGCGGGCGCCGCGCGGGAACCGTGCCGCTGGTGGTGGAAGCCCGGGACTGGGCGCACGGCGTGATGATGGGCGCCGCAATGACCTCGGAAACCACCGCTGCCGCCACCGGCGAAGTCGGGGTCGTGCGCCGCGACCCCATGGCGATGAAACCTTTTTGTGGATATCACTACGGCGACTACTGGGCGCACTGGCTCAGCTTCGGAGACAAATCCCACAAGTTGCCGAAGATTTTTACTGTCAACTGGTTCCGTCGCGACGCCGCTGGCGACTTCATGTGGCCCGGTTTTGGCGATAACCTGCGTGTGCTGCAGTGGGTGATCGAACGCACTCACGGAAACGGCGATGCGGTGGAAACGCCCATCGGCTTTGTCCCCGCCAACGACGCCATCAATACCACCGACCTGGATGTGTCCGAGCAGACTATCGCGGAACTGACCTCGGTAAGCGGGGATGAGTGGCGTGCGGAGATGCGGAGCCTGGCGGAATATTTCGAGTCCTATGGTGATCGCGTACCTGCCGCTCTGTGGAACGAACAGCGCCGCACCGCCGACGCCCTGAAATAACGGATGGGGACAGTTCCCCCATTACGAAAAGGGGACCGAAAAGGGGACAGTCCCCCTATTTCCAGGATGCCTTTGTCAGCGTGGTGGCACCCGGGGAAATAGGGGGACTGTCCCCTTTTCGGTCCCCTTTTCGGTCCCCTTTTCGTAATGGGGGGACTGTCCCCTTTTCGTACTGTCCCTTTTCGTAATGGGGGAACTGGCCCCATTTGGGAACTGCCCCCGCGGCGGTTTCATTGGCCTCGCTGGCCCCCAGCCGGCAGCCAACGTTTAAACGGCATTTAAACCTTTTGCCCCCGGGAGCGTATCTTATAGACATGAATAGCGCGGAATCCGCCGTCGTCCCGCTGCGCGATCCGGAGCGGGAACGGGAGCAACGGGTGGTGGATCGGGCGCGCGATGGCGACATGGCGGCTTTTGAGGAGCTCTACCGTCGCCACGCGGGCCGGGTGTACGCCGTATGCCTGCGGCTGGTGCGTGACCCGGCTCGCGCCGAGGACCTTAGTCAGGAAGCCTTCGTGCGCGCCTGGCGGGGCCTGAAGGGTTTCCGCGGGGAAAGCCGGTTGTCGTCCTGGTTGCACCGTATTGCGGTGAATGTGGCGTTGAGAGATCTGCGTCGCAATTCGCGCCACGAAACGGAACTGGATGAAAGCGCCCACGCCGCGCCAGGCCGGAGTGACAACAGCGCCCGGTGGGACCTGGAACGAGCCATCCAGTCGCTGCCGGACAGGGCGCGAACCGTGTTCGTGCTGCACGACATTGAAGGTTACAGCCACGAGGAAGTGGGCAAACTGGCCGGAATGGCTACCGGCACATCGAAAGCCCAACTGCATCGGGCCAGGAAACTTTTGCGGGGGAGTCTTGCGGGATGATGAGCGACACAGACAATCTGGAACAACTTGCCCGGGATCTGCCCCGGGAGATCCAGCCAACCCGGGATCTGTGGCCGGATATCGCCCACCAGATCACCCGCGAATCCACCGCCCGTGGCCGCCCGCGGGGCTGGTTGCCGCTGGCCCTGGCCGCCAGTGTGCTGATCGCGGTGTCATCCGCCGTGACCCTGTGGCTGGTGATGCCCATGTCGGAACCCGCATGGGAAGCC
>SMVA01274387.1_pt1 | contig 14343 bp, 12 predicted proteins | sample 2456451 | NCBI WGS metagenome assembly SMVA01 (sample SAMN11095933, study PRJNA526329) | marine sediment metagenome | biome: Marine sediment; feature: Surficial sediment; material: Deep marine sediment; isolation source: Hadal surficial sediment | place: Pacific Ocean | collected 2014-05 | depth...
AGACCAGGCGCTGAATCAAATGGATCTCTCAAGCCTTAGTCAATCTCTGCGGTCAGCTCAATCTTTTGTCCATACCCTCATGGATTCGATCCATATCGGTATTTGTCAGGTGAGCACACAAGGACACATTCTCGCACTCAACTTAGAGGGTGCTCGCATCCTTCAGCGAACCGAACAGTCGTGTCTCAGACAAGGATTTCATGAACACACCGGCTGCCTCTACGTTGATCCTATGACCCAGGAAGAAGACTGTCCCATTCGCCAGGTCCTGAAAACTGCGAAATCTATCTGGACACCAAAATTGTTAATGCGGCGACCCAGCGGAGAAACGCGCTGGGTGGAATTTCAATGTACGCAACTCACCGATCCTCATAACCCCGGAGCGTTGATCATCTTCCGCGATTTAACACAGCAGCTCCAGCAACACGAAGAGCATCAACACCTGGCCTCGATGCCTGAGGAAAGCCCGAATCCCATTGTGGAGGTGGACCCTCAAGGACGTTTGACCTATGCCAACCCGGCCATGATCGCCTTGCTGCACACATATCGATTCCGGGAAGATGGCATCCCGCAGGTCTTGCCGCCCACCCTCTCGAACATGGCGATGGAATGCCTCAAGTCCATGACCCCGGTTAGAGGATTGACCGTTCTCATTAACCATCATCATTTTGACTGGACGTTTTCTCCCATACAAGAAAAAGGCCTTGTCCGGGGATATGGCCTTGACATCACCAATCATGTCCGCATCACAAGTCGGCTGACTGAGCTCCATTCTCAATATTCCTCGTTGGTTGATTCTGCACACGAGGGCATTATTTCGGCTGACCTTCACGGAAGCATTGTCTCATGGAATCCAGCAGCTGAGGCCATGTTTGGCTTTCAGCGGGATGAGATCATCGGCAAATCCATTCTGACACTCTTAGAAGAAAGCTATCGCGATAACTATCAAAAAGGGTTGGAAGATATTAGTTATGGAGAGTCTATGGCTCACCCCATCCAACAGCCATTGGAATTGACGGGGCTCCGCAAAACCGGCGAAACATTTCCCTTGGAAATTTCATTGACAAGTTGGAAAGTGGGGCTGGATACGCATTATGGCTTTACCCTTCGAGATATTTCGAATCGGAAACACCTTGAGCAATCCCTCATGGCAGAGAAAGACCACTTAGTCACAACTCTTCAATCCCTTGAGGAAGGAATCATCACCACGGATCTGGAAGGTCGGATTACCTTTTTCAATCCCCTGGCCGAACACATCACAGAATGGGCTCATCAGGACGCCGTCACCCGCCCCCTTCAAGAAGTGTTTCGCTTAGCCAGCAACACGTTTCAACGCGGCACTGACACACAATCGCAATTTTCTCCCGCTTCGTCTGCTCTCACAGAATCCAATGTCTCACATCAACTCATCACCAAACATGGCCAGCAACGAACAATTTCCATGCGGGAAGCCCCCATCCGCGATCACGATTCACACCTGATGGGAACGGTCATTATGTTTCACGATATGACGGATCAGCGCAGACACCAAGACGAACAGCAACGGCTCAGCAAGTTAAATTCCTTAGGAGTCTTAGCAGGAGGCATTGCCCATGATTTCAATAATTTACTCACGACGATTCTCGGCAATGTCTTTGTCGCGAAATTGCGAATGATTCCTCAAGACCCGCTCGCTCAAAACCTTGAACAAGCCGAACAGGCCTGTCTGCGGGCCAAGGAACTCACACAACAACTCCTGACATTTGCCAAAGGCGGCGCACCAGTGAAGACGTCTATTGCACTGGGAGACCTTCTGCGAAAAAGTGCCGTTTTTGCCTTATCGGGTTCAACGGTTAGTTGCCATTTCGACATCCCCCACGACCTGTGGCCCTTGGATGCCGATGCGAGCCAACTTCGACAGGTCATTCAAAATATGACGCTGAATAGCCGCCAAGCCATGCCCCAAGGCGGCCATTTGTCGATTCGGGCCGAAAATATTGCCCTCCAGACTCTGCCGTCTCTCCCGTCCCCGACATTAGCGCTTGGAAACTATGTAAAAATAACATTTGAAGATCAGGGCTCGGGAATACAGGATCAGGAATTACTCAATATTTTCGATCCGTATTTCACGACCAAACCCGGCGCCTCCGGTTTGGGACTGTCCACTGCCCATAGCATTATTCAGCAACATCAAGGACATATTAGCGTTCACTCAGCAATAGGAAAAGGCACAACATTCACAGTATACCTGCCGTCTTCATATTCAACGGTTGACCTCGAGCATCAAACCATTCCGAAAGGACGGGGCCGAATCTTGGTGATGGACGATGAACGCAGTATCCGACAGATGGTCGAAGACGCCCTCACCCATTTCGGCTATAACGTGACCGCCGTGCAGGACGGACAAGCTGCCATTGATGTGTTTTCCGCAGCCCTAACCAAAGGGGATACGTTTGACGCCATACTTCTTGATCTCACGGTTCCAGGTGGAATGGGAGGGAAAGACACCATTCAACATCTTCGAAGATTAGACCCTCACGTGAAAGCCATTGTGACCAGCGGCTATTCCGACGATCCCATCATGTCTGATTTTCAAGCCTATGGCTTTCAAGACATCTTGGTGAAACCCTATAAAATTACCGATCTCGCCAAAACGCTGGAAGCCCTTTGTCGTAAAACGTAAAAAGGTAGAAGTGAAAAACGGGAAAATTCAGAGAAAAAACCCCCCGCCAAAAGGGCGGGGGGTTTTACTCCCAGCTTTGTAACTACTCAGGTGGGTAGTCTGTAGGTATTTAGGGATAATACGAGATCATACAACGCTCATAGCGTGTGTCTTGGACGATGAAGTTGCGCTTCCTACCTAACAGGCTACAGCCTAAACCACCTGAGTAGTTATCCAGCTTTTTACTTTTCACGTTATCCCTTCCCAAGACAGACAAGCCGGTTCCTGACGAATCAATGTTTGTTGTTGAATCATGGGAAGCTTATGAAGCATCCGATTACTTAACGACAAATTTTCTTTGGCCTTTTCATAATACGTCGGTTGAATTTCAATGGCTTTCTCAAAACACCGCGAAGCCCTGGCATATTGCCGTTCCTCAAGGAATGCCACACCGAGATTATTGTAGGCCTTTGCGGAACCCATCCCACGCATGTACGCATCATATGCCAAATCATAATGCCTTAATTTTGACAATGCCAAACCTAAGTTGTTGGCAATTTTTCCATTGTTGCCGCCAGACTGCAAAGCTAGCTGAAACGTGCGTGCGGCATGTTCATACTCCTGGTCTAAGTAATAGGCCATGCCCAAATTATTCAAGATGGCGGGATTGTTGGCCTGTTTCTCTAAAGCCACCTCATACAGATGAATAGCATCCTTATGGTCATACCGGCGATCGGCGACAATGCCTAAATAATTCGTCGATGTCCAGAGTTCCGAATCGTAGAGTAAGGCCGCGTGGAACTCTTGTTCGGCTTCACCATCTTTCTCCATCTTCAACAAAGCCCGACCCATCCCTTCATACGCCAGAGCAAAACTCAAATCATAATCCAGGAGCGCATGGAATTGATCATAGGCCTCTTGAGATTTTCCTTTTTCCAAATAGATGACGGCTATTTTATAGCGTGCAGAAATTTTCTCCGGGGCAACATTCAAGACTTTTTCATATTGAAGTTTCGCCGTCTGAAGTTGTCCTTGCTGTAAATGGGCATCGCCGAGTTTCTCATAATCTTCAATAGTCATCTCTGCCGTCAGATCAACCTGAGGTTGAATGCTGGCATTCATTCCAGCCTTTTGCCGCTCTAAAATTTGTTGGTAATGCTCGTCTTCCAACGTAAACATCGGCTTCTCTTTTGTGCTACAGGCATTGGATACTAATAATAGGCAGATTAGGCTGACTATCCATATTTTCTTCATGATCCTCACTCCCTCTGGTTGACAGCTTCCCAATTATTTTTTTTGTGCATGAACTCGCCAAACACTATCCCATCTTATGCCTACCGATTGAATCGGTCTCAATCATAAGCGTTACGATCAACAGACATCTCCGAACGTTTCCCCTCATTCTTTATATTCCTTAAAAGTTCGCGAAATTCTGCATTAACCGAATGGCCCCCGGTCCCGCAATCACCACCATCAAACATGGGAAAATAAATAAAATAAGCGGTATCATAAGTTTGACGGCTAACTGGGCAGCTTTTTCCTCTGCCTTCATCCGGCGGTTCATCCTCATAGAGTCAGAATGCACCCGTAAGGCTTGACCCACGCTGGTCCCGAACCGATCGGTTTGAATAAGTAACGCCACGAGACTTCGAATATCTTCTAAATCGGTGCGTTGAACAAGATTGCGCAAGGCTTGTGCACGGGAAAGCCCGGCCCGCAACTCAAGATTGAGAAGAGCAAATTCCTCCCCAAGATCTTTATGCCCCACCATGATCTCCTGACCAACACGATTCATGGCCTGATCCAAGCCCAACCCGGCCTCAACGCACACCACCATAAGATCAAGAGCATCAGGAAAGCCATCAACTAACAGTTCTTTTCGTTTTGTGACAGAAGAATTCAGCCACAATTGCGGCCCGTAAAACCCGAGAATCATACACAGCACTAATATTCCAGGGAACGCATACGGAGAGGACATCGCCCTGGTCGCTTCTGTGCCAAGCACGAGAAAACCCACTCCAAACACCACAGCAAGAAATATTCGTGATCCCAGGTAAAGGATTGGAGCGCGAGAATTTCGATAGCCGGCATTCACAAGTCTTTCACGAATACGGGAAACTTGAGCTTGATCTTTTGGCTTACTCACTTGCCCCAGACGCTCCAACAAGTACATCAACGACTGTCGAAGTGTGTGATTTTTCTTGACAGCGGTTTTCCCATGGGAAACCCGGGAAGATTCTCCCTTTACGCGAGCGCCCCACTCGGATTTCTGTTGTTGAGATTGGTAGAAGCTATACGCACCCCAGCTCAACAACAGCATCATGAAGAACACTAACATGCTAATGAGAAGAATTGGATCCATGGGTTCTTATACCTTTATTTGACACATGTTTCTCATGACAAACCCCCCAAGGCACATCAAAAGACCTGCACCGGCCAGCATCATCTGGCCGGTAGGATCTTCAAAGAGTAAAGACATATATTCTTCATTGAGGACCCATAACACTCCCGCCATCACGAACGGCAACCCGAAAAGAATGTAGCCAGAGAGTAGCCCTTCAGCAGAGAGCGCTTTAATGCGCCCGAACAATTCATACCGTTGACGAATCAATCGACTAATGGCTTCAATGATTTCCGCTAAATTCCCTCCGGTCTCACGTTGCACGACCAGGGCCGTCACAAAAAACTTCAAGTCATCACATTCAATTCTGGCTGTCAAATTTCGCATGGCCTCAGGAACATCGATGCCAAAAGAAATCTCTTCAACCGTGCGTCCGAATTCCGGACCGACGGGATCCGAGAATTCATCCCCGACCATTTTCATTCCGACCGAAAACGCATGTCCTGCTCGAAGAGCACGAGCCATTAAATCAAGGGCTTCCGGTAATTGCCGTTGAAATTCAGCAAACCGTTTTTTTCTTTTCCATTTCATAAAGAACCATGGCGCCAAAGACCCCACCACACCCAAGCCGAGCGCCACAAGCAAGCCCCAATCCTTAAAAGCCCCGACCAAACAGGCCATCATGCCCACACAACCGCTCAACAACAAAAATACCCCCATAGGCATTTGGCTATTGGCCTGCTGTAATAATCGTTCCAATGCACCAAGATTACTGAGGGAAGAGAGTAATTCCTGGATCCATGGCACTTCACTGAGTTTGCGCTTGCGAAGAATGTCTTGCTCTGCCGTTTTCTGAATTTCCTGAGGGCGCTTTCCCGCTCCGCGCAATCGCCGTTTGATATTCCGCTGGCGAGGACTGATAAATTGGTAGTAAAAGTAATATCCTCCTTCAATGAGTAAAATCAGCGAAAGAAAAATTCCAAGACTAATGACGATTGTCATGCCAATGCTCCTACAAGCCCCGATTGCCTTCTCATCAACGCCACAGCATACCTCAGCATACAAACCTTCTCTTCTTAGGGCTCGCCAAACAATACCTTCCCATTTTCGTATCCCATCTTCAGGCCATCTTGGGCCGATCTTCACTCACACAATCCTCTGCGTAGGCCTTGCTACGCTTGCGGTTCTGCTCCTTCAGATCGACCCAATCTGCCACAAATCTGGGTACAAATTCTGAGAAGTTATTGTTTGGCGAACCCTTACACTTCATATATTGTATCGGGGTCGAAAATATTAAGATCACATACAATGCCTAACGCCTGAAACCGTTCGACAAATTTTGGACGAATCCCGGTCGCTTTAAAAACACCATGGACCTTTCGCTGGTCATCAAGGCTGGTTTGTTGAAATAAAAATATTTCCTGTAAGGTAATGGTCTCACCCTCCATACCCACAATTTCTGACAAACTGGTTATTTTCCGCGATCCATCAGACATCCGGGTCAATTGCAAAATCACATCAATGGCCGAACTAATATAATGACGCAAGGCCTTCGTCGCGAGATTCAGACCCGCCATCGCCACAAGCGTTTCAACCCGGGTCAGACAATCTCGAGGCGTATTCGCGTGAATGGTCGTCAATGACCCATCATGACCCGTATTCATGGCCTGAAGCATATCCAGACATTCCCCGCCTCGAACCTCACCCATGACAATTCTGTCAGGCCTCATCCGCAAACAGTTCTTCACAAGGTCCCGTTGCGTGACTTCACCACGTCCTTCCACATTGGGAGGACGGGTTTCCAAACGAACCACATGGTCTTGCCGTAGTTGCAATTCGGCGGAATCCTCAATCGTAATAATACGCTCATCTTCCGGAATAAATCCCGACAAAATATTGAGAATGGTCGTTTTACCAGTACCCGTTCCGCCGGAAATCAAAATATTGAGCCTCGCCTCCACAACACCCCGGAGAAGTTCGGCTATTTCCGGCGTCAAGGATCGTTTGTCCACCAGATCGTGAATTTGGAGTTTATCCTTTGCAAATTTCCGAATGGAAAGCGATGACCCATCAAGTGCTAAGGGTGGAATAATGGCATTCACCCGTGATCCATCTAATAAACGAGCGTCGACCATGGGAGAGGATTCATCAATCCGGCGTCCGACAGCAGACACAATTTTTTCGATGATTTTCCGCAAATGGCTTTCATCACGAAACTTCACATCAGTCAGTTCAAGCTTTCCAGCACGTTCCACATAAATTTGGTCACACCGATTCACCAGGATATCGTTCACGGTCTGATCCTGAACCAAAGGTTCCAACGGTCCAAGGCCCATCACTTCATATTGGATATCAATGATGAGCGTTGCCCGCTCCTTCATACTGAGAGGAACGGATTCGGTCTCCAACAGTTCATTGACAAGCTTGGTCAGTTCAACCTTTAACAGGTCGTTGTCTAACTTCGCCACAATCGAGAGATCTAAGGCATCAATGACTTGCCGGTGAAGGCGCTCTTTCAGAGGACCGAGATCCACTGTTCCTAAACTCGAACTCGAACCTCCTCCGACCTCACTCCATGCCGATTGATACATAACGTGCTCTTTCCCTCATTGATGTGATCAACATGTCGGATTACGTCGCGGCCTGAGTTTTTTCAGACTTGAATGTACGCAACCAACCAAAAATGGAAGACTGGCCTACAGCCTTCTTGGGCTGATTTTCAAAAGAATAGGCGAAATCCATATACGATTTCCCTAAAGCTGTTTTAGGCGCCGTTTCAATCAATGGCCTCCCGCTATTCACTGAATGACTCGCCGATGGATAATCATTGGGGAATAACCAATGGGCTTTTTGTTTGAGAATTTCTTCAGTTTCCACTAAAACATCATTTTCATTTGATGCATATCGATTCATGAGTACCCGCAATTTACTTGGAGGGAAGCCTGAACCGCGTAACAATTCCAAAATTCGCTTCGTCCTGTGCACGACGGGAACCATCAACGTGGACATGATATTGATGACTGTCGCCATTTCCAACGCTTTCTTCGTCGTGAGATCCAACACATGCCCGCAATCAATCACAATATAATCAAAACTGGCTTGGAGAAGACGGAACGTGCTTTCGACACAATCCGGACTTAAGCGACCAGTACTCAAATCATCATATCCGGACGCGAGAATCTGCAGACCCGCCCCATATTTCGTCAGGATTCGAAATAAGAAGGCTTGATCCAGCCTGGATGGATCTGCCGCAATATCACGAAAGCTATGAGAAGGTTGGAGATCAAGATAGAGAGGAAGATCACCCCCATGTTGATTCACATCGACAAGAACAACACTCGGTTTCCTGGGCAAATTTGACAAGGCTGCGGCAATGTTCACCGCAACACTTGTGGTCCCGACCCCCCCCTTCCCCCCGAAAAAAGCTATAATCTTTCCAGCGGATTTGGTTTCAACATTTTTTTCGGTCGCGATCATGGCACGTTCCTGGAAACGCGAAAGAGCCTCCTCGACTTCCTTTTTCTGTATGGGTTGCCCCAGATACTCTTTCGCTCCAGCTCGCATCGCCTCCAGCAAAATTGCTGAATCGAGCTTGGACGCTGTCAGGAAAATTTCGGTGCTTCTGGCAACTTTGGTTAAATCTCGAATGACTGAAAATGTCTCCTCATGATTGTCCTGTAACTCTAAAATGAGAAGCGCGGGAGCTGCCGTATCCGTACTGTCCTTGACTTGGAAATGTTCGTTCTCCTCAACGACTTCTTCCAGCGCCTTTTTGGCTTCGGCAGATTGAATGGACAATTCAATTGTGAAGGCCGTCATCGTCGAATCGGAGGTTCCACCAGATACACGTTTGGGTTTCCAGGCAGTGTCACTCATTAGTTATTACCCCCTCCGCCCGAGGATTTCTGAAATGGCGGCTTCTCAAACATTTTCTGATACCGTGCCATGTTTTTTTGAGCAGGCCCTCCACCAATACCCTCAACCACTTTCAAAGACTTCGCTGCTTGTGGGTTCAAAATTTGCGTCTCGACGGCATACCGGTATGATTCGCCATATCCTTCACTAAGATGCACAGGTTGTCTCGCTCCCGGGAAAAACACCATATCACTCTTCCCCATACCCACTGGATGCCGCCCGTCCTCCTCTGTCATCACCGGCCATATTCCACAGCCCGTCAGGCCGATGAAACTTGCAACCACGAATCCCACACATTGCATTGTTATTCGCTTGTTCATCCCAATCTCCTTTTCTTCCACATTCCCTTTATGGCGCAAGATGTCCAAATGTCCCTTCCAGGCCACCGTTCCTATAGGGTATCCGCGCAGCCAATGCCGGCCGTCCAATGGTATAGGCTTCCGACGGACGGAACACCTCTTCAGAAGGAGACACTCCCTGCAAATACCCCATAAGCATAAATTCGAAGTCGTTGGGTTCTAAATAATAATCAGTTGGCAATGGTTGTTTCACCAGATTGAGTGGTTTCACAAGATGTGGGGTCACAATCACAATCAATTCGGTTTCATTCTTTTCAAAACTCGTACTTCGGAAAAGAGCCCCGAGAATAGGAATATCTCCAAGAATGGGATACTTGGCTACGGTTTCCCGTACATTTTCTTGCAGAAGGCCCGCAATCGCGAAACTTTGACCATCTCCGAGTTCCACAACAGTTTTGACTCGACGGGTTATCAACGATGGGATTTGAAACCCGGCTAATTGAATTCCATTGGCAAAATCCAATTCCGAGACTTCAGGGTTCACCACAACAGAAATTCGTCCACCAGCAAGGACGGTAGGAGTAAATTTCAGCCCAACCCCGAATTCTTTATAACTAACGGTGATTTGACTGAATTGCTGAGGAATCGGAACAGGAAATTCTCCCCCGACCAAAAATTCGGCTGGCTGTCCACTCTCCGTAATTAACGTAGGTTCGGCTAATGATCTCGACAAGCCATGTTCCTTCAACAGATCAAGTACGACTGTCCAAGCATCGTTACCGATGTTAAAACCCAAGATCACATTGGCGGCGGAAGAGGTCAAAGTCTCAAAGAGACCATCCTCACGATCAACAATACTCAAATTATTTAATGTTCCAATAGAAAAATCGCGATGGCCCAATTGCCTTCGTGAAAAATTCACTCCGAGTCGTCTCAATAAACCCCGTTGCATCTCCGAAATCTTCACTTCCATCATCACTTGTTGCACACCGCTAACCTCCATGAGATTGAGCACCTTTTTCGGAGCATAGGGCTCAGCCAACATCAACGCTTTACTGAGAGCCGGACTATTAGAAACACTGCCAGCTAACGTAATGTGGTCATGGCTACTCATAACCTGGATATTGGCTTCATCGGGTAATAAGAGATGGATTTGCTCTTTCAGCCGATCAATATCAGGTGAAACCTGAACAGTGAACACATTCTCCACATGACCACTCTTCCCCCATAAGGTGAGCGTGGTGGTTCCAATGGCTTTCCCTGTCAGATAAATTTGCTTGGGAGAGAGAACAATGAGTTCAGAAATTTCCGGGTTAGCCACTGACGCACGTTTAAACGCCATCGGGGTTTCGATAATCTTCGATTCTCCCATTGTCAACCGAAGGACTTGAGGCGTAGACACCTGAAGGGCTTGATGAGTTAAGCCTTCCCCAAACACCGTCCCCACTAGCAGGAGACTGAGTACAGCCATCAAGAATGGCAGTATTGCGTACAACCGGATCTGCTTCATAACCATACCTCTTTTCGTGCCATGACTGATCATGATCTTCATTTAAAATCTTACCGTCGTGCGTTTAGTGCCGTTAATCACTTCTACGCGACTGCTGGATTTACCGTTTTTTCTCGGACGAGGCTTGAGTTGATACGACGAGAGTAAGTCACTAATTTTTGCTCCCCTCGTTTTTTGAATGTCAGGGTTCAGCGGGCTTCGAAGGGCCAAGCGAATCTTTCCACCATTTTCAGCCATGGCCAGCTTTTCCGCATCTTCCAACGACACCTCAAGCGTAATGACTTTGACAGGCTTCGGGTCTTCTCCATGCACCCGTTCCATTTGCGTGCCGGTGGCAAGGACCAGAATGTTCTCCAACACGACTTTGGTAATTTTGGCATTGGTTTTTTTCCCCGGACGGTCAAACGTCACCATCACATCCACACGATCTCCAGGCTTGACAAATCCAGGGAGCCCGACCACTTCATTGACTCGAACGGCCATCGCCCGTTTTTGAGGATCCAGCACCGCACTGACACCTCCGGTCGTGACATCAACGGGAGCAAGCTTTGATTCCATAATCGGTTCGTTTTTCTTTAAATTGGCCAAAACCACACGGCCTTTCAAGCTCTCGGCTTCTGTGAAATGACCGACAGGTAATGCCCCCTCCGGATACTCAACAAAACGAATAACTTCATCTGTTAACAACGTCCCCCAGGGCACATCAGCGCTTGCCACCGCAATTGTCGACCCTTGAAATTCTACGACAGGTTGAACCTCCGGTTCGCTTCCCTGCTGACCCTGAAGCCATTGAAAAATTAAGACGGTTGTCACTAGAGCGATGCCTATCGCAGCGCCTAAAAACAGCAGTGGACGTTTTTGCCCCATCACCGTGCCTCCTCGTTATTCATGCTCTTGCCATACATTCTTTGTGTTTTCCTCGCGATTATCGACAAACCGGCCTACATGTCTATTTTTTCGTACCTTACATGCAAATATCGGTTTCCAGGCAAACTTTCTTAAGTCGTATTCCCGCCGCTCACGCAAAAACATCAATGAACGTGAAACCACAGATACCCTTCTCCCATCAGAGTCCCAAGACCAATCACCAGAGCATACCGCAGTTTTGGCAAAGTGGTTTCTCCCAACGAATCCGTCACATTGACCCTCATGAACACCATAGAGACCAATATGACCTTTATCCTTTCCGCCGTTCGGGCTAAGCCGACATGCCACACCATCAACGCCACCGCATACAATCCACCAAATAAAGCTGTAAAGAGAAAACCCACAAAGACGTTTTGGGGACCCACCACGGCTCCAACGGCTGCGAGCAACTTCACATCACCTGCACCCATTCCCCCATATATATAAAAACCCAGGAGAAGAACAAGTCCCAAGCCAAACCCTTCCACACTAAACAAGAACCCGCTTCCAGAATCCGCAATTGAATGAAATCCAAGCCCCGTAAGAGCCAGGGAAAACGTCAAGATATTCGGAACACGGCTGGACCGGACATCCGAAATCCCTGCGACAATAAGCCCCAGAAGCAAAACACCCTGCATCACAAGTTGCGTTGTTATCACCACCCGGTATTGATCGGCGAATTCGCCACAAACCTGTAGGAAGAGTTCGCGAAATAATAACCTCCCAGAATTCGCGCCCAGATTTGGGTCAGATTTGGACGGAACGATTGAGAAAAAACCGAGGCATCGCCTGGACTATGTTGAGGTTTTCTCGATTGAGGCGCGTTCAAAGATGGCCCGAAGATGGGATGCGAGATGGTAAGGTTATTTCTTGACAGGCCCTTACCGAGGGGGATCGCCGAAATAGAAGGGATATCCTATCTCTTAATCCCAAGCACGGCGACATTATCCAGGGCGCAGGCGGGATTCGTAAAATGCGCTATGCACTGCCTAATACAGGCAAATCAGGTGGTGCTCGCGTTATTCACTTTTACAAAGCCGCAGATGACATTGTGTATATTCTTGATGTATACGCAAAATCAAAGAAAGGCGACCTGACTAAAGCCGAACAGAATGCCTTAAAAAAACTGGTAGAACAATTATAGACAAAGAAAGCGAGACATGACTGATATGTATGAAGGAATTAAGGCTGGGCTCGAAGATGCCGTTGCTAAGCGGGGCAAGCGCTATAAGGCTGAAACGGTAGATATCAAGGCTCTTCGCGGACGCCTGAATATGACGCAGGAGACATTCGCGCAAAGCTTTCGTATCCCGTTGTCTACGCTTCGGAATTGGGAGCAAGAGCATAGACTGCCACAAGGACCGACCAGCGCCTATCTGAAAGTAATCGAGAAAAACCCGCAAGCCGTGCTGAACGCACTGGCGAGGTAAGTCTCGAAACATAGAAGAGGCATTCCTTTACTGGTCATCCGCTCTGACCAGATGTAAAAACAAAGCATGAAGCCACCAGCAGTACATCTATATCATAAAACACGCAACATGGCCCCAAATTCTGATTGAACCAAAGATCCCACATTCAAACGTCAAGTGCACCACGTGCTGCGCGAAAGACTTCGTACGGCGTTTGATAGTTCAAACACTTCCGTGGACGATTATTTAACAGCTTTTCAATGCGATTGATTTCTCCATGTCCCAGCTCATGGAAGTTGGTGCCTTTGGGGAGGAACCGGCGAATTAATCCATTGACTTGTTCCACGCTGCCTTTCTCCCAGCTATGATACGGGGCACAAAAAAATGACGTGGTTCCCAAGGCCTCGTTGAGCTCTTCATGGCGGGTATTCTCACTGCCATTGTCATACGTGATGGATTGTTTGAGTGCAGCCGGATAGGCGTGCAGTCTTCGGCGCATCACCTGCTTCGTGGCGGCCGCCGTCTTGTTTTCCAAGACACTGATATGCGTCAAACGACTCTTGCGCTCGACCAACACATTCAGGCCATGGTTCAGATCTCCGGCCACAATCATATCGGCTTCCCAGTGTCCACACTCTCGTCGCTTCTCCACGGCCTTGGGGCGCTGGTCGATGCCTACTCGGTTCTTGATCCGCTCGCCGGGCTTCCGATACGGCCGTTTGGGCCTCCGTGTGCGATGGTGACGAGGGAGAAAGCCAATCAAATGCTGCGCCCGACAATAGATGTACTGATAAATCGATTCGTGGCACACGGTGGGCAGTTCGCCCTGTTGTTTGATGCGCCCGGCGATCAATTCTGGGGTCCAACCAATTTCCAATTTCTCATGCACATATGCCCGAACTGGCTGCGACTTTAATCGCTCGCGCTTCGCTCGGCATTGAAGCCGAGTGGTCGCGAGAATCTGCGCCCCTCGCGGAAAATACTCTTTGCCACACCAGCGGTTGCGTCGCAGTTCGCGACTGACGCTGGTATGACTCCGCCGCAAGCGTCGGCCAATTTCTCTGAGACTGAGTGTCTCTTTCCGCCACCAATAGATGAGCGTGCGTTCCTTGTGATCGAAATGCCGGTAACACTGTTCCATACACCACCTCCTGTTGCATAAGCATACCGTGGTGCACTTCGTTTTAGAATACGGGAGGTACAATGGCAATCGGTAGCAAAATTATAACCGATGGACCATGTATGGAACTCACCAAAGACATGTTTGAATTGATTTTTCCTCAAGGGCTGTTTGCCTGGTTTGAACTCACGTCCGGACGGAG
>SMVA01061159.1_pt1 | contig 14342 bp, 11 predicted proteins | sample 2456451 | NCBI WGS metagenome assembly SMVA01 (sample SAMN11095933, study PRJNA526329) | marine sediment metagenome | biome: Marine sediment; feature: Surficial sediment; material: Deep marine sediment; isolation source: Hadal surficial sediment | place: Pacific Ocean | collected 2014-05 | depth...
CCACCTGCGGTACCACAAATACCCATTACTTCATGGTATCGGATGGTACGCCGTGTTACACACACACGCAACGGCGGTATCACAAATATCAGTCGATAACGTAGGAACGACGCGAGGTAAACAGAGAATAATGTATGATTTTCAGCGAATTAGGAGCACCGGATAGCGCCCCTTGGAATTAATAAGAAATTGAGTACCTATCAGTTGACCGTATAATCGCGGCTCTGCATACACGCGCCGTATGCGCGATTATATTCGTCGACCCGGTCTATCCTATCGAGATACGCCTGATCGGCCTGCGCCTGCTGCGCCTGATAATATTGCTGTTGCGGCTGTTGTTGCGTGGTAGAACTCGAACTACTGCTGGAACGCGACAGTGCGCCAAACAGGGTAGATGCAATTGCGCCGTAGGCGGCACCTTTACCGGCGTTGCCCGCGATGGCTCCGCCTGCCGCGCCGAGCGCTGCACCGGTGGCCGCGTCGCCTACCATACCCCCACCTTCAAAGAACCCACCATCACCGATACCCAGAAAACCACGACTGCGCGGACGCCGATCGCTGTACCCTTGATTATAATTCGGTGGGGGTGCCGCCACGCGGGCCGGTAGTGGTGGCGCGGTCGTCGGATCGAATCCGGTCTGGCTGACCGACCACTGGTGGCATTCGAAGCGGTCTCGCGATTGCTCTTCTTCGGTTTGCCCCACATTAGGATAGGCAAAGGCCTGCGATTGCGCCGCCACCGTACTCGAAACAAGAAGGGAAAATACACAGACCACAACCGTCACTCGCATATCGGAATATCCCATTTCAAATCTCCTCGTTCAAGCCAGAGGCGCACCGTATCACGGATTTGTGCAGTTCCCTCAAGGATACCACTACAACGATTTCGACACGTACTCGGACATAAGAATCGCGAACTATTTCATAAATTAAGTTGCGATGGTCTCATCTGGTCCATTTGGAATCGCAGAATCGGACATTATTTTATCGATAATTTTGGCGATCTTCCCCGCAGCACCGCGATTATCTGCAATCATTTGCCGCCCGGCGGCACCTGCGGAATCGCGTACATCGCCGCTTTCCAGCCACCTGTCGAGACACATCGCCAAACTCCCAGCGTTGTGCGCGACCTTTAGCGCGCCGACCGATTCGAGTTTTTGTACAATATCTGAAAAGTTGTAGGTGTGCGGCCCGACGACAACCGGGACACCGAGTGCGGCTGGCTCCAGAACATTATGTCCACCGCGCTTGACCATCGAACCACCCACAAACGCGACATCGCTTGCGGCATAGAAAATTGGCAATTCGCCCATCGAATCAATCAGGTAAATGGCCACTTCTAGCGGGCACGGTTCGCCGCGGCTATGGCGAGCAACCCTAAATCCTTGACCGCGACATTGTTCAGCAACGGCTTCGAATCGCTCAGGATGCCTTGGCGAGATTAACAGCAATAGGTCACAATGACGTTTCCGCAATTCGGCAAACGCTTCCAACACGATCCCCTCCTCGCCATTGCGCGTACTGCCGGCCATGAAAACGGCCCTATTTACGCCGAGAAAGCGACGTACAGCGTAACCCGATTCTACAATACTGGGTGGCAATTCAATATCGAATTTTAAACTTCCCGTCGTTATAACGGCGCTCTTCTCAGCGCCTAGCGATATAAATCGTTTGCCATCGTCCGCTCCTTGTACCGCGATATAGTCAATTGCCGACACCATTGCTTTGGTGATCGACGCGAAGCGCCTGTAGCGTAACGCCGATTTTTGCGACAACCGGGCGTTGGCAATCAGTACGGGCGTATCTGCCAGGCGACAACGGTTGAGCAGATTGGGCCACAATTCTGTTTCCATAAGAATTAGCAATCGCGGATTGAAATGATTCATGTACCGCTTAACGATCCATGGCAAATCATAGGGGAAAAACGCATGCATTACGGAGTCGCCGAACCGACTTTTAACCGTCGCGGCGCCGGTGGGTGTCGTTGTGGTAATGAGGATTGGTATCGCTGGGAAACGATTGCGAAAATGCTCGACGATTGGGGTCGCGGCAACCGTCTCGCCAACGGAAACCGCGTGAATCCACACCGGACGTAATGCCGGGGCCAACGGCAACTTGCACGAAAACCGCTCCTGCCAACGGAGGCGATACGTCGGTTCGCGTATACCGCGCCAAAACATCCGCACCAATAGGGCGGGAACGAGAAACAAGCATGCCGCGCTATAGAGGATTCTCAAGTGTTCAACCAATCGAGATAGGCACGAACCCCCTCACTCACACCACGAAATTCGGTCGCGCATCCCGATGCACGCAGCGCGCTGAGGTCGGCCTGCGTAAAACTCTGATAGGTGTTCACAAGTTCAGGTGGGAACGGGATATATTCGATTTCGCCGCGACCATGCCATTCCAGCACCGCGGCGGCAACCACGTTAAATGTTTCCGCCCTCCCCGTCCCGCAGTTAAAGATACCTGAGCATTGCGGGTTGTCGCCAAACCATAATGTTGTATTGACGGCGTCACCAACGTAAACGAAATCTCGACGTTGTTCGCCCGCTGCATATCCCGCGGCCCCATCGAAAAGTTTGACCTTACCGGATTCGAGCAATTGCCGGTTCAGGTGGTAGGCAACGCTCGCCATCTTGCCTTTGTGTTGTTCGTGCGGCCCATAAACATTGAAATACCTCAAACCGACTATCTGGCTGGCGCTGTTGCGCAATTTACGCCGGACAAAACAATCAAGCAACTGCTTCGAGTAGCCGTAAACATTGAGTGGTTTTTCATTCTCGATAGATTCGGAAAACGCGATAGCCCCGCCGTAGATTGCGGCACTCGAGGCGTAGACGATTGGGATGGCCCGTTTAACACAGTATCGAATTAGGTCGCGGGAATACGCATAGTTTCGGTCCATCATTAAGCGACCGTCCCGCTCGGTGGTCGTCGAACAAGCGCCTAAATGGTAAATCCTCTCAATGTTGTCGAACGGATCCCGCTCGGCCGCGAACCAGGTCCGAAATTCGTCCACATCCAAGTAGTCAACAATCCGTGCGCTGGCAATATTCGAAAATTTTTTACCATCGGTAAGATCATCGACAATCACGATGTCCTCATAACCTCTGTGGTTAAGCGCGTGGACGAGATTACTACCAATGAACCCCGCGCCCCCGGTTACAATTATCATTCGTGAGATGCCATTGGCGGCTTGTCGGCATTGAGTTTTTCGATGATTGCGGTCGTCGACAGTCCTTTGACCAAAGGCAGAGCCAATACTTCACCGCCCGTGCTCAATACATACTCTGCACCCACAATGTCATCGACTCGGTAATCACCACCCTTGACGAGAACATCAGGACTGATTGATTCGACCAACGCGCCAGGATCATCTTCATCGAAGCTAATCACCCAATCCACGGGGGTTAGCGCGCTGACAACCACCATCCGGTCTACCAGCGGATGAATCGGGCGCGGCGGCCCTTTCAGGCGCGAAACCGACGCATCGGAATTCAACGCTACGACCAATTTTGAACCCAGCGCCTTCGCCTGCTGCAAGTAGGCGACGTGTCCCGCGTGAATAATGTCGAAGCAACCGTTCGTCATGACGATCCGTTCTTCCCTGGCCCTCGCCTCGGTTAACTGCGGCAACAACTCTGACAGCGTTACAATACCAATTGCCGGGGTGGAAACGCCAAACAATGCGAGCTCTAATTCTTCAACGCTCACCGTTGCCGTCCCCAATTTACCAACCACGACGCCGGCTGCTGCGTTGGCATATTTTACGGCTTCGGCCAACTCCGCCCCCGCGGCGAGTGATGCCGCCAAGACGGCACAAACCGTATCCCCGGCGCCCGTGACATCGAAGACATCGCGAGCCTTTGCCGTCAAGATCAACGGGGAACGATTTGGCGCTACTAAAGTCATCCCTTGCCTGCCACGCGTAATCAGCAACGCGCCAATATCGTTAGCTTCGCACAAGGCGGCCCCGCGTTTAAACACGTCTTGTTCTTTATCGCAGCGCCCAACGCACGCCTCGAATTCGGCGAAATTCGGTGTGACCATGAAGGCGCCGGCATAGCGCGAAAAATCATCGGATTTTGGGTCCACAATTACCCGCTTGTTGGCTGCCCGAGCGGCGCCTATAAGCGCTTGGCTGCCTGCCAAAAACCCCTTGCCATAGTCGGAAAGAACCACAATATCTGCAGCGGGTAATTTCGCCAGAAACACCTTCTCTAAAGCGGCAAGGTCGGACAGCCGGTGATCAGACTCAAAATCCAGACGCAGTAGTTGCTGGTGCTGACTCAAGATCCTGAGCTTCACGGTCGTTTCTAGATCCGCATCGCGGACAAAATTCGTCGCGATACCACCAGCGTTACAAAGCTCCTCAAGCCGCTCGGCAGATTTATCGTTCCCCGTTCCACCGATCAAAACGGCCGCTGCGCCCAGCGCAACCACATTCGCTGCGACGTTCGCGGCGCCACCAACTCGTTCTCGTTTCCCTTGCACTGTCACAACAGGAACCGGCGCTTCCGGCGATATACGCTTGGTGACCCCATCCCAATAGCGGTCGAGCATTACGTCACCGACAATCAATACATTGCCTTGGCGCAGATCTCTAATTCGGGTAGTCATACCATTCGGGGTCGTCTAGGAGTCGATTGGACTTTAGGTTGCGCTACTGCAGCGACCTATAATCGGTCCATTTTTCCAATCCTTTGCGCAAGACAGACTTATTAGTCGCCGCAAACGATCGAAAAATTGACCTCGATTTCCCATCTGCCTCGCCACCCGCACGAAAGTCCGACACACTCCAAGTGCGCTACAATATTCACCACTAGATTTAACCGCTCAATGACGGTGGTTGAACATCGCTATCGATCCTATCATTAAGCAGGCGTCTATTGCGCGTAGAAATTATTTCGATGATGTTACATTGTGCAATGGTGCTCGTATGCACGCTTTTGTGGTCGGTCGCCGTACTGGCAGACAGCGGATATTACGCGACATATAAACTCGTCATTGGTCTATTAACCGTTGGCAAGATGGAACGGTCGTTCGAAATAAACGTCGATGGTAGGTATCGCTTCGAGTCAAAACTACGCACAACCGGCCTCGCTTCGATTATTCGATCCGACGTGCTTTTCGAATCCAGTTCGGGCACCTATCGCTCCGGGACATACTATCCGACGGACTATACCTACCGACGTAAAAACAAACATAAAATCCGTCACATCACGATGCATTTCGATCGTGAAAACGCGAGCATAGAGACCAACGTCAACGGCAAGATAATATTGTCCCCCCTGAGCAACAATTTGCTCGATAAACTCATTTATCAAGCGGCATTAATGGTCGATCTGAGCATGGGCAAACTGAATGTTGGCTACCGCATCGCCGACCGCGGAAAGGAGAAACTCTACCAACCCACCATCGCAGGAGAAGCATTTATTGAAACGAAAATCGGCCGTTTCAAAACAATAAAAATTGTTCGCCAACGTCCAAAAGACCAGCGGCGCACGATATTCTGGTGCGCACCGGACCTAGGCTATCTCCCAATAAAGGTCGAATATCGCGAAAAGAATGGTAAGATAACCACCGCCTTGCTGACGCAATATCGCCGCCTTGGAGAAGACTCGCCTTAACTCTTGCAATCAAAGTCGGAGCTATATTCGCTGCATCATCCCCGCAACGCGACGCGAGTTTCACTCGGCCGTCGATATCGAACCTGCGCCCAAATACACGACCTGCTATTGTTTACCCAATGTTTGCAGCAGGGCTTCGGCATCCACACGCGAAGGAAATATTGCATCGCCATCCAATATTGTCTCCAATTCCCGCAGCGCACCCAAATTGTCCCCCGCCTTGACCAAGGCGCTGGCAAAGTGATAACGGATGTCCGGATTATCAGGAGCCCCCCCCATCGCCTTGCTCAATAAAGCAACGGCCTGCTCGTGGTTTCCCTTGCGCAACATTATCCAGCCGTAAGTATCGACGACCTCCGGGCGGCCAGGTGCTGCTTCGTATGCTCGACGAGCGTAGTCAGCGGCTCGATCATCGTTCTTTTCGTCAAAAATCCAGGCCATATTGTTTAATGCGATGATGTTGTCTGGCGCGATTTCGAGGATCGTTTCATAACGGGCGATAGCTTCGGATTGGCGCCCGGCAGAAAAATCGTCCATTGCGACGGCGACATGAACGGCAACATCGTCTGGGTACTCGACCAACCACTCCGTTAACATATCTACTCCGCCACCGGCGCGCCGACGGACACCATAGACTCTCAACAGCGATTGCGAACTCGGATCCAGCTCGTACGCCTTTTCATAGGCCGCAAGCGCGTTGCTTATCTGCTGTTGCGCAAAGTTTATATCACCCACAAGACCGTGGCCTGCTGCCGCCCCAGCACCCCCGTCGAGAATCAGCGCAGTCGCTAAATTCGTCGCAGCATTATAATCCTCACGCCTAAGGTACAAACGCGCCAACGATACCCGAGCCGCAATAGCAGCCGGAAATCGCTCCACAATTGTCGCCAACGTCGCCTCCAGCGCCGCCGCATCACCCATCCGATCGTAGGCTTGTGCCAGTAGTTCCAGCGCCTGAACTGATTTCGGAAATCGTTCGACCATCGCCTTTATAGCCACAAGCGCAGCGTGCGGATCACCGGCATTCATTTTCGTTATGGCGAATTCAAATTGTGCCGCAGGAACGTATGGGCCAATAGCGTAGGCCTCTTCGGCCATTGCTTGCGCTGCGGAATTGTTGCCGTTGTTCCGATGGTAGCGCGATAACAATATGCGGGGTTCGACCGCATTTGGGTTATTTTCCCGCGCTTCCTCCCACAAACTCAGTGCTTTTTCGGTGTCGCCTTCTTTCACCAAAATTGAGGCCAAAAAGAGCATGGCGTGCGGGAGATGTGGAGATCGGTCCAAAGTTGAGCGTAGGATTTCCTTTGCACGGACGTCGTTGCCGCCCTGCGACGCGATCCGCGCAAGATTAATGCTCGCAGGATGAAATCCGGGGTCTTGGCGCAGCGCCGTTTCGAAATCAATGGTCGCCTTTTCGGGGTCTCCGAAAAGGCCGTGGAGATATCCTCGCACGTTGTATACAACGGGGATCTCCGGAGCGTGCTTGATGAGTTCATCTGCCGCCGCCAAGGCCGCCGCTTTGTCGTCCTTTACCGCGTAGCCGAACGCCTGCAACACCCCGGCGAGCATGAAATCCGGCGCTTCGGTCCGGATCGCGGCAAAATCCCTCAATGCTTCATCAACCTTGCCCCCGCGCAACTTACTGAACGCCAGCTGCGTACGGATTGGAATCGAATCAGGAGCCAGCTCAACGGCGCGTGCCAACGACCGCGTCCCGTCATCGATCTTCCCGTGCTTTAGGTAAGCAGTACCCAACAGCGCCAACAACCGGGGGTCAGACATGGTGTCTATATCGACGTTATCAAGAATTTCAAGCCCGCTGTCCACATTCCCGGAAGCAAGCTCCACCGCCCCGAGCATGCGCCGATACTGCTCGTTGCCGGGGTCGATCGCCAAAAGTCGATTAAGGTAGCGTTTTGCCTCACTCAAATCATTCAACTTAAAGTGTATCGTCGCCGCTTGTGCGAGGCTATCGCGATGCTGCGGAATTACTTGCAGCACTTGGCGCAAATAACGCAGTGCGAGGTTCGGCTTGTCTTGTTGGCGTGCAATCAACGCACGCAGATATAGCGCACGTGGATCTTCGGTGGACGCTTGCCCAATCGCCTCCAAATCCGCCAACGCACCGTCATTGTCGAGTGCCGCTGCGCGGACACTAGCCCGCCCGAGCAGCGCCACAGGGCTCCCGGGGATTATTTCCAACGCCTTCGAGTAGGCGTCACCGGCGGCGGAAAATTCTTGATCGTGCCGGTCTAGGTCGCCTTTCAGTAGCCAAGTTTCATAGTCGGTTTGGGTTAGCGCAAGGGCTTCGCGCAATGCCTCGCGTGCTTGTTTGGTATCACCCATTCCCAGCGCCGCCCTCACCATCGCGCGTCTCGCCTCTACATTATCTGGTTCCAATTCGATCGCTTGCGCGAGCACCGCACGGGCCTCTTCGAACCGTCCCACCGCCAAATCCAGTAGGCCCTGCAGGGTGTTCCATTGCGCGCTTGAGTCCGTACCACTAATCGCGAGTTCGGTCGCCGCTTCATCCATATTGCCACTGGCAATCAAGGCTCTGGTGATCCCTTGATTGAGGTCATCTGAAACCATCCCCAGCGAACGGGCACGTTTAAACTCCTTTAATGCGGCCCCCGAATTGGAGATTTTTAAATGGGCACGTGCAAGAGCAAAACGCGCGACAGCGTCTTCCGGCGCCCCCTGCACGGCATTTTTGAGTTCGATTAACGCGCTCGCCAAATCACCTTGGTCAAATAGTGCCTGACCCTTAGCCAGAGACTCAGCGGGATCCATTGCTTGACCACAAGCCGCGAGACCACTGATCGCGGCCGCAAATATCCACACTCGCCCCATTCTCATCCCCCGACAATCATTCAAAGGCCTACGTTCGAAGCCGACGCGACGCAATATTAGTTCACGCATACATGATTGGTATCTAACAATATCGCCGCCAACCATCGCGTAGCTAACCATCCCTGGCGTTCAATATACGAATCAATTCGGGCGCAGGAATATATCCACCGATAGATTCTCCGTCGTCCGTGTACAGCGCAGGGGTACCGCGTACACCCATCGCCTCACCCATTCGATAATGCTCCGTGACCGGGTTTGTACAGTTTTCCGAATTAACCATCTTGCCGGATTTGGCGGCAGTCAAGGCCTCCTGCCGATCAGCGGAGCACCATACCGCAACCGCTTTGTCGTACGACGCGCCACCAATTCCTGTACGCGGGTAGGCTAGATAACGAACGGTGATCCCGGCATCGTTAAGCTGATCTATTTCGGCGTGCAGCTTCCGGCAATAGGCGCAATCAATATCCGTATAAACATACAAAATATGCGACGCCTTGCCCTTCGTCGAACCGAATTCGATCATATCCTCATGCCCAAGATTCACGAACGCATCGACGCGCGCCTCGGCACGGCGAATCTTGGTTATGTTCTCTAAAGAACTCAGATCGAAGATATCTCCTTTTACGATGTAGCGCCCATCGCCAGTAATGTAAAGGACGGTAGGACCGACCAATACCTCGTATAGGCCGGGTAACGGCGCTGGCGATATGCTGGTCACCTCAACATCGGGCAATACTGCCTTTACCGCTTTGGCCAATCGGGCGCTCAATTCGACGTCCCCACTTGCGTCAACACCAACCGTTGCCAGCGCCACGAAAACGACCATTTTGCCTAATGTCATATTCACCCCTCGAACAATAGCGAATTACCTGCGGCCTTACCTATTGTAAAAGTATACGATTGGCAACACCACGGGTATGACCGTTATTTGACTCTGTCGGAGACCCGGTGTTCCATACATTTATCATCATGGGTAGCCATTATCTCTAATAGCACGCGCCGAGTGCGCCATGAGTTCGTATTGAGTGCAACGATGACATCAAAAAATGCTGAAGATAGCACCAGAGTGTCTCACACATGACCCCGGGGAATTCTAATAATCTGGAAGGCCTCGCATTGGGTAAATATCAGATCCTAAAAACGATTGGCAGCGGGAATATGGCGACCGTTTATCTCGGTCAGGACCCATTCATGGATCGCCCGGTTGCGATCAAGGTGGCATTCGACAAGTTCGTTCGGTCGACTGAAAATGGCCCGCTATATCGACGCTTGTTTTTCAACGAAGCGCAAGCCGCTAGTATGTTGCAGCACCCCAATATCACCGCGATTTTCGATGCCGCTGTTGATAACGATCGATATTATATCGTCATGGAGTACATTCACGGCGGCACGACACTCGGCAGTTTCACCACCGCCGAAAATCTGCTGAATATAAAAAATGTGACCGACATTCTCTACCAATGTGCCATGGCATTGGATTACGCACACCACAAAGGTGTTATCCATAGGGACATTAAACCCAAAAATATACTGGTAACTGAATCTCTCGAAGCAAAAATTACTGATTTCGGGGTTGCCATAGTGCCGCACTTACAAGAGGGGCAATCCGCCGAACTCGCAGGATCCCCACTGTACATGGCGCCCGAACAATTTCGACTTGAAGAGGCGACGAACCAGTCCGATCTATTTTCCCTCGGCATCGTGGCCTACGAATTATTGACCGGCAAACATCCGTTCGAAGGGCACGACTTTCAGACCATCCAGCAACGCATACAGCACAGTCCTCCAACGCCTGTGCACGAATTTCGTGTTGATATTCCTGAGATTTACCAACGCATTGTGGACAAGGCATTGGCCAAAGATCCCATTCACCGATATAAATCGGGTGCTGATATGGCTGGCGACCTATCGCTTGTTTACGAGTTTATTCGTCGCCCGGGCGATCAGCCCACGCACAACGAACAATTTACTCGAGTACAAAGCGTTGAATTTTTTGCGGATTTTCCTGCCGCCGAATTGGCGGAAATTGTCAATGCCGGCCAGTGGATATCGGTTGAAATCGGGCAATCGATCATTCAAGAAGGTGACGAAAACCCTGCATTTTATATCCTAATCGATGGCACCGTAGCCGTCCTTAAAGATCGACACGAGGTTGTAAAACTTAAACCAGGGGATTGCTTCGGAGAAATGGGTATTGCCGCGGGGCGCCGGCGAACTGCAACGATCAACGCGACAACGACAGTAAATGTACTGAAGATTCGCCGTTCGGAAATCGAGCGAACATCGATTGATTGCCAGTTGCGGTTCCAACGAAAATTTCTCTATACGCTCATCGAACGACTCGCATACGCCACCGACCGGATCGTCGAGCAACGCGATGAGTTCCCTGACGCTGGGCGAACACGATTAGACGGGAATCATACCCAGTGAACTCTGCGACCGAAGCAATCCATGCGGGCAGCGATATCCGGCTGGTAGACATTATTCGTATATTGGTTCAACGCGGCGCGCTGTCGGCCGACACCGCCAGGCAGATTTCCGCGACGATCGGGCCCGATGACCGCCGACACCCCTTCGTTCAATTGGGTACCCTAGAACTGCGGGATTCGTCCAATCCCAGCGTCACCTTGAACACGGATTTAATCACACGTTTTGTCGCTGAGGCGTGTAACATCCCGTATCTTCGCATCGATCCTCTCAAAATCGACGTTGAGGCCGTTACCGCACTGGTATCGCAAGCGTACGCCACACGTTTTCAATTTTTGGCAGTAGAGGTTAACGACAGCACGGTTACCGTTGCGAGTGCACAGCCTTATGTTCGCGAATGGGAGACCGAGTTAGCGCCGATATTAAAACGTCAAATCAAACGGGTGCTAGCAAATCCCGTCGATATCGAAAAATACCTCAAAGAATTTTACGGGGTCAGTCGCTCAATTTTTGGCGCCGCGCACAAAACTGCCGGCGAAGAAATTATCCGCCCCGGCGACTTCGAACAATTGATCGATCTCGGTACGGTCGGTGAACTCGACGCTAATGACCAGCACGTCGTCCACTTGGTCGATTGGTTGCTGCAATACGCATTTGATCAACGAGCCAGCGACATTCACATTGAACCACGACGCTCGCAGGGTAATATCCGGTTTAGAATCGATGGCGTACTGCACATCGTGCATCGTTTGGCGTCCCCAATCACCGCCGCGATCACCAGCCGCCTGAAGTCCCTCGGACGTATGGACGTAGCAGATAAAAGACGCCCGCAGGACGGACGTATTAAAACAAAGACCCCAGCTGGCCGCGAGGTCGAACTACGTCTGTCGACCATGCCGACGACTTTCGGCGAAAAGCTCGTACTCCGAATCTTCGATCCGGACAAGTTGACCCAGCCATTTAGCGCACTCGGGTTCAGCTCGCATGACGAGGCATTATTTCGGAAAATGGCGGACCATCCACACGGAATCATCCTGGTAACGGGTCCGACAGGTTCGGGTAAAACCACCACTTTGTACTCAGCATTGAAACAGTTGGCCCGACCTGAAATTAACGTTTGCACCATCGAAGACCCGATCGAAATGGTCGAGCCTGCATTTAATCAAATGCAGGTGCAACCGGCAATTGACCTCGACTTCGCAGCCGGCGTAAGAACCCTGCTGCGACAGGATCCAGACATCATTATGATTGGCGAAATTCGCGATCGGGAAACGGCCGACGTGGCCGCACAAGCCGCGCTTACCGGACACCTGGTACTCTCAACGCTGCATACCAACGATGCGACGTCTGCGATCACTCGGTTAATGGATATTGGGGTTCCGAGCTACTTGATCAGCGCAACTTTGTTGGGTGTCGTTGCGCAACGCTTGGTGCGTACATTATGCAGTTACTGTAAGGTATCGACCGAACTTCCCAAAACGCTGTGGGCGTCGTTGCTGGGCGGCCAACAATTGGATATTGCCACCAATTATTATGCTGCGACGGGATGCGACGAATGCCGGAATACCGGATTCAAGGGCCGGGTAGGACTCTACGAAATACTCACAGTCACCGAATCACTCAGCGAAATTATTCGACCCGAAACCCCCGCCGTAACGTTACGACGTCGCGCCTTGCAAAATGGCATGCAACCGATGCGCCGAGCCGGAGCGCTTAAGGTCGCCCTGGGTAGAACGACGCTCGAGGAGGTTCTCAGTGTCGTTCCCGCCATCGATGTGGACGATAAACAATCGCGGATCGGATAACGCGCGAACTCGGATCATCCGCGCGGATGATGCCGAGCGTGAAGTTCTTTCAGCCGCTCGCGCGCGACGTGCGTATAGATTTGGGTAGTGGAAATGTCACTGTGACCGAGCAACATTTGCACGACACGCAGGTCCGCGCCATGATTCAAAAGATGGGTCGCAAACGCATGGCGTAGGGTATGCGGCGACAAACGCGTCGATAAATTTGCCCGACGGGCATATTTTTTTATCGCATACCAAAATGTTTGGCGGGTCATGGCCCCACCTCGACGAGTCGGGAACATGGCATCGGTCATATGTCCGCGTACCAGTTGCGGGCGCGCTTCGTTGAGATAACGCTCGACCATATTATGCGCGACTTCCCCGAAGGGAACCAAACGCTCTTTGGCCCCCTTGCCCATAACACGAACGACTCCTTGACGAAGATTGACCTGGGTCAGCGTGATATTCACCAATTCCGATACCCGCAGCCCCGTCGCGTAGAGAACTTCGAGCATTGTTCGGTCCCTGATGCCCAACACCGTATTGATTTCCGGCGCGTCCAACAGGGCCTCAACATCCCGTTCACTCAATGAGTGCGGCAATGTCCGCCCAATCCGCGGCGCCATCAAACGGATCGTCGGATCGACGGCGACGATACCCTCACGCACAAGATAGCGGAAAAATCGTCGTAATGCAGACAACCGACGTGCGATCGTTCGCGGCGAGTGGGCGACAGTTTTACTCATGAATTGAAGCAAATCGACATCGCATGCGTCTAACACGTCGGTATCACGCGAACTAAGAAATGCCTGAACAATTTTGATGTCGGCCCGATATGCCGCGATGGTATTTTCGCTAAGACCGAATTCCACCCAAAGATGATCTAAAAAGCGCTCCAAAGGAGGATCAATGACCGCCATGTCCGCACCACGATGATTCATACAGGTCCTCGAAGCCACCTTAAAGCCGGCTTTTTTTGATTCCCTCGTCGAACCGTTTGATGTTACCTTACCTTGTGCTTTAGACAAGATCCAAAGCACGCGTTGTTCACCGCCTTGCGTACTTAAATCTGGGATATTCAAATATGTTGCGTTCATGGTTTGGCAACGATAAAGATACCGAGCGCAGCGTCGCCGGTCGGACTAAGCGCGATCAATCAAAAGTCGACAACGCGACCGGTAAATTTGCGCTTTATCACTACGAGTCGTGCTGGTTTTGTCAGCGCGTCCGCAGCACCATAGAACGCCTCGAGCTAAGCATTGAATTAAGGGATATACACCTCAATCCTGAAAACCATCGTCGGCTCCTCGCCGAAGGCGGCTCGGGCACGGTACCTTGCCTGCATATCGAACGTGATGACGGCTGTTTTGCCTGGCTTTACGAATCGAGCGATATTTGTAAATACTTGGAAGAGCGGTTTGGTCAGGGCCTTAATGGTCATTGAGCCGCGCCAAAATTACGGCAACGACGTCGGCCTTCTCTGGCGGGCCGGCCGCGACCTGGATCGATCTTCGGTAGAACGGCCAAGAGCGTGATGCGAGAAACACGCGAACGGTATTGCAATCGGCTAGTGCAGCCGTGCAACACCGGCCGTAGACCAGCTGGCAACAATCCTCAGCGACGGATTTTTTCCTTAATA